>Ga0134128_10006614_pt1 | contig 14038 bp, 13 predicted proteins | sample KB31754_FD_96462 | JGI IMG/M metagenome (GOLD analysis project Ga0134128, IMG submission 96462) | Terrestrial soil microbial communities with excess Nitrogen fertilizer from Kellogg Biological Station, Michigan, USA - KB3-175-4 | ecosystem: Environmental > Terrestrial > Soil > Unclassified ... | reverse complement strand
TTGCAAGCGCTGGGATACCAGGACTCGAACCTAGAATGTCGGTACCAGAAACCGATGTGTTGCCAATTACACCATATCCCAATGGCTGCGCTCCACCGCCGAATCCACCGGGTTTCCCCGGCCCTTCAGCGGCCCTTGCGCCGGGATAAAACTATACCTGAGAGTTTCCCAGACGCCAAAACGGAACCGCCCGGCGCCCCTGAGGCGTGCATCACAGCCGGACGCCGGCGCGTGCCCGCGGCAGCACCAGCCCGGCCAGCCCCGGCACCTCGGCCAGGCCCCCAATGATCCGGACACCTTCCACGGCCGCGGACGACGGCGGGCCCCCGCCTTTGCGGTCCAGCCAGACACCCTGCAACCCCGCCTGGGCGGAGCCCTCGGCGTCGATCACGTAGTTGTCACCCACGTAAAGCGTTTGGGCAGGAGTTGTACCCAGCAGGCGGCAGCCTTCGGCGAAGACGCGCGGATCGGGCTTTGCCGCGCCCACGGTGTCGATACCCACCAGCACGCGGATGCGGGACAGCCCCGCCACGTCCAGCTTGGCGCGCTGGTAGTCGTGGACGTTGTTGCTGACCGCCCCATACGGGACCCCGGCTGCGTCCAGGGCGTCCAGCACGGGAACCACATCCGGGTAGGCCCGGATGTAGGCGGGCTGGGCCTTCTCAAAGTCCTCAATCCACCGCTGCTCGGCCGCGGAGTCAAATCCCGACACGCCGAAATGGGCCATGACGGCCCGGGCCCTCAGGCCGCGCTGCTCGGCAAACGTGAATTCCCCGGCCACGTACCTGTCATAGAAGTGGTCCACGTCCGCCATGTACATGGCCGCGAAGGCGTCCCAGTCGCCCGCGCCCAGGTTCGGGACCAGCGGCCGGCTCGCCGCGATCATGGCGTCCTTCATGGCCTGGTGCAGGTCCACCAGCGTGTCGTCGATGTCAAACAAGACACCCCTGACCGGGGCCGCAGGGGCGCCCGGAACAGGGGTGCTGTGTGCCGCGGTGCCAGCCACGTCAGCCCCGGAAGGCCTTGAGGCGGGCCAGCGAGGAATCCCTGCCCAAAATCACCATGGACTCGAACAGCGGCGGGGAAATGCGGCGCCCCGACACGGCAGTGCGCACAGGGCCAAACGCGAAGCGCGGCTTGATGCCCAGCCCCTCCACCAGGGCGGCCTTGAGCGCAGCCTGGATGTTTTCCGCCGTCCAGTCCTCGACGGGTTCCAGCGCCGCAACGGCGGCTTCCAGAACCTCGTCGACATTCTCGGGCAGGCCCTTGCGGGCATCCTCGGCGACGTCAACGGCGTCGTCGTTCTTGAACAGGAAGGAAAGCATCTCAGGGGCCTCACCCAGCAACGTGATGCGCTCCTGGACCAGCGGGGCGGCCTCGGTGAGGATTTCCTTCTCGCGGGCCCTGAGCTGCGGGCCGACAAGCCCGGCGGCCTGCAGGTACGGGACAAGGCGGTTGCGGAAGTCCGCTGCCTCCAGCATGCGCACGTGGGTGCCGTTGATGGCCTCGGCCTTCTTGATGTCGAAGCGGGCGGGGTTGCCCAGCACGTCATGGATGTCGAAGTGCTCCACCAGCTGGTCCACAGAGAAGATGTCCTCGTCGGCGGAGAGCGACCAGCCCAGCAGGGACAGGTAGTTCAGCAGGCCTTCCGGGATGAAGCCGTGGTCGCGGTGCAGGAACAGGCTGGACTCCGGGTCGCGCTTGGAGAGCTTCTTGTTGCCGGCTCCCATGACATAGGGCAGGTGGCCAAAGAGGGGCAGGTACTCCGCGACGCCGATTTCAAACAGTGCCTGGTACAGGGCAATCTGGCGGGGTGTGGAGGAGAGGATGTCCTCGCCGCGCAGCACGTGGGTGACGCCCATGAGCGCATCGTCCACCGGATTCACCAGCGTGTAGAGCGGTGCGCCGTTGGGTCGGACCAGGGCGTAGTCCGGGACTGATCCTGCCTTGAAGGTGATCTCGCCCCGGACCAGGTCCGTGAAGGTGATGTCCGTGTCCGGCATGCGCAACCGCAATGCCGGCCGGCGCCCTTCTGACTTGAACGCAGCAATCTGCTCTTCCGAGAGTTCGCGGTCAAAGTTGTCGTAACCCAGCTTAACGTCCCGGCCGGCTGCCTTGTGACGGGCCTCGACCTCTTCCGGCGTCGAATAGGACTCGTAAACGTGCCCTCCGGCCACCAGCTTTTTGATGACGTCCTGGTAGATGTCCCCGCGCTGGGACTGGCGATACGGGGCATGCGGGCCGCCCACTTCCACGCCTTCGTCCCACGTGATGCCGAGCCAATTGAGCCCGTCAAGAAGCTGCAGGTAACTTTCCTCACTGTCCCGCTTGGCATCGGTGTCCTCGATGCGGAAAATGAGCTTGCCCTGGGTGTGGCGCGCGTAGGCCCAGTTGAAAAGGGCTGTGCGGATCAGGCCCACATGGGGCGTTCCGGTGGGCGAGGGGCAAAACCTCACCCGGACAGGAGTTTCGGCGGTGACAGTGGGGATCGAGGCAGCAATAGTCATGATGAGACAAGTTTAGACGCACCCGATGCCCGGTCCGCGCAGCCGCCGGAATGACAATAGCCGCCGCTCCCCAAAACCCTCCATACCCTTGACACCCACCAGGCCATCGGATAACGTACAACCAAATGGTTGTAGATGAGTTGCGTGAGACCGAGTTGGACCGCCTGTTCCAGGCGTTCGCCGATGCCACGCGCCGGGACATCGTCCGGCGGGTGAGCGACGGCGGCCTGTCTGTCTCAGGCTTGGCGGGGCACTACGCCATGAGTTTCGCGGCCGTGCAGAAACATGTGGCCGTACTGGATCGCGCCGGCCTGGTCACCAAGGAACGGCGGGGAAGGGAGCAGCTGGTGCGTGCAAACCGCGACGGCCTGGACAGGGCCCGGCAGCTGCTCGACGAATATGAGGCAATCTGGCGGCAGCGGGCTGGGCGGATTGCCGACATCCTGTTGGAAGACGAGGAAAAGCCATGACAGTCATCAGTTCCACCCAAAGCCCCGAGGCACTCAGCCTGACCATCGTCGCGGAGTTTGGTGCCGGCGTCGAGCGCGTCTGGCAGCTCTGGGAGGATCCGCGCCAGCTGGAGCGCTGGTGGGGGCCGCCCACCTGGCCGGCAACGTTTGAGGCCTTCGATTTCCAGCCCGGCGGCAAGGCCAGCTACTACATGACCGGGCCCGACGGCACCAAGGCGCGCGGCTGGTGGCGCTTCACCGCCATCGGCGCCCCCGATCGGCTGGAGCTCGAGGACGGCTTCGCCGACGACGACGGCAACCCGGTCGCCGAGATGGGCACCGGGCGCATGGCCGTCACGCTGGAGGACACGGGCGCCGGGACCCGGATGACCGTTGCCTCCACCTTCGAAAGTGCCGAGCAGATGGAGAAAATGATCCAGATGGGCATGGAGGAGGGAATGGGCGAGGCAATGGGGCAGATCGACGCCATCCTGGCCGGGCAGCCCGTTTAGGCCAAAAATGCCGCCGCTCCCGCATTTTGCCGCAGCTATACAGGTGGCAAAATGCGGGAGCGGCGGCAAATGTCAGCTGAACAGCTCATTCGCCGGCTCGTTGTCCTTCACGAACTGCCAGCCGATCCACAGCACGGCTGCGAACACCGGAATGGCGCACAGGGTCCACAGGCCCAGGTGGAAGACCGACCCGTCCGGACCTGTCATGGTGTCGAAGCCGATGAGCACGGTGATTGCAAGCAGGGCGGCCAGGCCCACCCAGCTGGTCCAGGGAGAGCCGGGCATGGGCAGCGAAGAGACCCTGCCCTTCTTGCGCCGGAGCATGATCTGGCTGGCGAAGATGGAGCCCCACGTGAAGATCACGCCGATGGAGGCGGTGTTCAAGGCGAGGTCAAAGGCATGTGATCCGCCCAGCCACACGTTGGCGCCCACGCCCACCACGTACACAGCGGCAATGGCAAGGATGGCCGCGTAGGGTACGTGGCGGGAGGACATCTTGGTCAGCCACTTCGGCGCGTGGCCGTTGTTCGCCATGGTGCGGAAGATCCGGCCGATCGAGTACAGGCCGGAATTGCAGGAGGACAGTGCGGCCGTGATGACCACGAAGTTCATCACGGAGCCCACCCAGTCAAGCCCCATGGACGCGAACACGGTAACGAAGGGGCTCTCACCGGATTTGTAATGGTCAGAAGGCATAATCATGGCCAGCAGGGTGACCGAGCCTACGTAGAAGATGACAATGCGCACCACCACGGCACGGATGGCCCGGGGCACCTCGCGCTCCGGGTTCTCCATTTCACCGGCCGTGATACCCACCAATTCAATGGCGTTGTAGGCAAAGATCACGGCGTTCAGGACCAGGATCATGACCAGCCCGCCCTTGGGGAACATGCCCCCGTCGGCCTGGAAAAGGTTGCTGACGGTGGCGTGCTGGCCGCCCACCTTCGCGTTCGTGACCACCATGATGGTGCCCACCACCAGGAACATCACAATCGCCGCGACCTTCAGGCAGGACGCCCAGAACTCGAACTCGCCGAACGCCTTGACGCTGAGCAGGTTCACCGCCACCAGCAGCACCAGGGCACACAGCGCGCTGAGCTCCACTGGCACGCCGGGGAAGAAGAACTGGAAGTACAGGCCGATCGCGATCAGCTCCGCCACGCCCGTCATGGCCCAGTTGATGAAGTACATCCACCCGGAGAGGTATGCGCCCTTCTTTCCGAAAAGCTCCCCGGCGTAGGAGACAAAGGACCCGGAGGTCTGCCGGTACATGACCAGCTCGCCCAGTGCCCGCATGAGCAGATAGGCGATGATGCCCGCTATGGCGTAGGAAAAAATCAGCGCCGGGCCTGTGGAGGCGAGCCTGCCACCGGCGCCCATGAACAGCCCGACGCCGATGGCCCCGCCCATGGCGATCATGGTGACGTGGCGCCGCGAGAGGGTGCGCTGGTAGCCCTCCCCCGTGATGGATCCGGGCACAGGGGTGGCGAGATCGGTGGCGTTTTGTGACACGCGGGGGTCCTTAAGATCGGCTGGCGTCCTGCAAAATGGCCCCTGGGCACGCGCCAAAAGCGGGTGGGGGCGCAGAAGACCTGTCAATGCTACTACGGCAGCGGACACATTTCCGTGGCGTGGGCCACAGGCGGGCCGGGCCTCTGTGCTTAGTGGCGGACCACCGGGTTGGAGAGGCGCCCGATGCCCTCGATCTCCACGTCATAGCGGTCGCCCTCTGCAACCAGCCCGACGCCGGCCGGGGTGCCCGTCATGATGACGTCGCCGGGGAGCAGGGTGAAGGCGCGCGAAACGGTGGCGACCAGTTCACGGACGCTGCGCACCATCTGGTTGGTGTTGCCGTCCTGGCGGAGTTCGCCGTTGAGCCAGCCCTGGATGCGGAGCTCGTCGGGATCCAACTCGGTTTCAATCCACGGACCCAGCGGGGCGGAGGTGTCAAAGCCCTTGGCGCGGGCCCACTGGCCGTCGGTTTGCTGGACGTCGCGTGCCGTAAGGTCATTGCCGCAGGTGTAGCCGAAGACGACCTCATCCACGCGTTCCTCGGGCACGTCCTTGCAGATGCGCCCAATGACGACGCAGAGCTCGGCTTCGTAGGAGACTTCCTCGGAGAATTCCGGCAGCACGATCGGCTCGCCGGGGCCCACCACGGAGGTGTTCGGCTTGAGGAAGAGCAGGGGATGGACGGGGACCTCGTTGCCGAGTTCCCGGGCATGCTCGGCGAAGTTCCGGCCCACCCCAATCACCTTGCTGCGCGGGATGATGGGGGACACCAGGCGGACGTCTCCCAGCGGGTACTTGATGGTGGTCCGCTCCACGCCGTTGAAGAACGGGTCCCCCTTGATGACAGTGACTACTTCACTGCCGGAGTCGCCTTCAACCACGCCGTACATCGGGTCACTGTCTACTACAAAACGGGCTATGCGCATGTCCATGAGTCTAGCCTTTGGGAGACGCCGAAGGGGACAACCAAGCCGTTTTCTGCCCCGGTGCGGGTCATTCACTGTGGGGGCGATCCGACCAGCTGCCGGCGGAGGTTCCCCGGGATTCCTGCCCTTTCCATCTCCGCCTCCATGGTTGTGGCCCTGGCCTCCGGGTGTGAGTCGATCCCGGGCCGCGGATCCCAGTTCGGCACGGTCCAGCCCAACCTGAACTCATACGCACCAGTGTCGAACTTGGCGAAGTAGAAGTATGGGCTGCTCTCCGGGGTATGGCCGGTGGCCTGAAAGTCCTTGAGCCATTGCCGGTATCCGGCGTCGCTTAGCTTGAAGGACAACCAGCCGCCCGCGCAATGCAGGACCGTGTAGTTTTCCGGGTGGGCATTGATGTCCTGGACCACCCAGGCATCGGGGTTGTCCATCGTTTTCACGAAATCCATGCTGCAGGCCGCCCCTTTATTCGGGTCGTCCACCACTGCGTTTGGTGGGGCCTGGAGTGTTCCGGCCTGGCTTGCCGGCGGACCGCCAACCAAGGCGGGGCGGAGGGCCGGCGAGACTCCAAGTTTCTGTTGGACCTGCCGGTCCATCTCGACAACCGTTGCAACGGGGGTGCCTCCGGCGGCCGCCAGGGTATCCCAGGCCGGCGCAAACAGTGTCTTGTTGACAACGTAATTGTTACCGTCAAACCTGGCGAAGTAGATGTCGCCGGGGATCCCGTCTCCCGCGCCGCTGCCCTGGCCCGCGCCCTGGTCCAGCAGCCGCTGGAATCCGCCGTTGGTCAGCCCAAATGCCAGCCACCCGCTGGCACATCCGAGCACTTTGAAGTCTCCGGGGTAAGTTTCGATGTTGCGCAGCATCGGGCCGGACTGACCCTGGGTGCTGACGTTGCCAAAGACGCAGGCAACACCTGTCGTCGGGTCGGTGGCAGGCGGGGCGACAGCGGAAGGCGGGGCCGGCGTCGAGCCTCCCGAGGGGGTTGGGTCGGGTGTGGGCAGCGTCGTCGGACTTGGCGATGGCGTGGGCCCGGCTGGTGCGGGATTCTCAGGGCCCCGGCCCAGCGCACCGAGGAATCCGGCCGCCACAATGAGCATGACAGCCGCCACGCCTATGGCCATGGCGCGCACGGTGGACAGGGCCCGGGCGCGGCGTCGGTAGCCGTGCCTGGGGTCCTGGCATCCGGCATGTGGCGTGAATACTTCAGGCATGTCCACACCAAGTGGCTGCGGGGCCCAGGTGGCTCCTGCAGGCTCATCCGGAACGGGGTTGATGCTCCGAAGCATCGATTCGATGGGGTCCATTTTAGTCCTTTCCGGTGGGTCGCAACTGTTGAGGCAGCGCCTGTTCAAAGGAATTCCGGGCCCTGTGCAGCCGAACCCGTGCGGCGGCCTCCGTGCATGAAAGCACCTCGGCAACCTCGGACATCGTCAAGTCTTCCCAATACGCCAACAGCAATATTTCCCGGTCCTTGTCCCTGAGCCGGCCCAGCGTGGCCGCGATCACGGCCCGGGTGCCGTCATCAGCCGAACCCTGGGACCTCAGCCGCTCGCTGTCCCGGAGCCTATCCTGCAGCTGTGAGGCACGGGCCCGGCTGCGGTACTCATTGCCAATCAAGTTGCGGGCCACTTTGAGCAGCCAGCCAATCGACGGATCGGGGACAGCCTCCCGCTTTTGCCAGGCAATGCGGAATACATCGGCGGCAATTTCCTCCGCCGTCGCATTGGAGGAAATCCGGCGCCTGACGTAGCCGAGTACCCGCGGCTTGAATCCCTCATGCAAAGCCAAAAAGCTGTCCTGCTGAGATAGTGACACCGGATCCCTCCGTCCGTAGTCCTGTTTCGTGGCCGTCAAGCGGTTGGTGGCACCGCTTCAAAATTCCGCTTCGGGGGACGTCAGCACACCCGGGTGGTACTTTCACCTTCCACGAAACGGGTGGATGTATTTTGTATCCTCCACAACACGTCCACACAGGTGCTGCCCGGCGTATAGGACTGCGGGGTGGCTTCGTCTTCTCCGGCCCCAACTGCGGCAGCCCAGGCCTGTCGGTGCTGGACGCTGCTGGTGAGCACGACGGTGTAGGTGTTGCCGGGAGTGAATCCGTACACATTGACCCAATTTGTCCCGCAGGACGGCGAATAAACCAGCTGGGCCAGGCCCTGGATCTCGTGGTAGACGGCATTGCGCATGTCCCACGCCTTCACCACATAGGCACCGACCCCGCAGCCTGTGGCTGCGGGGTCGGTGCCTTCAAGGGGATTGTCCTGGCTTGAACCGGCCTGGGCGGTGGCGGGGAGCATCGTCACCAGTCCCCCGGCCAGGTAAAGTGCCGCGCCCGCTGCCGCAATAGATCGCTTCAACATGGTTGTTCCTCCTGTTGCATCATTTGAATGCTTCAGACAGCCAAACGCCGTCATGCACAGGTAGTTTCCGGCGAAGTGATCTATGTTACAGTCGCCGGGCAGCAGTTGTGCCCAGCCGGAATTTGGCTACGCCTGCTTGCGGAAACGCAGGGCAATGCCTCCGAGGAGAAGGAGCGCCAATCCGCTGGCTACGATAGGCGCCAGCGGCGCGGGTCCCGTGGCTGCCAGCCCTTCTCGTTCCGGGCCGGCGGCTGACGCGGTGGTCGGGGCGATAACGGGCAGGGCCTGCTGGGTCGGTTCGGCGGCCGGGGTTGTCACCGCGGTTCCCGCAGTGGGCGTGGAGCTCTTTCCGACAGTGCCGCCAACTCCCGGTGCATGTTCCCTGCGACAATCAGGCATGTGCCGCCCCCCGTCGGTTGTGCATAGCTCACCTGGAAGCCGACATCGATGGTCTTCAGGACTGCTCCGGTGGAGCTTTGGAACACGGCAAGGTGTCCGTCACCGCAGCCGAAGTAGCCTGTCGCCCCGTCGCTGGAGAAGGCAATCGCGCCGACCGCCTCACATGGCTTGATGGTCCTAACGATAGTTTGGGCTCCCGGGTCAATAACCAGGACATCAGAGGTCGAAGCCGTGGCACTGGTCATTGCGGCACGGCTGATGTACGCGTAGGGATCACCGGGACTGGTCGAAACCGACAAAGCCTCCAGCGTGCCATCCAGTTGGGCAATTGACAAAGTTCCGGTGAGCACACCGGCGGTCGCATCAACCGAGTACAAGTTCTTTGCTGAACTTTGGCCCAGCGCAAGAATTGACGTGCCCTCGGCTGTTTCAGCCATGGTGTACGCCACGTCGTCCAGCTTGACCTTGGACGCAACGGTGTTTGTCGAGGTCGAGACAGTCACGAAATAGTTGCCGTCGGCAACGCTTGACGTGCTCACGTAGATGCGGGCGCCGCGAGCAATCCCGGGACCGCACTCGAAGCCGGCCCCGCCGCGGCCGAAGCCACGCCGGACAAAGAGAGCGCCCCCAACACAGCCGCGCCCGCGAGCGCCTTGGCCATGACCACTCGGCTACTTTTCATTTCTACCTCCGAATCCATCCCAGGCCGCTGAAATCCGCGTTGCGGCAGGAGAGGATGACACAAAAGCTAGTGCAAAAGCACTCCCGAAGGAAGAGTGTGGAAGGGGTAGTCACGGTCCGTGACCTCCGGCTTGACGGGTGGACCGGCGGATTCCCGCGGTTCCGGATCGGGGACGCCCAAACGGGGGGCAGATCCGACGCTGAATTGTTATGGGGAAGACGGTAAAATAACAGTCCCGACATGGCCGATGCCCAGCGAAAGCGCCCGGCCTCCAGCGCAAGCCGGGCGCCGCCGTCGTGCTTCAACGGCCATCTCCCAAGAACAGGTGGAATTACACCAGGCGGGTGAGCCAGCCGTGCAGGTCTTCCACGGCACCCGTCTGGATGCCCAGGAGCTGCTCGCGGATGGCCATGGTGACCTCGCCGGCGCCGGAACCGGGCGATGCGATGGTGCCCTCGGCCGTCTTCAGCTCGCCGATCGGGGTGATGACGGCTGCCGTGCCGCACGCGAACGCCTCCGTGATCTCCCCCGAGGCCACGCCGGAGCGCCATTCGTGGATGGTAATCTTGCGTTCCTCCACCTTGAGGCCGCGGTCGGCGGCCAGCTGCATGACCGAGGACCGCGTGATGCCGTGGAGGATGTGGCCGTTGAGCGCGGGCGTGACCAGCCGGCCGTCCTTGAACACGAAGAAGATGTTCATGCCGCCGAGCTCTTCGATGGCGTTGTCGTTGAACGGGTCAAGGAACAGGACCTGCTTGCAGCCCTGGACCTCGGCCTCCATCTGCGCGGCCAGCGAGGCTGCGTAGTTGCCGCCGCACTTGGCCTCGCCCGTGCCGCCCTCGCCCGCACGCGCATAGCTGGTGGAGAGCCAGATGGAGACGGGCTTGAGCTCGCCGCCAAAGTAGTTGCCCGCCGGGGAGGCGATGACCCGGTAGGACACCTCGCGGGCCGGGCGGACGCCCAGGAACGCCTCGGTGGCGATCATGAACGGGCGCAGGTACAGGGCCTCGCCGTCGCCGGACGGAACCCAGGCCTGGTCGGCGGCGACCAGCTGGCGCAGCGACTCGATGAAGACCTCTTCGGGCAGTTCGGGCAGCGCCAGGCGGCGGGCGGAGGTGTTGAAGCGGGCCGCATTGGCTTCGGGGCGGAAGCTCCACACGGAGCCGTCGGCGTGGCGGTATGCCTTCAGGCCTTCAAAGATTTCCTGGCCGTAGTGCAGCACCGCGGCGGCGGGGTCCATGGCGATGGGGCCGTAGGGCTCAACACGCGCATTGCCCCAGCCGCCCTGCCCGTTTGCGTCAATCGTGAAGTCCACGACAGCGGTGTGGTCCGTGAAGTAGTCGCCAAAGCCGGGGTTGGCCAAAATGGCTGCCCGCTCGGCGTCACTCTTCGGATTCGTGTTGGGCTGCCGGGTGAATGCCAGCCCATTTGCTGTCTGTGTCATGCTTCCTCCACATGGTTTTCGCCTCATTGCTTGTGCCAGCCTGGGCGGAGATTGGTGCCGAAAATCCGTGCCGTGAATTGTGTTCATGCACCGGGGATTTCAGTTACGGTGCACTCACTCTATTGGTTAAGCGTACTCCTGCACAGCCCGGCTCCCCTGACAGGCACGACGCCGGTCAGAGGGCTGCCGCTATGGCGTCGCCTATCGCGCTGGTCGGGCGGGGTGACGCCGGGTTGCGGCCCGCAATGTCGGCGGCGACGGCCGCTTCAATGCGGGCGGCCGCGGCCCCGTGGCCAAGGTGTTCGAGCAGGAGCGCAGCCGACAGGATGGCCGCCGTCGGATCAGCTTTCTGCTGGCCGGCAATGTCCGGCGCGGAGCCGTGGACCGGTTCAAACATGGACGGCGCGGTGCGGTCCATGTTGATGTTGCCGGAGGCGGCCAGGCCGATTCCGCCCGTGACGGCGGCGGCCAGGTCGGTAATGATGTCGCCAAAGAGGTTGTCCGTGACAATGACGTCAAAGCGTGCCGGGTCGGTGACCAGGAAGATCGTGGCCGCGTCCACATGCAGGTAGTCCACGGCAACGTCGGGGAATTCGGACGCCACGGCCTCCACGGTGCGCTTCCACAGGTGCCCGGCGTGCACCAGGACATTGTGCTTGTGCACGTAGGTGAGCTTCCTGCGCGGGCGCTCATTGGCCCGGCGGAAGCCGTCCCGCACCACGCGCTCCACGCCGAACGCCGTGTTGACCGACACCTCCGTGGCAATCTCCTGCGGAGTGCCCTTGCGCAGCACGCCGCCGTTGCCCACGTACGGGCCCTCGGTTCCTTCGCGGACCACAACGAAATCGATGGCGCCGGGGTCCGCGAGCGGTGACGCCACGCCGCGGTACAGGCGGGACGGGCGGAGGTTGACGTAATGGTCCAGGCTGAACCGCAGCTTGAGCAGCAGTTCGCGCTCGATCAGCCCGGAGGGGATGCTGGTGTCGCCGGGGGCTGCCCCCACCGCGCCAAAGAGGATGGCGTCATGGCCGCGCAGGGCGTCAATGGTGGCATCGGTGAGGGTTTCCCCGGTGGCCAGCCAGTGCGCGGCGCCCAGCTCGTAGTCCGTGATCTTCAGCTCAACGCCGTCGGAGGCCGTGGCCTTTTTCAGGACCTTGACGGCCTCCGCCGTTACTTCGGGGCCGATGCCGTCACCGGCGATTACTGCAATGTCAATCGATGCGCTCATGCCCCAACCCTAGCGAAATCATCCACATGATGGGCAGCTGATCTCACAGTCTGAGATATTCGAAGGGGACGGAATCTCCACCCATGGCAGGACGCGCCCCTGCGCCGATCCGGCCTAGAGTTGGTCCGGTGATCATGACTTCCGTCTACGACTGGTTCCGGCAGCACCGCTTTGCCGTGGACTTTGTCCTCATGGGGGTGCTCCTGCTGGTGGTGGCGCCGTTTGGGGTCCTGGCCGGCTCGACGGGATCCGACAGGCTCGGCGGCGCCCTGTTCTCCGTGCTGCTGGTGTTCCCCCTGGCCTGGCGCCGCACGCGCACCGCCATGGCCGGTGCGATCATTGCCGCCGCCGCCATCCTGCAGTGGGGCCTGTCCGTCCACCCGATGCCGGCAGACGTGGCCGTCCCGGTCATCGTGTACGCCCTGGCCGCGTTTGGCCCCCGCTGGGCGTCCCTCGGGGGGCTGGTGCTGGCACTGCTGGGCGCCGTCATGATGGTCACCCGCTTCTTCGTCAACCTCACCTCAAGCTCCGTGGCCGCGCTCCCCTACGGCATGGTGCTGGTGCTGACGGTGTGGGTGCTGGTGCTGTTCAGCTGGACCGCTGGGGACCTAACGCGGACCAAACGGCTGCGCGAACAGGCCTTGGAGGACAGGGCGCACCGGCTGGAGATCGAAGCCCAGCAGGAACGCGAGCTGGCGGCCAGCGACGAACGCGCCCACATCGCCCGTGAAATGCACGACATCGTGGCCCACTCCCTCTCGGTCATCATTGCCCAGGCCGACGGCGCACGGTACGCGGCGGCCGCGACTCCCGAGGTGGCCCCGGCCACGCTGGCCACCATCGCCGAAACGGGCCGCACCTCGCTGCAGGAAATGCGCCGCCTGCTGGGTGTGCTGCGCGGCGGCACCGACGCCCCCATGCGCCCCCTGCCGGGCCTGCCGGACCTGGACGAGCTCCTCCTCGGCATCCGTGCCACGGGCCTGCCCGTCTCCTACACCGTCACCGGCACCGCCCGGCGCGCCCTCCCCCCGGGGGCGGAACTCACGGCCTATCGCATGGTGCAGGAGGGCCTGACCAATGTCATCAAGCACGCCGGGCCCAACGCCCGGGCCGACGTATTGCTGAACTGGACCGCACGGGGCCTGGAAGTGTCGGTGCGGGACAACGGAAGGGGGGCAACGGCGTCGTTCGCTGACACCGTTTCCAGGCACGGCGGCGCACCCTCCCCCGCGCCCGGCCGCGCCTCCCAGCCGTCCCCGGCACCTGCCGGCCCGCCTCCCGGCCCTGCTTCGGCCGGGGCGTCCGGCGGGAACGGCCTGCGCGGCATGGCCGAACGCGTCAAGCTCTACGATGGAACCCTCACCGCCAAACCGCTCGCCGGCGGCGGCTTCGGCATCGCCGCACTCATCCCCTATTCGGAGGCCTAAATGACATCCGCTCCCATCCGCGTGGCCCTGGTGGACGACCAGCAGTTGGTCCGGTCCGGCTTCGGCATGTTGATCAACTCGCAGCCCGACCTGTCCGTGGTGGTGGAGGCCGGCAATGGGATCGAGGCCCTGGCCGGGCTGGCTGCCGTGGCTGCCGACGTGGTGCTCATGGACGTGCGCATGCCGGGCATGGACGGGATTGAGACCACCCGCCGGCTCATGGAGCGGATCAAGGGTGCACCGGCGGGATCGTGGCTGTCCGAGCTGAAGATCGTGGTGCTGACCACGTTTGACCTGGACGAATATGCCCTGTCGGCGATCCAGGCCGGGGCCAGCGGGTTCCTGCTCAAGGACGCGCCGCCGGAGGAACTGCTTGGCGCCATCCGCACCGTTTTTGCCGGGGATGCGGTCATTGCCCCGTCCACCACGCGCCGGCTGCTGGACCACGTGGCGCCCATGCTCTCCGCCCCGAGCCCGGCCAGCGACGCCAACGCGGCGGCCGTGGCGTCACTGACGGCGCGCGAGCACGAGGTTTTTGTGCTGATCGCCAATGGCCTCTCCAACCCGGAAATTGCGGCACAGCTTT
>Ga0134128_10006612_pt1 | contig 14039 bp, 11 predicted proteins | sample KB31754_FD_96462 | JGI IMG/M metagenome (GOLD analysis project Ga0134128, IMG submission 96462) | Terrestrial soil microbial communities with excess Nitrogen fertilizer from Kellogg Biological Station, Michigan, USA - KB3-175-4 | ecosystem: Environmental > Terrestrial > Soil > Unclassified ... | reverse complement strand
GGAACCAGAGCGACGAGGATTTGTTGGACCACCGCAGAAGCCGCTTGGGGACCGAGATCGAGTTACTATGTCGCATGTAGATATAACGAACATCACCAAGGTTGCCTTCGCCGAGGTGGCGCTTGGCCGTATCGAACTGTGGGTTGAACCGATTATGAAAGTCAACCATGGCCAGGATACCCTTTTTCTTCGCTTCCTCCCTGATAACCAAAGCATCCTCAACCGTCGTGGCCAACGGCTTCTCTATGAGTAAGGGCTTCCCCTCGTTGATTACGGCCAGAGCTGGGAGCCGATGGGCGAAATCGGGTGTGACCACCGATATGGCCTCCACCTCGGGATCGGCGGCCAACTCCTCGGGGTTTGAATAGGTCTTTTGAATGCCAAATTCCTCGGCAAAAGCCTTGCACCTGGCTTCATCGATATCACAGACAGCCACCAACTTGGCTCGTGAATGCGCATGATACGCCATTGCGTGGGTTCTTCCCCAAGCACCGGTACCGATAAGACCCATACGAAGCACCATCTTCCACCTCCGGATTCCGTAGACTGGTTCATCTTAATGCCGGCGCCGGGGGTCGAGGATATCCCTCAATCCATCGCCGAGTAGATTGAAGGAAAGTACCGCGTATACGATTGCCAGGCCAGGAAAGACAACAAGCTGCGGCACTATCCCCATGTAGTCCGTCCCGTCGCTCAAGCTGAGTCCCCAGCTCGGGGTTGGCGGCTGGGTTCCAAGACCGAGGTAGCTAATCCCGGCTTCGGCCAGAATCGAGTACCCCATGATAGCCGTGCATTGGATCACGATTGGCGACGCACAATTTGGCAATATATGCTTGACAATGATGGAGAAATCACCCAGGCCAACTGCTCGGGCCGCTTCCACGTACTGCATTTCTCGGACGCTCAAGGCGCTGCTCCGGGCCAGCCGCGCCAGGGCTGGGCTGTACACGATGATCAAGGAGATAATAACCGTCTCCAGACCGGGGCCCAGGATAGTCGCCACCGAGAGGGTCATCAAGACCCAGGGAAACGCGAATAGTACATCTACTAATCGCATCAGCAGATAGTCGGCCACACCTCCGACATAACCGGTGATCAAGCCCGCGAATACCCCAATGGCCGTCGAACCGATCGCAACGCTGAACGCAACCAATAACGAAATGCGAGCGCCAAATAGGAGGCGGCTGAACGTATCACGACCATAGGTGTCAGTACCCATCAGGTGTGCCATGGTCGGCTTGCTGAGCAAGGGGCCAACGCCGGTCTGATTGGGATCAAAGGGGGCCAGGACGGGTGCCAAGACACCGATCACCACCAGCAAGAGGAGCATGACGGCGCCTAGCAGCGCTTTCTTGTTCGCGACAAGCGCGCGTAGTAAAGACTTTATGGCGGAATATCGCGGTGTATCCGTGAAAGATGATGTATCTATATCCACGCGGATCTCGCTTTCAGATTCTTAAGAGACCTAAGAGTATCTGATTCTTGGATCAAGAATGGTGTAAAGGAGATCGGTTAGCAGATTAATGGCAAGAAAGAACAGAGCATACACGAGAATAGTTCCTTGAATCACTGGATAATCCCGTGCCGTGATCGACGTAATCAGAAGCAACCCCATGCCTGGATACCCGAATACTTGTTCAATGATGATGGAACCTCCGAGCAGATAACCGATCTCGACAGCGACGACGGTGACAACGGGGACAACGGAGTTTCGGAGCGCATGCCGATACAACACCCGCCGTTTCGGTACGCCCTTGGCCCTGGCAACCACTATGAAGTTCTGAGACAAGGTCTCCAACATGGTGGAACGAAGAAGGCGCGCGATCATACCCGCCTCCGAGGCTCCCAGCGCCACGCAGGGGATGACCAGGTGACGGAAAAAGTCGCTTAACCCTGCCTCTGGAGGCACGTACCCAGTCGCGGGCAACACCTGGTAATGGACGGCCAGGATCAGCATCAGAATGATGGCAAACCAAAAGCTTGGAATCGACATTAGGACCAGATTCAACGCGGTGGCCCCGAGATCCACCCATGTATTGTGCTTTGCCGCCGCCAGGATGCCAGTCGGTACAGCCACTAGCAAGGCAAGCAGCATACCACCCAACAGCAGATACAGGGTACGAGGGATACGCTCGGCGATTTGTGGCGCCACGGGTTCGCCGTTGCTGATCGAATAGCCAAGATCGAGATGCACGACGTGACCCAGCCATGTCGCATACTGCGCGACCAATGGCTTATCCAGGCCGTATTCTCCCTTTACCGCCGCGACTACGGTTGGATCCGACACCCTTCCGAGCATCACCGAGACTGGGTCGCCCGGAATAAGGTGGATAATGAGGAAAATTAAAACGCTGATCCCAAATAATGTGGGAATGACCCCGAGCAAGCTTCTGAGAAGATATCTTTGCATGGCTATGAGAAGCTGTCCAAACTATGCTGATGCAAAACGTAGCGAGCCGCCATGCACGGCCGCCTCCATGCCGTAAGCGGCACCGGCCAAGTGTAAACGTAGGCTGCCCATGATGCCCTCTTGGTCACTAGGTTCAATGTTCTGGACCACCCAACGATGATGAGTTTGCCCAGGACCACCGACCAATTGACCAAGCAACAATGCCATTGACCGCTTACGGAGCTGCCGGCGGCCGACGGTCACTTCGCCGCACGACAGCACCCATGCGGTGTTTCCTGGCGCCGCTATCTTTGCTTGACGATTTGGAGCTTCCAGAGATCATATTGCAAGGTGGGGAGAGCATAAAATCCAGCGAGGTAATCCCAGTACGCCGAAGTACGAAGGCCTTGATCCATCCAGACCATGGGAGCGTCGTCCACGGCTATCGCTAACGCGCGCCTATAAAGATCGCGGCGGGCCGTGATATCCGTCACCGCGATCGCCTTCATAAGAAGTGTGTCAACCTGGGGATTTTTGTAGTGCTGAATGTTATTAGAGCTGGTGCTCAAGTAGTACGAGTTCAGCAAGAACGCTGGATCCGGCCCAGCGGTGTCGCCGACGATCATTATACTAAAGGTCTGGTTTGTAAAGACCTGCTCGATGAAGGTCGGCACCTCCAAGTCTTCAATTTGGGCGTTGATCCCTATCGCCTGCAGTTGGCTCTGGAGCACAATGCCCATCGGTTTCTCCTCCGGCGTATTGGGCACGGAGATCGTGATGCTCAACCCCTTCGCATAGCCGGCCTGGGCCAAGAGCTTCTTGGCCTTGGCGAGATCCTGAGCATATTCGGATGTCGGCACGGGTGAATAATACGGGCTGTTCGGTGGAATCGGGATGACGGCGGTTGCTCCCTGATTGGCCAAGGCCTCGGCAAGCCACTGCGTGCGATTCACCGCATATTTCACCGCTTGACGGAGATTCTTATTGTTGAAGGGCGGCCGAGTGCAGTTCATCCCGATCCACTCAAATCCCAGGACCAGTACTCCAGACACCACCAGACCCGATTGCTGCTTCATATCAGGCACGTCGGCTGGTTGAACCTGAAGTAGTACATCAATTTCCCGGGAGAGGAGACTTGCCTTTGCTGAATTATAATCGGCGAGGAAGACAAACTTCAGCCCGTCGCTTTTGGGATAACCCAGTTCCCAATAATGAGGATTTCGCTCAAGGAGGATATAACTGTTCTTCACCCAGGTCTTGAACCTGAACGGCCCGCAACCTACCGGTTGGTCCTTCGCACTCCCAGGTCTTGCGTACACGGAGCGAGGGAGGATTGGCGCGAAGCTGTTTGCCAGAATATCGAGAAGAGGAGCGTACGGCGTCTTTAGATGGATAACTACCGTATACTTATCCACCACTTCCACATGATCAAGCGGTGCAAGCTGTGACCGAATAGAGGAACCCTGGGCAGGATTAAGATGGGCCTCAATGGAGAACTTGACGTCATCGGCGGTCATCTCTTGCCCATTGTGGAACATGATGCCCTTGCGCAGATGAAATCTAACCGCCTTGCCGTTCTCCAGGAAATCCCAGCTCGTTGCCAGCCTGGGCATCAACTTGAGGTTCTTGTCGTAACGAACCAGGTTCGCATTGATCTGGTCCAGGACGGTGAAGGTAATACGCGATGAGCTCATGAACGGCTGCAAGCTGTTGGGTTCACCTTCTAAATTAAGGACCGGTGTCCCCCCCACTGAAGCCGCCGCGCTGTCTTGAAGCTCTTGGGCGGCGTGTGCGGTCATAGATAGAGGAGCAAGTGCCACGCCGGCTCCAACCCCTAGCATCCGTACCATCCGTTGACGAGAAATGCGCCCTGAGTGGCCCACGGTTATAACCTCCTCGTACATCTACCAATTGCATTCAATAAACCGATGCGTCGGGAGCCTCAGCGTGGCTCGACAGGTACCGCGGTGTAGGTAATGCTCCTTTCCCGTGTAACCATGGTTTCGTGATATCTAGCTTGGCTCACCCTGGACTTTCTCGGGGATCCGCCCGGGGATTGCGTCAATTGAAGCGCCATTAATGTTGGTGCCGCTCCGCACTACATAGCCGCGAGATCCTCCGCATAGGCAAACAGGGCGGGCGTCCCGCCTGTGTGGAGAAACACGACCCGCGAGGTGACATCGAGATCCCCTCGTTGAGTCCAGTCCATGAGCGCGGCAAAGGCTTTGCTCGTGTAGACCGGGTCAAGGAGCACACCTTCGGTCCGTGCCAGAAACCTGATCGCTTCGCGCGACTCAGGCGTCACCTGTCCGTATCCCGGCCCGATATATTTCTGCTGGTTGACGATATCGGCACGGTCGAGCAAGACGTCGACCCGAAGAAGATCAGCACCCTTTTTGAACTGCGTTGCCGCTATCTCAGTGGGATCCCCGTGCGTCGGATGCGGGCGCGCCGCCACCACTCGCCATCCCGCCCCAAGGAGTGCGTTGCCTAGCAAAAGTCCCGCCTGGGTTCCACCGTCCGACGCGACAAAGATGTGCGTGGCGGTGGCTTCAAGGGCCTGTAGCTGATCCCATATTTCGAGCGCGCAGCCAGCATAGGCCGCGACTGACGGAGCCTCCAGCTCGACGAGGAAAGGACGTCGCCCCTGGCCCTTGAGATGGGCTGCAATCCGTTCCATCTCCCCAAGAACTTCCTCCGCGTCCTCGGTATCTAGCAACCGTACTTCCGCGCCCAGGATCTCATCAAGGAACAGATTACCTTGATGGAACGCGCCTTTGGGACCGCTCCGAAGGACAAGGATGCTGTGCATCCCGAGTTTCGCGGCGGCGGCAGCGACTTGTCGTGCGTGATTGGATTGCGATACGCCGCCTCCCGCGATCAGGGTATCCGCGCCATTTTCAACCGCCGGCACGAGTTCATAGGCCAACTTTCGGGCCTTGTTGCCGCCAAAGGCGAGGCCCGTGAGATCATCTCGCTTGATCCAGAGGGCGGCAATGCCAAGCGTGCTTGCGGCGCGTGGACAGGATTCCAATGGCGTTGGAAGATAAGCCAGAGGTAAGTGGGGCATGGCTCGGAGACGCGTTCTGAGCGTGTCCACCATCAAGGTTCTTGTCCCTTCAAGACTTGATTCTGGGTTGTCTTTCGCAGCGGCAATCAGGTCCGATACCCAAGCGCGAACTGTGTCGAGCGTTTTACCTGGCTTCGATGTCACGCGGTGTTATACCGGATCGAGCGGATAAATGGGACGCCTGATGTGTTGAAAAGGCAGCGTGCGTAGGTCATTGGCGCAGGGTCCGGGTGTATCCAGCAAGTAACTGGCCGTGGCAATCGGATCATAGGCACGGCGGTGGCCCACCGCTGCCTTTACACCGATGATGGAGAGCCGCTCTGGATCGATCCCCTGGCTCCGCCATTGTCCAAGATCAAACGGCGCCACCTTACGGCTGGTCAGCAGGATCCGCACTCCTCCCGACCGAACCACGGTGCAAGGGCCCATGTCAATATATTTGCCATTGAACGCCGCTAAATGACTATTGAGATCCTCGAGCGTAAACCGCCCGTTGCCTCGCGAGAGCACCTCCACCTCCAGGGTGATCGGATCGGAGCCAAGTTCGTCGCTCCAGCCGCCAATACGGACCTGTACCCGTTCACCGACCGCCGTGCCGGCCAGATGGCGGACCGCTTCGGGATCCGCTATGGCCACGGCTGCGTTCCGTGCCTGGTGATCTATGAGCGCGCGCAGAACCGGGGTGAGGTCTCCGGGGGCGCCACCACCGATATTATCCGCCGACTCGATCAGGACCACGGGCCCTCCGTCCTCGGTGACGATTTGCCGCATTACCGTGTCAAGCGAGGTGCCAAGTACATTGCCGAGTTCCCGATGCTCTAGAGCGTACGTGCTGAGGCGCCGCAGTAACGTGCGTGCCGCTTCGGGATCGCCCAGCGTCACCGCGGTAAAGCTCACGCCGGCCTCTCGCAGGTCGGAATACGAGAAGCCAGCGAATACGTTGACCGCGAGAATTTCCGGGTGAGTAGCCTCAATCTCGCGAGCATACGCTTCCAGCGTCCGCATCGGCTCCGTCTCTGTTCCGGTGCCGGTCGGTGGCCACACGATCGGCGGCTGCTCCACGACGGTGATAGGGCGTTCCCCCGTGCGCATCAGCCGGTCGAGAAGGCGCGCGCCATCCATGGCGGCCGCTCTGGCATCCGTGTGAGGATTGACCCGGTAGCTGATCAGACCCGTGCCGTGGCGCGCCATGGCGGGGGTGATGTTCCCATGCAAATCCAGCACGCCACATATCGGCACCGTTTCGAGACCGGCCACGCTCCGCATGCGTCGCATCAACTCCCCTTCCACGTCGAGCAGGGTCTGGCTGACCATGGCACCGTGGAGATTGAGGCAAATACCGTCAATGCCGCGCGGTAGCTCGCGCGAGGCAGCCTCCTCGAACGCGCTCCAGAAGTGCTCAATCGCCTCATCGGCGATCGTGCCGCTCGGCTGGGCTCGCATATCGATCACCGGGATGACCTCCCACCGGGCCGCGCGCGCGACCTCCAGCATGCCGTCAAGTGGTGAGGCATCTCCCTCCGCCGCGTGCATCTCGGCGCCGCGGCGCACCTGGAAGTCACTCAGGGTGGTGGGATGCCGCAAAAACGTATGCGTCTCGTGTAGAAGTCCGGCCAACAATACGCGCTTCGTCATCTTCAATCACCTCCAGGGGTGCCGCGAAAGGCTAGCGTCAAGTGCCCCCAGTGCTTCCTGTATATCCTCCTCGCTATGAACCGTGGAGAGATACCAGCGACCATCGGGGAGGATTAGGACACCATGCAGGCGCAACTCCCGAGCCAGCCGCGCGCTCAGCACGCTGTCACAGGCGGCCAGAGCACGATAACTGGCGACGGTAACCTGGTCGGTGAACAAGATCTGCATCACCGGACCGCACTGGTGAACTAGAGCCGGGACATCATGGCGCGCGATCAGGGTTCGCGCCTCATCGGCGAGCCTCCGGCCCATAGTCATCAGACGCGGGTAAATTCCCGGCCGGCTCAACTCGTGGAGGGCGGCGTTGGCCGCCGCAAGGCTTATCGGATTGCCGTTGTACGTGCCGGAATGAGCTACCGTGCCGGTAGCCATCAGCTCCATGACATCTTGCCGACCGGCGATCACGCTTAAGGGAAAGCCGGCGGCGACTGCCTTGGCATAGACCGCCAGATCAGGTACTACGCCGTACAGCTCCTGCGCGCCGCCGAGCGCCACGCGGAAGCCGGTAATTACTTCATCAAAGATGAGCAAGGCTCCATACCGGCGCGTGATTGCCCGTGCCGCCTCAAGGTATGCAGGCTTGGGCGCGATCACGCCGGAATTATAGAGGATAGGCTCCATCACCACGGCCGCCACGTTTGAACCATGCCGTGCCAGCGCTTCCTCCAATGCCTGTGTATCGTTCCAGGGCAGCACGACGATCTCATCCAGGACGGCGCTAGATTGACCGCCGGTGCCCAAAACTGGGTGCGGATTCTCACGTGGTCCCATGGCGGCGAGACTCGGGTGATAGCTGACCAGAAGGCTATCACTCCAGCCGTAATAGTGTCCCTCGAACTTGACGATGAGAGACCGGCCGGTCGCGGCCCGAGCCAGTCGCACCGCCACTTGCATGGCCTCGGTACCAGAGTTAGAGAAAGTGACCAGATCCGCGCAAGGAATTGCGGCCACGAGCCGCTCGGCCACCGTGCCTTCTAGTTCGTGCTGTGCTCCGAACATATGGCCGCGGTCGAGTTGCGTACGGACCGCGGCGTTGATTGCTGGGTGGCAGTGACCGAGTATCAATGGCCCCCAGGCCAGCGCACAATCGAGATAGCGGTGACCGTCAACGTCGACCACATGGGCGCCCTGGCCATGGTCAAGGAAGAGCGGCTCAGGCTCCACGGCGGCCCGGAATGAACTGCTCACGCCACCAGCCAACCAACGCCGTGCCCGGGTGTACATGTCGTGGGCGCCAGTGGCGACATGTGAGCTCATACTGGCCGTCTTCCTCCCACTAGCCGTTCTTCCGCTTGCCTTTCGGGTGTCGCGGCACGATAGCCCAATTGCTCAGCGATTCGGTCACAGGCAGCGCGCACGGCGGCGCCCACGCGAGGGATGACCTCATCCGGCAGTCGGACCGACACCGCGGAGATGCTGATCGCCCCCTGCACCGTGCCGTCCATGCCTCGAATCGCAGCCGCTATACAGCGGGCGCCAGGCTCGCGTTCTTGATCATCGATCGCATAGCCAAGTGCTCGTATTCGCTCCAGCTCCGCTCGGAGATCGGATCGCGTGGTGATTGTTTGGGGCGTAAAGGGCTGGAGGCCAGCGGTATTGAGCAGATGCGTAAGCGTGGTCTCATCCAGCTCGGCGGCAATCGCCTTCCCAGCAGCGGTGCCATGTAATTCAACTTTCGTGCCGGGAGCGGTGTCCATGCGAAAGGGATGCACGCCGGGCAAAACGTCGATGAAAAGTACCTCACCACGCTCCGCCACTGCCAGGTTCACGCTATGACCGAAATCATCGCGCAACTGGCGCATGAATGGGCGTGCCGACTCTCGTAGCGTCGAGCGGGCCAGGACACCGGAGGCCAGACGCACCAGACGCAGGCCAAGACGATAATGGTCTGGTTGGTCGGCAGACTCGATATAGCCACGTTTCACAAGCGTGGCGACCAGGCGGAATACGCTTGGCTTTGGCTGCTCAACTAGCCGTGCCAATGCGCCCAGCGTAAGACTACCGTGTTCATCCAGCGCCTCCAGCACGTCGAACGCCTTCCCCACCACGGCAATATCATAGTTGCGTATTGCCTTTGTTTCGTTTTCTTCCACGTGCTAACTCACCACTTCAATGTGCGAATCATGTTGGAATCGTTGACACCATTATGCACACACAGCGGCGGGCCGTCAACCGGTTGACACGCCCAAAAATCACTGCTATCATGGCTGCCAACCTCGGGAGTCGTCTTGGGCACCGGATTTTACGGAATGAAACAATAGCTTATATAGTGATGCCACAGCATCTGGGGCGAGGGGGTATGACACCGGAGAGATCGGATCCAGGTTGCCCTTCAAGGGGTGTACTTGGGCGCGGGGCCGGAGGTGGAAAGATCGTGAAGCATAGTTCTTATGAGGAAACCTACTATGACGGTTAACATGCGACAGAGGCGCAAATTTGTGCCCGCTACGATCGCAACGCTGATCGCGCTCGTGCTCTCCACTCTCGGGGCAAGCGCTGCTCCATTCCGCCATCCAGCAAGTGGCCCTACGCATGGTGGGACGGTTCGGGTGGTCTTTACCGGAGACTTCGTCAGCTTCGATCCCGCGCAGTCTCAGAATGACGACTGGCTGCTTATGCAAGGGACGCTTTTCAACGGGCTCTACGCCATGGATCGTACCGGCAAACCCCAGATCGATCTTGCCGCGGCGCCGCCTACCATTAGTGCCGACGGCAAAACTTGGACGTTCCAACTCCGAAAAGGGGTGGAGTTCAGTAACGGCGCTGAGTTGACCGCCAGCGATGTGCGGTTCAGCCTTACGCGGGTATTAGATCCGCATCTGAAGCCGGCGGCTTCATGGGGTCAGCCCAGCGACAACATCTTTCAGGGTTCCCAGGATTTCATCTCGGGGAAAGCTAAGACTGTGACCGGCATCCAGGTGCTAAGCAAGTACGGTATCCGATTCGTGCTCACCCAGCCGGTGGCAATCTTTCCTTTCATCCTAGCCGAATCCTTCAACCGTATCGTTCCCCAGGCGGTGGTGACCAGTGAGAGCGCCGATGCTTTCGGCAACCATCCAGTCGGCAGTGGCCCGTTTCTGCTGCAATCGTGGCAGAAGGGCAGCCAGGCTGTCTTCGTCCGTAACCCACACTACTTCCACGCTGGATTACCCTACCTCGACAAGGTTATTGCCTACAGCAATGTGGCCCCTAACGTGGCCGCCCTCAAGGTCGAAAAAGGCGAGGCCGATGGTTTCGGCTTTTCCGCCGAGGTGACGGCTGCTGATCGTACCCAGGCCAAGAACGACCCCAAGTATTCACATTATTTGCAGGCGGCGCCGGTCACCCAGGTAGTGTGGATGAACCTGAATGTGCATGCCGCGCCGCTGGATAATCTCAAGCTGCGTCAGGCCATCGCGATGGCGATCAATCGCCCACGGCTGGTAAAGCTGCTTGGCGGCAATGCCCTGCCTGCTTATCAGTGGTATCGCCCCCTCTTTCCACAGTATGACCCCGCAGTGGATCAACATCCACCGTATCCCTACGACCCGGTGAAAGCAGCGGCGTTGCTCAAGGCAAGCGGCTATAAGGGAGAAGCGGTCACCCTGTACTACGCAAGCGATCTGCAACGTAATCTGAGTCTAGCGCCCGGGCTGCAGCAAGACTTGCAGCAGATTGGACTCAATCTCAGCCTGCGCACCACAACCGATGCCTCACTGGGAGGAATCCGCTCGCAGCTGAATGGCCACCAGTTGGATTTGAATGGCGATACGATGGGGTACCCTGACGCAACGGAGATCTATTCGAACCAGATGAACTGCGCGTCCAATGTGGCTGGTGGCGGATCGGGCGCTCACTACTGCGATCCGGTCGCCGATGCGCTGGCGAATCGGGCCGAAGGCCTGCCGCTCGGCGCTGGTCGCAATGCGCTATTGCGTCAGGCACAAGTGCGCATTCTTCAATCCGCTACCCAGATACCCCTCGTTTTCCTCAAGCCCGCCGCGTTCGTTTCGCCCAGAGTGCAAGGATTCTACTACCATCCGATCTTCGGCTGGGATTACGAACACTATTGGGTCGCCCAATAGGTACACGCTTTCGCCGGATGCTCGGTAGGCTCTGAGATGGACGAGTGGAAACTACGAATTAAAGGAGAAATCGTGCCTATACAAGCCATTTTCCCGAAGGGCGCGCCGGCGCCGGGTGGCGCCTACTCACCGGTAGTGCGAGCCGGCCAGTTCTTGTTTCTGTCCGGGCAGGCAGCCATCGATCCGGTCACCGGAAAGGTGGTGGGCACGACCGTCGCCGAGCAGGTTGAGCAGACCATGCGCAACATCCAGCGTCTACTCGAAGGCGTTGATGCCTCGCTGGCCCATGTAGTCAAGACTACCGCCTATCTCGTAAGCATCGACGATTGGGCCGAGTTCAATCGGGCCTACGCAACGTTTTTTGATGGCCCGCCACCAGCGCGAACCGCTATCGGCGCCGGACTCAAAGATCTGCTCGTGGAGATCGACGTCATCGCCTATATTGGGTGAGCGGGTCACTCCATGGAGCGGTACACAAGGATACGTGGGGCATGCAAGACCACCAAGCGAACAAGATCCCGTCGGCATCGGCGGGGAAGGTTCGAGGTCGCGAGGAGGAATCAACCGCCCAGGTACCCCGCGGTCGTGGCACCTGGGCGGCGCTTTGTCGCGAGCGGGTGGCGCTGGTGTGTCTCGCGCTTATCATGCTGCTTGTCCTGGGGGCACTGTTGGCACCTTGGCTTGCGCCCCACGACCCGAATTTTCAGTTTGACGCCGGACTAAGCGATAGTGGCACGCCTGTTGGTTCCAATGCGCGGTTTCTACTCGGAAGCGATACCGAGGGCCGCGACGTGCTGAGTCGCCTGCTGTATGGATCGCGGATCTCACTGACCGTGGGCGTGCTGGCAACCGCGCTAATGGCATCCCTTGGCGTGGTGTTAGGGGCGGTCGCCGGTTACTTTGGGCGCTGGGTGGAGGCGCTCATTACCCGGCTAATCGACATCATGTTGGCTTTCCCGGTGGTACTGCTAGGGCTGGCCACGGCCGCCATCCTCGGCCCGGGTGTAGGTACCACCATTCTGGTGATTGCCGCCACTCAATGGATGTACATGGCACGGGTGGTCTATAGTCAGGTTCAAAGCTTGAAGGAGTGGGAATTCGTGGGGGCGGCCCGCGCCGTTGGCTGCGGGCACATACGCATCCTGAGTCGGCACATCGCACCGCATCTTCTTCCAGTTGTCATCGCGTATTCAGCGCTTGGGGTGGGGACCAGCATCCTGTTGGAGGCAACCCTGAGCTTCCTCAATGCTGGGGTGCCGCAGCCAACAGCAAGTTGGGGCTCGCTGATCGCCAACGGTCTCACTGATTACCGATTAGACCCGGCGCTGGTGCTCTATCCTGGCATCCTTTTGGCCGTGGTGGTTCTGGCCTTCAACCTACTTGGCGACGGCCTGATCCGTGCCATGGAGCGGCGCTAAGAGAGGCAATACATGGGATCCTACATCGCCCAGCGTGCAGCTTGGCTGTTGGTCGTCTTACTAGGGGTGATGGCGATCACCTTCACGCTCGTCTCACTGATCCCGGGTGATGTCGCCGTCTATTATGCTGGGCCGCACGCGTCGGCCCAGGTTATTGCCGAGACGCGTCATACACTTGGGCTGGATCAACCCAAAATCGTACAGTTCGCGCGCTACCTGGGGCTGGTCTTGCGCGGCAATTTCGGCCAATCCGCCAGCATGGATGAACCGGTGTTCACCGCGCTCCTACAAAGGCTACCAGCCACCTCAATCCTGGCTGCCACGGTGGTGGCGATCGAGTTGGTCCTGGCCGTGGTCTTTGGTACGTTGGCGGCCATGCATGAGCGCGGCATCATCGATCGCGCGGTGGCGCTGCTGGCCGCGCTAGGGGTTTCGCTTCCGGGTTTCTGGGTCGGAATCATGTTATTGTATGTTGTAGCCTTTCGACTTTCCCTCCTGCCGCTCGGTGGGTATGGCACGCCCCTTTGGCAATACTTAATCTTGCCGGCTGTTACCCAGGGCGTACCATGGGGATTCTGGTACGCGCGCATCTTGAAGGTGAGCCTACACACTACCCTGCACGAGGATTATGTGCGCACGGCCCGGGGCAAGGGATTACGGCGCCGAAGGGTCATGCTGCGCCATGCGCTGCCAAACGCCGTCCTGCCGGTGATCACGATTGCCGCGATGGATCTTGGGCAACTGCTGGGCGGCATAGTGGTCGTGGAAACTGTATTCTCCTGGCCTGGCATCGGACAACTGGCTTATCAGGGCTTGCAAAGCCTGGATGTGCCTCTGGTGATGGGCACGGTGCTCTTCACCGCCCTTTGTATCGCTCTACTGAACATCGCCGCGGATCTGCTTCGGGTAATTATCGATCCGCGCATTGGTCTTAGCTAATGTTTTCACGGCCAACGCCTTTGAGCGGCGCGAGTGGCCTTTCGGCAGGGATATGAAATCAGTCTATCGCATCTCAACCTAAGTTCACTATATGAAACGCACCCCTTTACCAATCATGCCCTGGTTAGAACGCATGCAGGAAACACGCGGCTACCAATTCCGCATACTTGAGGGAAGGAACAACATTATTACCCTATCCGACTTCTTGACACCGCATGGTATGATGGCAGATATGATTGTCACATGACCGGGCGTTGTATATCGTCTGGAGAATCATTATATCACCAGGAGAAACCAGATCACTCACTGGAGACTCGGAGCAAAAAGATTTAGCGGCGTGGATCCGGAGTTCTTATGAGGATAGTGCGTTGACAAAGGTTCTCGATCTGTTTCGCCTCGACGGACGAGTCGCCGTAGTTACCGGCGGCAGCGGTAATTTGGGTTCAGCTATTTGTCGTGGGCTG
>Ga0134128_10006611_pt1 | contig 14039 bp, 12 predicted proteins | sample KB31754_FD_96462 | JGI IMG/M metagenome (GOLD analysis project Ga0134128, IMG submission 96462) | Terrestrial soil microbial communities with excess Nitrogen fertilizer from Kellogg Biological Station, Michigan, USA - KB3-175-4 | ecosystem: Environmental > Terrestrial > Soil > Unclassified ... | reverse complement strand
TCGCGTTCCTCTTCGCGGTGATCGGGATCCTGACGCCGAGTCCGACCCGGGTGGGCATGGAGTCGAAGCTCGACCCCGGGCAGGCCCGCGGCATGGTGCGGATCACGCGCCACCCTTTCCTCTGGGGCGTCGGCCTGTGGGCGGCCACGCACCTCATCGTGAACGGCGATGTCGCCTCGCTCATTCTCTTTGGCACGCTGCTCCTCCTCGCCGTCTTCGGCACGGCCGCGATCGATGCCAAGCGGCGCCGCGCGTTTCCCGGAAAGTGGCCGGAGTTTGCCCGCGCGACCTCGAGCGTGCCCTTTGCCGCGATAGCGCACGGGAGCAACCGCCTGGCGCCCGCACTGGCCGAGATCGGCGCCTGGCGGATCGTCGCGGCGCTGGTGCTCTATGCCGTGGCGTTCTACCTGCACGGCCGGGTCGGACCGACGCTCACCTGAGTCCCGACCGCAATTTTTCCCAAGCCGCCCGTGCTCGCGCGGACTATCGTTGCGGGCCAAGGCCGCGCGGCGGCACAGCGAGGTCGCGAACGTGGTGTCGAATACGATCTTTCCGCTCGAAGGCGGCTGCGACTGCGGCCAGATCCGCTATCGCATGGAGACTGCGCCCCTCATCGTGCACTGCTGCCATTGCCGCTGGTGCCAGCGCGAGTCCGGCGCCGCGTTCGCGCTCAACGCGCTGATCGAGGCGGAGCGCGTGATTCATCTGCGGGCGGAGCCGCAGCTCATCGACACTCCCTCGAGGAGCGGCCAGGGACAGAAGATCGCCCGTTGCCCGGCCTGCCACCTCGCCCTCTGGAGCAACTATGCCGGGGCCGGTCCGATCCTGCGCTTCATCCGGGTCGGCACGCTCGATACGCCGGAGGTCCTGCGGCCCGACATCCACATCTTCACGGCCTCCAAACAACCCTGGGTGGTGCTACCGGAAGGGACGCCCGCCGTCCCCGAGTTCTATGACATCGAGCGCTGGTGGTCCGCGGACAGCCTGGCCCGCCGGGAGCGCTACCTGCCGCGGCTGCAGGCATATCGGGCGGCGCAGGGCCGATGATCGCGCCCGCGCCGCCGCCGCCAAGCTCGCCGCGAGGGTGGGCATGGCGTTTGCTGAGCCGCAGCCATGGCGATACGCATCGCGCAAGTCTATCCGCACGCAGACATCCCCCTGCCGCACACCCGCCTCTACGATGCGCTCGCCATCGTCAACTACGAGATCGGCCGGCGCCTCGCGCGCCGGCACGAGGTCGTGACGTACCCGAAGTGGGTTCCGGGAGAGAAGGAGGTCGAGCGTGACGAGGGCGTCACCTACCGGCGCATCCCCGAAGGCATCGATCGGGCACTGAACGGTCTGAAGTACCTCGATGCCGCGCGGCTCCTCAACCCGGGGCGGCCGTTCCGGCTGAGCCCGCTCTATTTCGCGCATTACGCGCACGAAGTGGCGCGTGACATCCGCGATCGCGGCTGCGATCTCGTCCACCTGCACACCGTCTCGAGTTTCGTCGGGCCGATCCGGCGCGCCAATCCACACGCGCGGATCGTCCTGCACATGCACGATCACTCGCTCTCCGACTTCGATCCGGCGCTGATCGGGCCACGGCTGAAGGAGACGGCGCTCATCCTCGGCTGCAGCCGGTTCGTCGTGGAGGCCATCCGGCGTCTACACCCCGCCATCGCCGCGCGTTGCCACGAGCTCTACAACGGAGTCGACGACCGCTTCCTCGAGGTCACCTCCGATCCGGCCGCATCGCGAACGGTGCTGTTCGTCGGGCGGCTCTGCCCGGAGAAGGGCGTGCACGTGCTGCTCTCGGCGATGAGCGAGGTCACGCGCCAGTTTCCGCGCGCGAGCCTCAGCCTCATAGGGCCGCTCGATCTCTCGCCCAAGGACTATGTCGACCCGCACGGCCGCGACCCGATCTTCAACCGCCTCAACCGCTACTACGGCAACCCGGCCGCCTACTACGACCTCATCGCCCGCCAGGTGGGCGCGCTCGATGGCCGCGCCTTCCTGCATGGAAAGATCGCCAATGCGGAGATCTGCCCGCACTATGCCCGCGCCGGCATCTTCGTCTTCCCCTCGCTCTGGCACGAGCCGTTCGGTATCCCGGTGATCGAGGCGATGGCCGCGGGGCTGCCGGTGGTGGCCACGCGCGGCGGCGCGTTGCCCGAGGTGGTGGTGGACGGTGAGACGGGGATTCTCGTCGAGCGCGGCGACAGTGAAGGACTCGCTGCCGCCATTGCCAAACTCCTCGCCGATCCGCATCTGCGCCAGCGCATGGGCGCCGCCGGGCGCAAGCGCGTGCGGCAGCTCTTCACCTGGGACCGCAGCGTCGCGCGGCTGGAGGAACTCTACGGCACGGCCCGTGAGAGTCTCGCGCCGGATCCGCCTGCCGACGCCCAACACGTGGCTTGAGCGTACGGCTCAGGCGAGGCTGTAAATTCCCGCGGCGATGTGTTGGAAAGCTCTTCCCCGGCGCCGCCACGAGCGCATAATGGGATGACACCACTTCAGTGGGGGAACGGTCATGGAGCATCGCTGGGGCGAGCGCATCGCAGTCCGTCTGACCGTGGAGCTCTCCTGCGGCGCGTTGCCGCCGGTCGCAGGCTCCCTCGAGAACGTCAGCTCGAGCGGGGCTTTCGTGCGCACGCAAGGCCGCGGGCCGCCGCGTGGACCGGTGGAGGTCATTTTCGAGGATCCCGGCTCCGTGCGCGGGCGCTGCGTGCGGCTTTCCGCGCACGTCGTGCGCGAAACCGACTCCGGTGTCGGCATCGAGTGGTGTGAGTTCGCCCCTCGCGCCGTGCGGCACCTCATCTCGGGCGGCAGACGGGAGAGCGGCCAACGGGCAAGGCCGCGGGTGCAACACTCGAGCCGTCACTCGCCGCGCGGACCCAACACGGCGATGCAGCCCCGGGCGCAGTCCGGCGCCGAGCCGGCCGCGATCGGCACGAACACCCTGCCCGTCGCCGGGTCGGTGGCCACGGAGTGGGCATGCGGGCCGGTCGGCACATTGCCGATCCAGCGGTTGGCTCTCGAGTCGACGACCCCGAGCACGGGTCCGCCGGTGTTGGCCACCGCGGCGAGATAGTAGCGCCCGGCCTTCAGGTCCGAGCAGACCTCATCGGAGCCTCCGACCGGCAGGCTTGCAACGAGCTTGCCGGTCGTGGCGCTCATCACGAGCGAGCGCGCGGGAAATCCCGCGGCCACCGCATCGTCGCTGCAGCCGAGCAGCAGGTCATCGTGCGGCCCGAGCGCCAGGCCCGCCGGCATGCACTTCGCGACCGGCATCAGGCCGATCAGGCGGTAGGTCTGTGGGTCAATCACCGCCATGGCGCCGTGCGAGTTGTTGCCATCGAGCGAGGGGATCGAGAGATACACGCGCCCCGAGGCGGGATCCCACAGAGGCTGCTCGGCGCCGTCGGAGGCGCGCTTGAGCACGAGGCGCCCGACGACTTTGCGCGTGTGCGTGGAAATGAAGGTCACGAACGGCGGATCGTCCGCATTGTTCACCGCAATGATCAGACGGTCCCGCGGATCGTATGTCAGCTCGTCCGCGCGCTTCTTGCCGCCGGTCGAAATGCTGGCGATCACTTTCTTCGTGCGCAGGTCCACGGCCTTCACCGTGCTGTCGCCATCGCCGGCCCAGAACTGCCCCTTGCCGACGGCCACGACGCCGTTCGGTCCCGCCTCATCCGAGCCCGCCGCGGGGTCGTAGCCCTTGAAGCCCGTGGCCCGGCCGAGGAAGCGGCCGGTGGCGGCCTGGAAGAAATCGAGCGCAGCGTTGGAGCGGTCCGCGAGCGCGTAGACGCCGTTCGCATTCACGAAGCCGATATCGAAGCTCGCGAGCGGCCGGCCAGGGACCTGAAGCGTCCCGATCCGCTGGACGGTGGCTGCCGGATGCGGCCGAGCCACGGCGGATCGGGGCAGCAGGAGGAGTCCGGCCAGAGTGCCGAGCGCGGCGGCGAGCAACGGCAAGCGTGATGTCAGCTTCATGGCGGGGTTTACCTCGAGTGATCCGCAAGCCGGCACGCTGGCAGACATTCCTGACCAAGTCCTGACAGTTTAGGTCGGGCCGGCGACGGGCCGCTGCCCGGGTCGACAGCGCGTGCCCGGTATGGCACCGTCGCCCGTACCATGAGGCAGCTTTCATCATGAGCGCCGCCCAATGGGGCGGCGCCAGCGCTCTCTTTCTCGCCTCCGCCGTCGAATGGGTGGAGGCGTTCACCATCGTGCTCGCGGTCGCTCTCACGATCGGTTGGCGCCGCGCGAGCTCGGCGGCGGCGGCGGCGCTGGCGGTCATCGCCCTGCTGATCGCGGTCACCGGCGTCGGACTCGAGGCGGCGCAGGCCGATGTCGACCGCATCCGGACGGCGATCGGCATCTTGCTTCTGCTCTTCGGCCTGCGCTGGTACGTGAAGGCCATCCGGCGCTTCGCCGGTCGCACGGCCCTGCACGATGAGACGCGGGAGTTCGCCGCGACCCGCGGGCAGCTCGAGCAGGCCGAGAGCCGCGCGGCGTGGATCGTGGCCTTCAAGGGCGTGCTGCTCGAAGGGCTCGAGGTCTGGCTGCTCGTCGTGGCGCTCGGCCGCACCCTGTCCTACGTTGCGGCCGCCGGCAGCGCGGTGGCGGCACTCGTGGCGGTGATCAGCGTCGGACTCGCCCTGAAGGCGCCGCTTACGCGAGTGCCGGAAAATACGCTGAAATACATGGTGGCGTGCGCCATCCTCGCCTTCGGCAGCTACTGGGGCCTCGGGGGGATCGTCGGCGAGCGGGCGGCCTGGCCGCCGGGCGACATCACCCTCGTCCTCCTTTTCGCGGTCTATGCGGTGGCGGGACGGATCATCGCCCGGGCCGCGCGGATGCAGGGGTCCGGCAAACCCGCGCAGGCGCGAGCATGAGGAAGCTCCTGCAGCTCGTCTTCGGGGATGCGCGCAACGTGGCGTCGGTGGCCGTGGCGCTGCTCGCGGCGTACGGCATCTCCAGGATCGCACCCGCCGCGAGCGGTGCCGTCCTGGTGCTCGTCCTCATCGCCGCGGCGGCCGTGCAGGCCTTCTGAGGCGGAACGGCATTACAATTCTGCGGTCGAACCGCCATCGAGCCGGGCGCGAGCCCCTTTGGAGAGGACTCATCGTGGATTATCAGACCGCCGAGAATCAGGCCATCCAGCTGCAGCAGCAAGCCGACCAGGTCGGCCAGGGCGTCAAGGCGCTCGCCGAGAAGCTGCAAGCCAAAGTCACCGATCAGATGCTCGCGCGCGAGCTGATGCTCGATCTGAAGGAAACGGCGCTCGCCATCCAGCGCCAGAACCAGTCGGCCCTCATGCTCATCCAGCAGATGGCGGAATACATCCACTCGCTGGAGACGCACGTCAACTCCGTCAACTCGCTGCCGCAGCAGCCGGCCTACCCGGCGTATCAGACGCGCGGCTGGGCTGCGCAGCCGTACGCGGGGAGGGGCGGCGGATTCATGAGCAACGTCATGTCGGGACTCGGCATGGGCGCGGGCTTCGGCCTCGCGAGCGATCTCGTCAGCAGCATCTTCAACGCCTGGTAGGGACCGCGGGCGGGATCTCAAAAGTAGTATTTCACCTGTCCCTGCACCTCGCGGCCGAAGATCGGCCGCGCCATCTCGAAACCGGTGGAGATCCCGGCGCTGAGGCTGCGTGAGTTGCCCTCCGTGAGGCCGAGCGTATCGGTGAGGTTCGTGCCCTGCAGGCGCACCTCGAGATGATCGCCCAGGTTGCCGAGGATGCCGGCATCGAGAGTGGCATAGGCTGGCAGGATCTGGGAGTTCTCCGGATCCGAATAGCGCAGGTCGATGTAGGTCACGGTGGCGAACAGGCTGATCTTGCCCCAGGACGTCGGCACCTCATATTCCGGCGTGAAGCGCAACTGCAGCCTCGGCTGGCGCTGCAGGATATTGCCGTCGTCGTCGAAGGCCCCCATGCCGCCGAGTCCCGCGAACCCGCTGAAGTGGGTGTAGACGGAGTGCTGCCAGTCGCCCGTGAGGCCGAGGCTCAGGTGCTCGAGCGGGAACCAGTCCGCCTGGAAATCCGCCCCCCAGGATCGCGCGCCGTAGGTGGTGATCGCCTGCGTGCCATCGACGAGGTAGGCCTGGAACGGAACGCCGAAGAAGAGACGATGAAAGACATCCACTGAAGCGTAGAGCGAGCCTGTCTGCACCTTGTATCCAACCTGGTAGTTCTCGATCTGCTGCGAGTCCGGCGTGCCGACGCGAACGTCATCGAAGCTTGGAAAGTGCACGCCCTCGTTGATGCGGGCATAGACGCTCATGTGCGAGTTGAGCTCGTAGTTCGCCCCCGCGCTCCATGCCCCCAGCGTGTGATCGTAGGTGGACGCCAGCCATTGACCGGTGACCACGGCGGTGCCGTCGTTGTAGAAGGTCAGCGGATTGTTATCGAGGTCTACGTGGGTGGTCCGTTCCACCGTGCCGTCGATCCCCTCCTTCTCGGTGCGGTACTCCGCATCGAGCAGCCACGGCCCGAGGTGCCACTGATCGGACACGAAGACCGCGGCGTTGTGCCCGTGATAGCGATCGACCAGCGCCGTGGTCGCGCCGCCCAGGATCCCGTTCTGGGTCACCTGCCCGATCGGGCCCGCAACGCCGGCGGCCGTGAGGAGCGTGAGGTTGATGAGCTGCGCATTCGGCGTTGCCGTCATCAGCTCGTTGTTGCCGAGGAACCAGGTGTCATCGGAAGAGTAGGCGGCGAAGTAGCCGCCGACCGTGGCCGTATCGCCCGCGAACAGTGGTCTGCTGAAGCGCAGATCGTCGGTGAGCGCCCGGATTCTCTTGTCGACCATCCAGAATCCGAGCGAGGCGACATCCGCTGCGGGGCTGAGGGCGCCGCCGCCGGCGACGAGGCTGGGATTGCCCGCGACAAATGGCGCACCGCCCGTCGCGGCCATGGCGGCAGGATCGCCGTTCGCGCCGGCGATCTCGCCCGCGATGAAGCTTGCCAGCGATTGCGGCGCCGAGGTGTTGAAGAGCGCATTGGTCGGCATGTGGCCGTCGGTGAAGCTCATCTTGTTGCTGATGAGCCAGAGCCCGGGCGCGAGGTTCAGATCCGCGCCGAGTACGCGCAGGTCCGAGCCTCTGCCGTCGGCGAGGTCGGCGCTGACGGTACCGGGCGTGCAACCCGGCGTGACGCAGGGGAACTCCTGCACCCTCATGTAGCGTGTCGCGTTGCCTGCGAAGGTGCCGGTGTACGGATCGAATCCTGGAAACGGCGAGACGGTCCTGCCGTCGGCGCTGACGGTGACCGGAATGTCCGTGACGAAGAGGTTCTTGTCCCGGAGCGTGCGCGCCCAGAGGAGCAGGTTGCCGCTCGACATGGGGTGGTAGATCGTCGCGGTGAGCTGCCCGCCCTCGTCCGCCGGGAACTGGGGACTGCGCACGCCATCGGAGAGGCGGTAGAAGCCGCCGAGGCTCACGAACCAGTCGCGCGCCACCGGGCCGCCGTAGAAGCCGTCGAGGCGGTACAGCCCTTCGCTGCCGAGGGTCAGCCCGATCTGCCCGTGGGGTGTCGGCGTGCCGTGGCGGAGGATGAAGTTGGCCGTGGCGCCGATCTGCCCGTTGGAATAGACCACCGAGGGACCGCCCTGCACCACCTCTGCCCGCTCGATGGTGTCATCCAGGCGGAACATCGAGGAGTTGTCCATGAAAAAGAGCGTCGCGGGCGGATACACCGGCGAGCCTTCGATCTGATAGCTGACGTAGGGAGCGTCGCCGCCGCCGGGGAAGCCCGCGACCTCGATGTTGGCGCCGGTCACGCCGCCGCTCGACTCCGCCCAGATGCCGGGCACGATCTTCAGCAGATCCGCCGCGCTCGAGGGCTGTGCCAGATGGATCTGCCGCAGGCTCGCGGAGCTCACCGGAAAGCTCGCATCGAGGAGCCTGACGCCACTGACCTCCGGGGTGCCGGTCACGACCACTTCCTGCAGACTGTCGTAGCTCGCCGCGGCCCGGCCGTGCGCCGGCGGCGGCTCGCGCCTGAATACCCGAACCGCCCGGCTGAGCAATCCGCCGAGGCGGCTCAGCACACCGCGCGCTGCGCCCCTCGAAGCGGATGCCGCGGCGCCGGATGCCGGACCGCCGGCGGCCGCGGTGCTTCCGCCGGGCAGGGCCGTCCCTCCCCGCCGCGCGGCCGCGAGGCTCGGCGACTCGATGATGGCGATGGCCGAAGGGCTCACCTGCCGGAACGCGAGCCCGGTGCCGCCGAGAAGCCGGCCGAGTGCCGTGGTGACTGCCAGCTCCCCCTGCACGCCCGCAGTGCGCGCGCGGCCGATCAGGCTCGACGAGAAGAGCAGTGTCACGTCCGCCTGGCGCGCGAACTCATCCAGCGCCGTGCCGAGCGGCTGCGCCGGAATGTCGAAGTGTCGCTCGACGTCGGCCGCCCGGGCGCCGGGGCAAGCGAGCCCAATTGCCAGGGTACAGAGGAGGAGGACAGCAGCCGCGGGCCAGCCGCGAGAGACGGTGCTCAGGGTGCCCATGACTGGGCGCCAAAAATACGCTAGTCGGCCGGGGGATGTGAGCCCTTCTCGTCGTGCGCGGGCTACCTGTGGCCGCGCCGTGACGAACGGCATCCTATCGCGGCGCGATGTAGACCACACCAGGTTGAGGCCGGCTCACCCGCACGGGCAAAGCCGCCTGCAGAGCCTGCAGGAAGCCGGAGACATCATCGGTCCGGAAGCGCCCGCTGATGTGCAGAGCGGCGACCTGCGGTCCCGCCAGCACGATGCGCGCGCGCGTGTAGCGTCCGACCTCGTCGATGGCCTGGGAGAGCGGCTCCCCTTCAAAGACCAGCGCGCCCTGGCGCCACGCGAGATCATCGGCGACCTCGCGCGGGCTGACGGGGAGGACGTTCAGCCGCGGTCCGGCGATCACCAGCCGCTCGCCGGCGCTCACCGCGCGCACCCAATTGCCATTCTCAGCACTCGCCGCATTCCGCGGGCTGTCGGGCGTCGCCAGGGCTGTGATGCCTTGAACCTCCACCCGTCCTTCATCGACGAGGACATCGACATCCGTAGCCGAGTGCAGCCGCACCTCGAACTGCGTGCCGACGTCACGGATCACCGTATCGCCCGCATGCACGAAAAACGGCCTGGCGGCATTGTGCACAACGTCGAAGTGCGCCTCGCCCCTGCGCAGGTAGATGTCGCGGCGGCTCGCCGTGAATTTCACCGTGACCAGCGTGTTGGTGTTGAGTGTCAGCTCCGAGCCGTCCGCGAGCGCCAGATGGCGCTCCTGGCCGACCGCGGTCGAAAGGACCTGTGCGCCGGGATGGCGTGTCATCCACAGTGTCGTCCCGAGGGCGAGGATGAGCATGGCCGCGGCCGCCCAGCGCAGGCTTCGCGTGCTGCGCAGAGCGCTGAGAAATGGCCGTCGCTCCGGAGGCGCGAACGTGGCCCTCCCGTCGTCCCGCGGCCGCTGCGCGAGGCGCTCGAGCAGCGTCCAGGTGCGGTTCAGGTCATCGAATGCGCTGCGGTGGCGGCCATCCGCGCGCAGCCAGGCCTCGAGGTGGCCCCGCTCTTCGGCCGTGAGAGCGCCCGAGTCGACCCGCCACGTCCAAACCGCTGCCTCGTTGTCGATCTGTGTCTGCGTCTTCAGTCTGACGATGTCGCTCATCTGGATTCCCGCTCCCTGACCCGCCGCTGCGGCAATGTCTCGTCGGGGGAAGCTTCCAGCCCGTCGAGCAGTCCGAGGCTGCGCAGCTGGTCCCGGCAGCGCACCAGCCCCTTGGCCACGTGCTTCTCTATGGTACTGTGCGAGACGCCGAGCACTTGCGCAATCTCGGCATGCGAAAGCTGGTACACCTTGCGCAGCACGAACACGCGCCGGCAGAGCGGCGGCAGGCTATCCACCGCGGCGCAGAATGACTCGAAGCGCCGCCGCAGATCGACCTGCTCGTCCGGCTCCGCCTCCTCTGAAGAGACGTTCAGCGGCTCGAAATCCGCTACGTCATCGGTCGCGTGGCTGACTTTCCGGCGCGCCCGGTCGACCGCCAGGTTGCGGGCGATGCGAAAGAGCAACGCCCTGGGCGCCTCGACGACCTGCCCGTCGGGTATCGCGCACATCCGGACATAGGCTTCCTGAACCAGATCCTCGACGTCTTCGGCGCCTGCGGTGAATTTCCGCAGGTATTTCTGCAGCGCGGCCCGGTAGCCGAAGATCTGGTCCAACAGCCGTTTACGACGCTCGTCGGCCAATGTGCTCCGCTCCCCCTCAGGCGCATCTGAACCGCGTGACGGGCGTAGTGTACGCGCAACGCAGGCCCGCGTCCCAGGCGGTGTCGCCGGCGCCTATCCGCCTCGACGGCGCCCGCCGCAAGCCTATATCTTTACGGGCTTCATGCCCATCTTCACGATCGTTTCGGCTGTGATCACCGTGGTCGCGTTGAGCGGCTACGCGAACTACAAGCTCGTCCACCTGCCCGACACGATCGGGATCACCGCGGTGGCGCTCCTGATCTCGCTGGCCACCGTCGCCGTGGGACAGGTCGTGCCGGCGGTGAGCGCCTGGGGTCAGCTCGCCGTCCACAGCCTCGACTTTCCGGACCTCGTCTTCCACGGACTTCTCGGCCTGTTGCTCTTCGCCGGGAGCCTCCACGTCGATGTCGCCGGCCTCGCGCGCGCGCGCTGGCTCGTGATCGTGCTGGCCACCTTGGGCGTCGTGATCTCGACCGTGCTCGTCGGGTTCGCGTTCTTCTACGCGGCGCGCTTCCTCGGCATGCCGCTCCCCCTGCTCGACAGCTTCATCTTCGGGGCGCTGATTTCCCCGACCGATCCGATCGCGGCGCTCGGCCTGCTCAGAAAGGCCGGCGTCCCGGCTTCACTTCTCACCAAAATAACAGGCGAGGCGCTTTTCAATGACGGCACCGGGGTCGTCGCCTTCGTCGTGCTGCTCGGTGTTGCCGGTGCCGCGCACGGCATGAGCCCGAGCCTGCATGGGGCGAGCCCGGTGCCGCCCCTGCCGGGCGCTTCCGCCGTGGCCGTGATGTTTGCCCAGCAGGTGCTGGGCGGCGCCGCATTCGGGCTGGGGGTCGGCTATCTCGGCATTCTGCTGCTGCGCACCGTCGACAGCTATCCGGTCGAGACGCTGATCACTCTCGCGATGGCGACCGGCGGCTACGCTGCCGCGGAGAGCCTGAAAATCTCCGCGCCGATCGCGACGGTGGTGATGGGTCTGGTCGTCGGCAGCGGGCGCGAATATGCGATGTCGCAACTGACGCGCGAGCGGCTCTTCATGTTCTGGGAGCTGGCCGACGATCTGCTCAACCTCATCCTCTTCGGGCTGATGGGGCTCGAGCTCACCGCGCTGGCCGGCACGGTCCGCGAGTATCTGCTGCCGGCCGCCGCCGCCCTGCCGATCGTGTTGGTGGCGCGTTACATCAGCGTCGGCGCGCCAGTCGTGGTGCTCAGCCGCTTCCAGCGCTTCGAGCCGCACACGGTGAAGCTCCTCACCTGGGGCGGCCTGCGCGGGGCGCTGTCGGTGGCGCTCGCCCTGTCACTCGCCGAAGGGCCGCCCAAGGAGCTGATCGTCACGGCGACCTATCTGGTCGCGATGTTCAGCATCCTCGTGCAGGCGACCACCGTCGAGCCGCTGGCGCGCCGGTGGATGCGGCAGAAAGGCTCGGCTTAGGTCCACCCTCCGCCGTCGCCGCCGCCGTCGTCCCAACCGCCGCCACCGCTGCCGTCATCCCATCCGGCGCCGGGATCGTTCAGGCCGAAGTCGTTGCCGCCCATGTCGGCGTTGGCGTTGGGATCGGGCATCGGGCCCGCCTCCGCCGGCGGCACGAGCCCGCCGCCGCCTGAATGGGAGCCGCCGCGCAGCATGTGGTCTACCAGCTCCTCGCCCGCGGCGACCCCGGCGCCGAGCGCGAGGCCGGAAGCGACGCTGCCCATGATTCCCGAGCCACCGCCCGGCATGTAACCGCCAGGGTAACCGCCCGGATAGCCGCCCGGGCCGTACCCCGGAGGAGCTCCCGGAGCGCCGCCCGGATATTGGCCGGGATACTGTCGATAACCCATCGCGGCCGCGCGTCGCCGCAGGATCAGCCAGAGCACGATGGCGCCGCCGATGAGGACGAGGAAGAGCCCGATGTGCGAGGAATGACGGACCGGCGCTCCCCGCGCGGCGTAGACCCTCGCAATGGGCATCTCACCGAGCTGCTGCTGCAGCTCGCGCACGGAGCGCGCATCCGCGAACGGCAGCCCGGGCTTGAGCGACTGCGCGGTCGCGAGCTCCTGGCGGGCGAGGTCCAATTTACCGGCGCGAGCATCGACTTCGGCGGCCACATAGTGGGCCTCGCCGCTTTGCGGATGATCGCGCAGCACCTCGCCGATCATCTGCTGCGCTTCGGCCACGTTGCCGCTGCGCAGGGCCTGGTAGACCTGCGGCGGGGTCGGGTCCGCGGCCAGCGCCGGCAGCGCGCAGGCGAAGACGAGCAGAGCGCCGAGAGACAGGGTGAATCGATTGGCCATAGGCGGTGAAGCTCTCCATCAGGGCCCGATCAGGGTCCGAGCCATTCGGCACCCGGCATCGGGCGGGGTTCCGGCCTGATTCTGGGGACGCCGGGCGGGGCCACAAGCCCGGCCCACGGGGGATTTTAGCTCGCGTGGCAGGTAGAGCTGCACCGTCGTCCCCTTCCCCGGCACGCTCGCGATCCGCAAGTGTCCGCCCGACTCGCGCGCGAAGCCGGCGACCTGCGCCAGGCCGAGGCCGGTCCCCTGCCCCGGCTCCTTGGTGGTGAAGAACGGCTCGCACGCGCGGGCGGCGACCTCGGGCGGCATTCCCGTGCCGGTGTCGGACACCGCGATCATGACGTAGGCGCGCAATGACGCCTCGAGTGTGACGTTCGCCGTCTCGATGGTGAGGAGGCCCACCTGGGACATCGCATCGCGGGCGTTGATCGCCAGGTTGAGGAGCGCGGTCTCGAGCTCCCCGGCGTCGGCGGTGACGCCGGCGACTTGGCGCTCGAGCACGGTCTCGATGACGATCCGCTCGCCGAGCGAGTGGCGCAGCAGCTCCGCCACCTGCGTGACGAGATCGTTGGGATCGAGCGGCCGCGGCGCGACCGGCCCGCGCCGCGAGGACGCGAGCAGTTGCCGCGCGAGCGCGCCGGCGCGATCGGCGCTGCGGCGGATCATCTGCAGGTAGCGCCGGGCTTCGGCCGAGGGATTTTGCCGCTCCAGGATCTCGAGGGAGTTGCGAATGACGTGGAGTTGATTGTTGAAATCGTGCGCCACGCCGCCAGCCAGGAGTCCCAGCGCCTCCATCTTGCGGGCGTGGGCCCAGGCCGCCGCCTCCTCGCCGCCGCGGGGCCGCGGCACCGGGATCGCGGACTGGAGGAACACCGCGCCGATGAGGCAGCTGAGCACGCCGCCGGCAATGGCGGCGATCGCGGCGGCGCCGATGTGCGAGGCGGGGGCGCTGGCCAGCCAGAGTCCCCATCCTTCCAGTCCGACCGACGCGCCGAGCGCCAGGATCAAACCAACATATCGCGCGAGCTGGGAATCGCTGCGCGCGCCTGCGCTCATCGTCTTCATGACGCCTCCAGATGGGAGATGACACTCCCGCTGTCCGACCGGCGGGCACCGGCCGCGTGACATATCTCAACTCAAACGTGACGCGTGTCGCAATATGTCGTCCTTTGGCGTCAGCTCTCAGTGGCCATCGTCGCGCGCCGGCAACGTCCGGCAAGTCGTGTGTGTCAGCACCTGCGCTGCACCGGTCTCGAGATGCACCAGCACGCACTGCGAGCCACGCAGGAACAGGCGAAAGTGCTGCGGACGCTCGAGCTCGCGCCCATTGAGCGGCAGCCCGCGGACATCGCGCGCCTGTGCCCGCCCGACTACTACCAGGCTCTCGTGTGTCAGGGCGTCGTCGGCGAGCCGCACCCGCATTCCGTGGAACGCCCGGGAGACGGCCCGCTCCAGGTCCGCGCGGCTCGCCGCCGTGGGATGGACGATGATCGCCGGCGTGCCGGCATCCGCGGGCCACGCACTACAGGCCGGCAGGCCCGCGAGCGGCAG
>Ga0134128_10006610_pt1 | contig 14041 bp, 13 predicted proteins | sample KB31754_FD_96462 | JGI IMG/M metagenome (GOLD analysis project Ga0134128, IMG submission 96462) | Terrestrial soil microbial communities with excess Nitrogen fertilizer from Kellogg Biological Station, Michigan, USA - KB3-175-4 | ecosystem: Environmental > Terrestrial > Soil > Unclassified ... | reverse complement strand
CTTCGCTCGTGCGAGATGGACGTGCGTACCGGCGGCAAATACCGCCTGGTGTTCGGCGACGACCCTGCGAACCCGATGGCGTTCTTCGGCGAGTATCTCGATGTGGTGCCTGACAAGCGCATCGTCTGGACGAACGAGGAAAGCGGTGATGCGGGATCCGTCACCACCGTGACGTTCGAAGAGCGCGATGGAAAGACGCTGCTCGTCCTGAGCGAGCTGTATTCCACGAAGGAAGCGCTCGACGCGGCCGGCACCGGAGCGCAGGAAATGATGAACGAGACGTTCGGACAGCTCGACGAACTGCTCGCTGGGCTACTTCCGCCCCCCAAAGACTAGAGTGAATCGTCGCAGCTCGCCGGAGCCGTCACTCCGCATGATTCGCCGGGCCACAGGAAAAATCACAGCGGCTGTCGGGGATGGCGCTACCCAGGAGGGGCGGCAAGGGGGTCTCTGTTTGTCCCGATCGGGACGGGAGGGCGGGGACGGATAGGCGTCTGCTCGGCCCGGTAGTACCAGCGTATAGTTTGCCGAACCAGGCGTAAGGGCCCGGGCGCCATCGGGTCGGATGATTGCAGCGTTGGCGCTCGTCATGAGGTCCCCGCAAACAGTTCTGGGAAACGCAACGCAAGGCGCCAGGAGTTTCAGATGGAAAACCTCTACTGGACTGCCATAGCTGCAATTTTCGGCGCACTTTGGGCAGTCGCGATCTTCGTCCGTGACCGTAATGCTTCCGCCGTTCAACAGACCAGTGCGCTCATTGGCCGAATCCTGGAAATCGACAAGTTCCTGATGGAACATCCGGAAATCCAGAAGTACATATCCTTTACCGCCGCGAAACCAGAGGAGTATTTTCGCAGCCCGGAAGTACTCGAGGATGACATGTTCTACAAGGCAAAGTCGCTCGCCTACTTCCACATAAACCTGTTTGACGACATCTTGTCTTTGGCCGAGCGCTCCAGGACGTGGCTTACCATCTTGATGCCTCCGCGCGTCAGGGAATTGCCTGATTGGGAGGTGTATATCACCCGCAAGTTCAGCCATCCCCTTTATCGATCGATACTGAACAACGAGGGCGAAATATTCGGCGCTGCGTTGCGTGGATTTTGGGCGATATCCAAGCAGTCGCTGGATCCGGCTGGGTCCAAACCACACAATTGGTGACGGCAATCTTGGCTGGCAAGGGAGGTGCGCCTCGCGTCAGCCTGGATGCCCACCGTGGCACCCCTGCCAAGGAAGCCTTGGCGAAACTCTGAGACGTCGGGCTGGCAAGGGGCTGGGCCGGCCGGCGGTAGGGCTCAGCGCAAATCGTCCAGGTCCAGTCGATGCTTCCTGCACAGGCGGTAGACGGTGACCCGGGATATCTGCAGCCGCCGTGCGCACTCGCTGATATTGCATTTGCTTTCGCGTAGACAGGCGACGATTGCCTCGCGCTCGGCCGATACCCGTGAAACACCGAGGCTGGTCGGGAGGAAATTGCCACCGATGTGGGTACCCGACAGCTCCAGATCAGCCGCACTGATACGCTCACCCTCCGCCAGTACGGCGGCACGTTGCACCCGGTTCAACAGTTCACGCACGTTGCCCGGCCAGTCGTAGCAGCGCATCGCACGCAGCGCGGAACTGGTGAAGCCGCTGGCGCGGTTGCCCTGCTGTTTATTGAACTGGTCGAGGAAGTGGTGCGCCAGCAGGTCCACGTCGTCGCCGCGTTCCCGCAGCGGTGGCATGTGCAGCCGCAATACGTTGAGCCGGAAGTACAGATCCTCGCGGAACTGCCCGGTCGCCACCGCCTTTTCCAGATCGACATGGGTGGCGGCCACGACGCGCACGTTGACCTTGAACGGCTGACTGCTGCCGACGCGCTCAAGCACGCCCTCCTGCAGGAAGCGCAACAGGTTGGTTTGGGCTCCCAACTGCAGGTCGCCGATTTCGTCCAGCAGGACCGTGCCGCCAGACGCGCTCTCGATGTGGCCGATGCGCCGCACGTTGGCGTCGGTAAACGCACCGCGCTCATGCCCGAACAATTCGGACTGCACCAGGTGCAGCGGCATCGCACCACAATTGATGGGCACGAATGGATACGAGCTGCGGGCCGAGAGCCGGTGCAGTACGCGGGCGGCCACTTCTTTGCCGGTGCCGGTCTCGCCGACAATCAGCACCGGCAGGTTGAACGATGCAAATTTGCGCAGCTTGGTGGCCACGGCAGCCATCGCCTGGCCGCGTCCGATCATCTCCGGAATGTCGTCGACTTCGGCATCGACTTCACGCGGCATGTCACCGTTGGCACGTGTCAAGGCCGCGAGCAATCGTGGCATCTCGATTGGTGCAGTGAAGAAATCGTGGCAGCCCTGCAGGATGAACCTGACCTGCGGCTCCTGCGCCGGTGTGTGGGGCGAAACCAGGCCTATCCATGGCAGGTCCGCATGGTCGCCCAACAGTTGCTGCATCGCCGCCAACGTGCCCGCATCGCAATATCGCAGATCCGCGAACGCCACCACGCAGTCACCCGGGCGCACACCCACGCGCGCGTTGGCAGCCACCAAGGCCACGCGGATGGACCATCCGGCCGTGGCCAGGGCGTTGCATTCATCCTCAGTGGGCTGCCCAAACCAGACTATGCAACCCCGATGCACCGAACCGTTGGTAACCATCGCCGTCCCATCCCGAGGTCCCAAACGTGCGGCCACACATTACGCCAAACTGGGCCGGGTAATGTCGACAAACCGGAGCCATATCGGTTGCTCGACGTGAGTCGAACCGGCGGGCCAGGCTGTCGATGGGCAGCGGTGCAAATACATGTATCAAGGTTGATACACCGCGCGTGGCGGCCCACCTGCGGCGGGGAACCCGCGCCAGATCGCGCGAGTCGCGCATTCCCTCCGCATAGTCGGAACTGGATATAACGTTGCTGATACGACTGTCGCGGCAAGTCGATGGCAAAACCCATCAGGGGATTATTCCAACGCATTGATTCTGCGTTGCTTGTTAGTACTGCACCAGCATGGCACTGCATATGCTTATGCGGTTACCGCAGAGCAAGACCCAAGTGTGAAGATCGTTGATCACTCTCCTCACCGAGCTGCATGACGGCACGGTCGGAATGTGGCTGCGGGGCCTGACGCTGCACGCAACCGATATGCCTTTCCCGGCTTGGGGATGCGGGGCTTGACCGCCCTTCCATCCCTCGGACCTGACTTCCAGGAGAACAGACATGCGTACGACCCTTCTCGCAACAGCAGTGCTGCTTGGCCTCGGATTTGCCCTTCCGGCCATGGCAGATCGCAATTACAACAACGACAACACGCTCACCTATACCAATTCGAGTACCCACAGCAATTCGAGCACCCACAGCAATTCGAAGACAGTCACCAGGACGAACAGCGGTGACGACAGGAACAACAGTGGCGATTCCAGCTCGATGGGGCTCGGGACGGCCGCTGCCAACAATGGAGGCACGGCAACCTCGTCGGTCAGCGACGCCTTCAACACCAGCAAGGCGGTCGCGGTAAGCAAGCTTGACGGCACGGTGACCAATATCCGCGTCGCCGATATCGGCAATCAGGCGGCAAACATGGGTAACGCGAATGGCGGTCGCGGAGGCTCGGGCGGTGATGCGCTCGGTGGTTTCGCGGTCGGTGGTGACGGTGGATCGGGCGGCGATGGTGGAAACGCCCATGCCCGCAGCGGCCACGCCGGCGGATCGGGCAGTTCCAGTGGCGATGTCGGCGCCCTGAGCGCCGCTGCTGGTGGCGACGGTGGAAACGGGCGTGCCCGCAGTGGGCATGCGGGCGGATCGGGTAGCTCCAGTGGTGATACCGGCGCCCTGAGCGCGGCGGCTGGTGGCGACAGCAATGGCGACACCGGCAACGCGCGCAGTCGCCAACGCGGTGCAGGCTCCGGGACGGCAACGAGCGGCGCAGGCGACTGGACCGGCGGCGCCGGAACAGGTGGCGCAAGCACGGCGAGCAGCGGTGCCTCGACGTCCACCGGCGGAACCAGCGGGGCGGCAGATGGCACCGGCGGCATGGGTGGCACCGGTACGGGTGGCACGGCTACGGCGAACAGCGGCGCTTCGACGTCGACGGGTGGAACGAGCGGCGCGGCCGACGGCACCGGAGGCATGGGTGGCGCAGGCGGTGGCGGTGCAACCGGGATGGGCGGTGCGGCCACGGCAGGCGTGGGAGGTGCTGGTGGTGCCGGTGGATCCAACGCGGTGGATGCGGGCACGTTCGACATGTCCAACAACATGTCGGGTGCAGCGGCAGGCGCAGCGGGTGTCTCGGTAATGGCGCAAAACAGCGGGATCGGATCGCTGATCCAGCAAAGCGTGAATGTCCAGGCCAACCTGAACGTCGGTCAGTAAGTGGAAACCTCGCACTGTGGAGCGCCTGGCGCTCCACAGTGCATTTTGACGGTCGTGCCTGCCGTGCACCGCTACTGCGTCGATAGCGGTGGTGTTGTCGTTGCCCGCGACCCCATGGCCGTCATGGGAGATACAACCATGCAAACTGTCAGACCTGTGTACTGGCTTGCCGTGTTGCTGCTCGGAGGGGCCACATGGATTGGTGCCGCCGCGGCAGCGTCAACGTCCTCCGTGTCGGCGGCGTCTTCCGTTCCGCCCTCGGCGGTGGCCACCTTGCCGGCCTCCGGCCAGCAGGTGAAAGCGGTTTCCCCGGCGTCGATTGATGTGCCCGGGCTGGGACGCAGCCTGGATTCCGGGACGTTGGCAACGTTGAGCGGTGGCGCCGAGGTTTCCCAGAGAATGACGCTCAACGGCACGGTGGGCGACAACAGCGCCAGCCACGTGGTGACCGGGTCCAACGCCATCAGCAGCGACTCTTTCAGCGGTGCCGCGGGCTTGCCGATGGTGATCCAGAACACCGGCAACAACGTGCTGATCCAGAACGCCACCATCGTCAATGTGCAGTTCCAGCCATGAGAGGCGTCCTGCTCCTGGCATCCGTATTGATCGCGCTGCAGCCGGCCGGTCCGCTGGCTGCCGCAACCGCGCCAATACCGGGCATCCAGGGCAACAGTTACAGCTTTCACATCATGAGCCTGAAGGAAGCGCGCTTCAGGAACACGATCCGGCAAAAATACGATTTCAGCTGCGGCTCGGCGGCAGTGGCCACGCTGCTGACCTACCAATATGGCTACCCCGTGAACGAACAGGCAGCGTTCGAACAGATGTACGCGCAAGGGAACCGGGAGAAGATCAGCAAGGAAGGTTTCTCGTTGCTGGATATCAAGAAATACCTGCAGACCAACGGGTTCGATGCAGACGGCTTCAAGGTGCCCTTGGAAAAACTCAGTCAAGAACAACTCCCGGCCATCGTGCTGATCGACGAGAAGGGCTATCACCATTTCGTGGTGATCAAGGGTCTGCGTGATGGACGCGTCCTGGTGGGTGATCCTGCCCGCGGAACGCGCTCCATGCCGCTCTCGCAGTTCGACAAGCTCTGGAAGAACGGCTTGGTCTTCGTTGTCCATAACCGCCGTTCGCTGGCCGTATTCAACAGTCCGGAGGACTGGCGCGTCGCGCCGATTGCGTCATTGGGCCTGGGCATCGACCGTACCGGGCTGGGAACGCTGACGCTGCCAAAGCATGGGCCGGACGATCTCAACCAGTAGTGGCGGCTGACTCGTGATGACACACATGATTGTCAACATCCCACGACTTGAGTTCATCCCGCTATGCGCGTTGCTGTGCATGGCGTGCCCGTGGACGGGTGCGGCATGCGCTGGAAGTCCTGCGATCGGGAATGCAGTCGCGGCACCAATACATGCTGGGGAAATGACAGGCTGGGGCGTCGCTGCCAGCGACGATCAACTGGGTGTCGTGCGCGGTGGCTTCGACGCGGGCTCCGGCCTGGTGGTTTCATTCGGTATCGAACGTGCCGTCTACGTCAACGGCGACCTGGTCACCAGCACCCGCCTGGACATCCCCAACATCAGGCAAACAAGTGTGGAACAGGCGGCTGCCCTTGCGGCTGCGGCCAGCACCGTCAGCATCGTCCGGAACGGGCCCGGCAACACCGTGGATCCTGCTGCAATGGCACAGACCACAGCCGGCACGGTGGTTCAGAACAGCCTGAACGACCAGCACATCCAGACCCTGACGACACTCAACACCACGGTCAATTCGCTCGACCTGTTCAAGGGCCTCAATCTGCAGGACACCCTGCAGACGGCCTTGCTCAATTCACTGAGGCACTGAGTGCTGCGCTGCGTGCGCAACCCTGTTGTTGCAGTCATGCAACTCCGACTGATCGGTACGGACGCGCGGAGAAACGTGATGGAACCGAAATCGTGGCGACACCTGTGCTCGGCGGGCTGTGCAGGTTTGCTCCTGCTGGCTGGTGTGGCGAGCGGACAGGAATCCGCAACGCAGCAGGCTTCCACGCCCGCCGGTGCCGGCCAACTGCCGGCGAACCTCAGCAAGAAACTGGCCGAGCAGAGCGAGCAACTGGATGTGATGCGCAGCCAGATTGATGCCTATGCCGCGCAACTCGACGCGATGAAACGCAAATTGGTCGACCAGGAAGCAGACTATCGAGCCCTGCGACGCGCGGTTGGGCTGGATGTGCTCGATCGCGAGCGCGCGGGCAACATCAAGGAGGCGGGCCCGGGAGCTTCGGCGCTGCCGATGCCTGCCGACGACAGCCTGGCCTTCGATGGACAATCCGAGGTCAAGCCCGTGGGCCAGGCCCCGGCCTCGGCGCAAGACCAGCGGCCGCCGGCAGTGGCGCCAATCTCTGACCAGCCTGGGGTGCTGACACCCCGCGGCAAGTTCGTGCTGGAACCCTCGTACCAGTTCGGCTATTCATCGGTCGATCGTGTCAACCTGATCGGGTATACCGTCATCCCCGCCATCCTGATCGGCCTGATTGACGCCCGCCAGGTCAGGAACACCACGCAGACCGCCACGCTGGCCGTGCGCTATGGATTGACGAACAGATGGGAGCTTGAACTCCGCGCGCCGTATGTTTACGCGAATAGCGAAACCACCAGCCGCGAGATATTCACCGGCACTGCCCAGGACAAGGTATTCACCACCAGTGGTCACGGCATCGGTGATGTCGAGGCAACCGTGCGGTATCAGTTCAATGATGGGGGTGCCGACAGCGCCTATTACGTGGGCTGGCTGCGCTTCAAGTCACGTACGGGCAAGGACCCGTTCGAGGTCGTCACGGACTGCGTGACGCGCTGCGTGCAGAACGCGACCGGGACCGGCCTGCCGTTGCAGCAACCTGTGGGCTCCGGATTCTATTCGCTGCAGCCGGGGCTGACCTGGCTGCTGCCGTCCGATCCGGTGGTGATTTTCGGCAACCTGAGCTACCTGCACAACTTCCCTCGCCGTGGGGTAAGTCGAACCGTGCTGCTCGCTGGCAAGGAGTACCTGGGCAAGGTCTCGGTCGGCGATGTGGTCGATGCCAGCATCGGCGTGGGATTGGCACTGAACGACAAGGCCTCGATCAGCTTCGGCTATGACCAGAGCTTCATCGGCATCACCAGACAAAACAACCGCACGGTGCCCGGCTCGGCCAAGACGGTGCTTGGTACATTCCTGATTGGCGGTGCGTACAGGCTGAGCGACAGGCGCACCTTGAATTTCACGCTGGGCGTCGGGGCAACCCGCGATACGCCAGACGTCAACATGACGGTCAGGCTGCCGACCACGTACTAGCGAGCGCCGCTCAGGCGGACTCGAACGAGCCGGACTGCACCTCACCCGCGCGGACGTAGCGGTTGACCAATACGCCGGTCGACAAGGTCTTCGACGTTTCGAGCCGGAATGCCGACGCTTGCGTGCGCTCGTCGAACAGGCGCTTGCCGCGGCCGAGCAGGATCGGGTAGACCAGCAGACGCAGCTCGTCGACCAGATCCGTGGCCAGCAGTTGGTGCGCCAGCTCGCTGCTGCCCTGGGTCACCAGGTTGGTGCCGTCGCCGCGCTTGAGCTCGCGCACCGCGCTGGCGATGTCAGGGCCCAGGGCCCGGCTGTTCTGCCATGCGAGCGTGTCGGGATGATGGGTGGCCACATGCTTGGTTGTGCCGTTGAACAGGTCGGCGATGCCCTGGTGCGGCGCGCCTTTCGGCACGTGCGGCCAGTGCGCGGCGAAGATGTCGTAGGTGCGGCGTCCGAGCAGCAACTCGAAGGGATGCGAGAACACGCCGCCCATCACTTCGCCGGATGCATCGGCATAAGGCCAGATCCAGCCGCCATGGGCGAAGCCATTGCTGCGGTCCTCGTCCGGGCCGCCGGGTGCCTGGATGACGCCGTCGAGACTAATGAATGCGGGAACGATGAGCTTTTTCATTTCCCAAGCTCCTGTGCGGACCGTCGGGTTCGTCTGTTCTCCCGACGAGCGGCACAGGGAAAAATCGACGAGCCGCGCATCAGCGCGTGCTCCGGGCCTTCAGCCGCAGTCCATGTGGACAATGACGGGGGCATCGACTTGCCGGTTTCGAGACCGCTATTTCGACGCGGCGGCATCCGCGCGTTGCTTCGCCAGTTCCGCCTCGAAGCTCTTCCGCGCGGACGCCGCATACGCGCGGCATCCCGCAGGGTCGAGCAGGGCATCCGCATTGCCGTGATCCCGCTTGGCGACGCGCTCCCAGAAATCCACCATGCCGGGATGGGGAGCGAGCGGGATATCGCAAGGCAACGAGGCGACGACCGCAAAGCTGTGCTCGAAATCCGCCAGGATATCGGGGTATTTGGGGTTGCCGACCAGCTTGTAGCCGGGCCCGGACAGGCTGGCGACATCGACCAGGTGCAGGCAGCGCTTGCCCTCGCATGACGTCCACGTCCAGCTCGTATTGCCCTTGGTGTGCCCCGGCGTCGCGTGCGCGGTCAGCACCAGGTTGCCCAGGTGCAGGCTTTCGCCATCGGCCACCCCACGCGCCACATGTACCGGCGGGAAGGGAAACCTGTCGCCGTATTGCGGGTCGTCGAGACCACCGCGTTCCAGCAACGGCACGTCCGCAGCGCCCGCGATTACCTGGGCACCGGTGTCGTGCGCGAGTTTGGCCATGTCGCCGGCATGGTCCATGTGCGCGTGCGAGTTGAGTATCCACTTGACGTCGCGCAGGTCGACGCCGAGACTCCGGATGTTCGCCTCGATCAGATCGGCGTCGCCCGGCACGCCGCTGTCGATCAGGACGTTGCCCGTCGGCGCGATGATGAGGAAGACGCTGAGGCCCCGGGGCCCGACGTGCCAGGTGTTGCCGTAGATGCGGAACGGCTTCTGCGGGGCGGTCCACGACGGATTTTCCGCGATGTTCCGTTGCTCGGATGCAGGCATGCGGAAGGGGGCCTGCGTGGCCGTCGAAGCGGAATCGTTTGCGATGGGCTCTTGCACTGACGCGGGCGCGTGTGCATACGCACCGGCGGTCACACCGGCAAGGAGGGTGGCCGCTGTCAATAAACGCATGATCACCTCAGGCATCACGTGGCGGATGGAAGGGCTGTTTCCACCGGTTTGTCCAATGCGCGCGCCCGTCCAAGGGCGGGGAACGTCGTCCGGCTTGGGTGAGCGTCGCGTGCGCTTGTCCATCCTGCTGGTGGGCACAGCCCTTTCCCACGAAATTTGCAGGGGGGTACGCACGATAGAAACCCGCGCATGCGCTGCCCACCACCACATGCTACTTGAGTAGACGTTTCACGTTGCTGCGCACGACTTTTTGGTATGGCGCCATGCCGGCCCCGAGGATGCGCGTGGCAGTTCGCTGGAGGTGCGTCGAGGTGGGCGTGTGGCCGCCAAGCATGAAACCAAGCCAAAGCGATTGGAATGAGGCTGCGGCGGTCAGCCCCATGTTGGTGAGCGAATCTGCGGATGCCTTGACCTTTTCATCCACCATCCGCTTCATTTCACGATCGTTGGCGGCCGTAGGGTGGACTGCCGCGTTGGCCATGCGTGCGTTGCGTGTGGCTATCACGACGGCTGAGCCTTGCATCAACTCCAGCGAGTTCTGCGCAAGCTTGAACCAGGTGGCGGCAAGTGTGCGGGAATGACGTTTGATGAGCGTGCTCCGCGGCGAAGAGGTGTGCCGGTATCGAGGTGGGCGAGGAAGCGTCCGGCGACCCAGCGTGAAAGGAGCACGGGGCATCGCCGGCAAGTTGCCCGAATCTTGCCGCGCGGGGCATGAACCGCGCGTGCACAATTCGCTTGCGGCGGAACTGCTCGGCGGGGCAGTCGCTGCGGGCGTAACGCGAATGCACTGATGCGCGGATCCGCGCAGTCGCGCTGAGTTCGTTGGAGGTGACCAACGTGGGCGCGCGGGCGTCGCTGCCTTGACGCCGAGCGGATATCCACTGGCCCGTCGCACGCAACGTGCCCCACGTGCGCCGGGCCACGGCTCAACGCAGGCGATCGAGGATGCCTGGAATGCCGGCGGCTATTTCGCGTGCCAGAAAGCCCAGCGAGCCGATCGAGCGGGAGAGCTGGCGCCCGGCCGTTCCATGCAACAGCACCCCCCACAGCGCTGCCTGCTGCGCATCGGCGCCCCGGGCGGCGATGCCTGCCATGATTCCCGCCAGCACATCGCCGGAGCCGGACGTGCCCAGGCCGGGGCAATGACTGCGGTAGAGCCACAGCGACCCGTCGGGCCCGGCAATGTATGTGGTGGCACCCTTCAGCACCAGCACGCTGCGCATGCGCTGCGCGAACATGCGCGCGAAGGTTTCCGGGTCGCGTTCGACCGCGGACCTTTCCACTTGGGCGAGCTGGGCCATTTCGCCTGCGTGCGGGGTGAGGATGTGCGGGTTGCCGGTCGCGACGCGAAGCTCCGGCGAGAGCGCCCCCGCGTCCAGTACCAACGTGCCCTGCATGCGTTTGGTCGCCCGGCGCACCAGGGTTGCCACGGCGGCGGTCGGCTGCAGGCCCGGACCGATCAGCGCTGCATTGCAACTCTCCAGCACACGGTCGAGCGCGGCACTGCCGCGGGCGATTTCCCCTTGCGAATCGACGGGCAGCCCCATCACCAAGGCTTCCGGGACGACCACAGCCAAGGCCGCCACGAGATCGCGCGCAGTGGCCACTTGCAGCTTTCCCGCCCCTGCACGGAGCGCCGCCGTGCCCGCCAACAGGGCCGCTCCGGGCACGTTGCTGGAGCCGCCGACCACCAATACGCGACCGCGCTGTTCCTTCCCACCGTCCGGCGCAGGCAACGGCATCGAGCGAAGCAGCTTTGCGGTCAGCGGCCGGACGGGCCTCTCGCTCATCGGGCGCCTCCGGGCTCGTCGGAGCCGCGGGTGACCGGCGTGCCGGTGTCAAGCAACGGCGCCACGAAGTTGGTGCACTGCAGGGCCAGGCATTTGCCGTCGGGGGCTGGAGCGTACGCGGTCACGCCGCAGTTGGGCACATCGCCTTCGCGGTCGATCGCCAGGATGGTGGCCTCGTCCATTTTCTCGATCAGGTAGCGGAAGCAGTTCACGATCACCTGGTGGGCCACCACCATCACCCGCTCGCCGGCGTGGTTGCGCTGCAATTCACTGAGCACGCTGCGCAGCCGGAACACGACGTCGCACCAGCTTTCGCCCCCCGGCGGCCGGAAATAGAATTTGCCTACCAGCTTGCGCTGCTCGGCCAGTTCCGGGAATTTGTCCACGATGCCTTTTCGTGTATAGCGGTCCAGCACGCCGAATTCCTTCTCGCGCAAGCGCTCGTCGGCGATCAGGTCGCACCGCGGCAGATCGAGCCCCGACATCACGGCCCGGGCAGTCTGCAGCGAGCGCTCGTACGGCGACGACAGGTACAGGGTGGGCCGCTGGGCCGGCGGCAAGGCATGCACCCACGCACCCAGCGCCTGCGACTGGCGCAGGCCGAGCGGAGACAGCGGCACGTCGGCATCGCGATGCTCCAGCTTGATCAACGGCGCGCCGCTGGATTCGGCATGATCGCGCGCGACGTTGCCCGCACTCTGGCCGTGGCGAACGATCCACAGCCGTTGCGGCCAACCCGGAGTCGTGCCGGAAGTCTTGCCGGCCGCTTGATTCGCCACGTGGTCTCCCGTAAGCATCGTGCGAAACATGCGCATAGCTTTCGCACGTCGCGTGTGAATGCGTGGTCGAGCGTGCGCATCTTGCGTGGTCGGGTAGGGAGGCCTTGTTTGCCAGGCGGCCGGTATCGCCTCGGCTGCCACGTTAACTCGGCCTTAATCCGCGAAGCCCGGATATCGGTGCGCTTCAGGCTCCGGTCGCTTCAATGGCGCCGGCGCACGACCATCGTGCGTACCGCGCCGGCCTTCTGCAGGCCTCGGTGTGCGCAGTCCATAACAAGAAGCAGGAGCTCATCATGAAAAAGACCCTCATTGCCGTCGCCATCGCCTCGGCTGCTGCGCTTTCGTTGCCTGTCATGGCCCAGGACAGTCCGCAGGACACTGCCACGGCTCCTTCCAGCGGCAACTACCAGGCCAGCCAGCCCGTGGGCAGCGGCAACTGGTTCCTCGGCGCCAGCGTCGGCCGCACCGACGGCTACAGCAAGCACAGCGACTTCGGCAGCGGTTTCGGCGAGGGCTCGGGCAATTTGTTCGAGAACAAGAACGGCCGCCGCACGGGCTATGGCGTGCTTGCCGGCTACCGCTGGAAGGCTGGCCCGGATGTCGGCCTGGGCGTGGAGGTCGGCTATTCCGACTTGGGAAACTACAGGCTCCGCAACCTGGGCAACAGCGGATCGGTCAACCAGCTCCGTCGCGAGAACGCGCTGCATGGCTGGCTGGCGGGCCTCGACGCCCACATCAACCTGACGCCGGGGTGGTACCTCAGCGCGCATGGCGGCTACTTCCACGCCAACAACAACGGCGGCGCGTACAACGACAGCCTGAACCAGGTGCTCTTCCATGGCGGTGACCGCGGCGGCTACTACGCCGGCATCGGCACCGGGTGGGACATCACCGAGCGCTTCGGCCTGGGGGTGAAATACGACTACTACCACGCGTCGGCCGGCAGCGTCCATGACGTGGCGAGCGACTCGGACTTCGCGGTACGCCGCTCGACCGGCATCGTCTCGCTGGCCGCCGAGTACCGCTTCTGACGCAGCGTAGCGGCACGACAAGGTGGCTGGCGGAACCGCGCATCGGCCCCGCCAGCCACCCGATACGCAGGACAGCGTCGCTACCCGGATTCCGGGGATGCGTTCTTCAATGAGCCGTCCTGGGGCGGCCTACAACTGCGACTCCACCGGCCGCACCAGCAGTTCCCCCAGTTTCTGCCGCCATGGACGCTGCTGCCACATCGCCAGCGTGTATGGCTTTGCATGGCGTAGATCGGCTTCCATCACGGCGGTCATCTGGCGTCCGAATTCCTTGGAATAGACGTTCAGGCTGGCTTCGTCGTTGAGGTCGAACGAGCGCATGTCGAAGTTTGTTGAGCCGACCGAGGTCAGTTCGCCGTCGAGGATGAGCATCTTGTTGTGCATCATCGTTGGCTGGTACTCGTGGATTTCCACACCGGCGGTGAGCAGGCGGCCCCAGCGACGGCGGCTGGCCATGCGCACCAGGGCGGAATCGATGTAGCGGCCGGGCACGAGCAGGCGGATGCTGACCCTGCGTTCGCGCGCGGCGACGAGTGCGTCGACGACCAGGCGATCGGGAATGAAATAGGCGGCCTGGAGGTCGATTGAACGCGTGGCGGCGGCCACGGCGAGCAGGTACATCAGGCGCATGCTGGCGTTGCCGCCATTGGGCGAACTGACGAACAGGTGCATGCCCTTGTCGCCGCCCGGCTGCAGCCTTGGGTAGTACAGGTCGCTATGCAGCACGCGGCCGGTGGATTTGATCCAGTTGTCCATGAAGGCGGCCTGCAATTGCGCCACCACCGGGCCTTCCACGCGAAAGTGGAGATCGCGCCAGTGGTCCGGGTCCTGCGCGTGGCCACTCCACTGATCGGCGATGCCGACGCCACCGGTGAAACCGATGCGGCCATCCACCACCAGCAGCTTGCGGTGGGTGCGGTTGTTCAATCGCGCGATGCTGTACCACCGCAGCGGGTGGTAGCGCTCCAACTCGACGCCGGCGTCAACCAGTTCGTCGAGCAGGCGGGCGT
>Ga0134128_10006609_pt1 | contig 14042 bp, 10 predicted proteins | sample KB31754_FD_96462 | JGI IMG/M metagenome (GOLD analysis project Ga0134128, IMG submission 96462) | Terrestrial soil microbial communities with excess Nitrogen fertilizer from Kellogg Biological Station, Michigan, USA - KB3-175-4 | ecosystem: Environmental > Terrestrial > Soil > Unclassified ... | reverse complement strand
GACGCCGAATACCGGCCATCACCACCTGTTCGTCGATGTGGGCGAACCGCTCGATCCGAACGTGCCGATCCCGCAGGACAAGAAGCATCTCCACTTCGGAGCGGGACAGACCGAAGCGCGCATTGAGCTGCCGCGCGGGTACCACACACTGCAGCTCGTGCTGGGCGATGCCGAGCACATTCCTTTCGACCCCCCTGTCGTCTCGAAGAAGATCCGCATCAGAGTTGTCGCCTGAACGGCGGGATCGACGCTTGTCCGGTCGCCTCGTGGGCGTTTCTGCACTCTCTACCGGATGCCGGTTGCTCCGCGGTGCAGGTACAAGCGCCGAGGAAGAACGTTATCACCGACAATTTCGCGGCAAGGCGGTCGATCGATGAAGTTCCTCGGCGTCCATCCCGGTCCTCTCATGTATTCCAAGGTGTTTCTGCGGCTTGAGCCTCTCGGCCTCGAGCTTGTCGCGGCCGCAGTCATGCGGTCCGGCCATGAAGCACGGCTTCTCGATCTCCAGGTCGATGACGAGCGTCGCTACCGAAGATTGCTCCAGGCCTGGCATCCGGACGTCGTCGCGTTTTCCTGCAACTACCTGGCGAATGTTCCGGAAGTCATCGATCTCGCCAAGCTGACCAAGGAGCTACTGCCCCCCTGCTTCGTCTGCGTCGGTGGGCACAGCGCATCCTTCGTCGCTGAGGCGATCCTCGCCGATGGCGCCGGCGCGATCGATTGCGTGCTGAAAGGCGAAGGGGAATCCGGGATCGTGCCGCTGCTCGAGGCGGTGGGGCAGGGGCCAGGCGCGGTTGCGCGCGTTCCCGGGCTGGTCGGCCGCTATGGAGCCGGTCCTCCGCCGGTCTTTGCCGACAGCCTCGACGACCTCCAGCCCGCCCGGCACCTGCTGCGGCGGCGCCGGAAATATTTCCTCGGCCCCCTCGATCCCTGCGCTTCCATCGAATTCTCGCGCGGCTGCCCCTGGGATTGCGCCTTCTGCAGCGCCTGGACCTTCTACGGCCGCAGCTACCGCCTGCGCAGCGTCGAGCGGATCGTCGAGGATCTGCAATCCATCCGCGAGCCGGGCGTCTTCATCGTCGACGATGTCGCTTTCATCCAGGAGCGACATGGGCTTGCCATTGCCGATGCCGTGGCGCGAGCGGGCATCGAGAAGCGGTACTATCTGGAAACGCGCGGCGACGTTCTGCTGCGCAACCGCGATGTCTTTCGCCGGTGGAAAGAGATCGGCCTCGAGTACATGTTCCTCGGTATCGAAGCCTTGGATGAAGAGGGGTTGCGCCTCTATCGCAAGCGCGCCTCGCTGAGCGGCAATGTGGAGGCGCTCGAATTCGCCCGCTCGCTCGGCACCAACGTCGCGATCAACATCATCGCCGATCCCGACTGGGACGAAGCGCGCTTCGACACCGTGCGGCAATGGTGCCTCGAGGTGCCTGAGGTTGTGAATATCAGCGTCAACACGCCCTATCCCGGCACCGAGAGCTGGGCGACCGACGCCCGGCGCTTGGCAAGTCGCGATTACCGGCTCTTCGACATTCAGCACGCGGTTCTGCCGACGCGGCTGCCGACCGCCCTGTTTTACCGCAAGCTCGTCGAGACGCAGCAGGTGCTCAACCGCAAGCATCTCGGCTGGCAGGCGTTGCGCGGGACGGCGCGGCTGGTCGGCCGTCAGCTGCTGCGCGGGCAAACCAACTTCTTCCAAAGTTTGTGGAAGTTCAACAGCGTCTATGACGCCGAACGGCTGCTCGAGGATCACCGCAAGTTAGTCCGCTACGAGATCCCGCAGCGCCTCGTCCGGACCGAACTCCGCCGCGACGATCTCTATGTTCACGCCGCGAGCGTGCGGGGCGGCACTGGCCGGGCGGCACGATAGCGGGCCGCCCTGGCCGATGTCGCCGCCGGCTTGCTCTGCGGCGCCACCGGTGCCATAAGCCGCGCCGGCAGAGGAACGAGGCTTTTCTCAGGTTCTCCGGGGACATGCATGCGTGATTTTCATCAGCCGCGCCGCTCGGCGGTGGTGGCGGGCGAGGCGATGGCCGCGACATCCCATCCGCTGGCGACACTCACCGCCCTCGATGTGCTGCGCGCCGGCGGCAATGCGGTCGATGCGGCGATTGCTGCATCAGCGGTGCTGTGCGTCGTCGAGCCGCACATGACGGGTGTCGGCGGCGACTGCTTCGCGCTCTACGCGCCCAAGGCCGCCGACACGCCTGTAGCGCTCAACGCCTCCGGCATGGCGCCGATGAAGGCCACCGTCGAGTGGTATCGCGAGCATGGGTTTTCCGCGATTCCGGTCGAGAGCGTCCATGCGGCGACGGTACCCGGCGCTGTCGAGGGTTGGTGCACGCTGCTCGAGGCCTACGGCACCAAGGACATGGCGGCGCTGCTCGCCCCCGCCATAAAACTCGCCGAGGAGGGCGTGTTCGTCTCGCCGCGGCCGGCTTGGGATTTCAGCTTTTCTGCCCTTGCCGAGAAGATCGGTCGCGATCCGGGCGCGGCGCGCGTCTTCATGGCGAATGGCCGCATGCCGCGCCTCGGCGAGCGGCTCAAGATGCCGGCGCTGGCGGCAACCTTCCGGCGGATCGCCAAGGACGGGCGCCGCGGATTTTATGAGGGTCCGGTGGCCGCGGACATCGTCCGGCGCTGCAACGAGCTCGGCGGGCTGCATTCGCTCGAGGATTTCGCGCGCCAGCGTTCCGAATGGGTGACACCGATCGTCGCGCCCTATCGCGGTCACGATGTCTTCGAATGCCCGCCCAACGGCCAGGGGCTCGCGGCACTGATGATCCTCCGCACGCTCGAGGCTTTCGACCTGTCGCCACGCTGCGCCGAGGTCGATCGCATTCACCTCATTGCGGAAGCGACCAAGGCGGCCTATCGCGCCCGCGATGCCCTGTTTGGCGATCCGCACCAGGCGAAGGTGCCGGTCGAGCGGTTCCTTTCCGACGCTTATACCGAGAGCGTGCGCCGTCGCATCGATCTCGCTCGCGCCTCGGCCGGTGTCGACTGGGACGAGCCCGAGCACAAGGATACGGTCTATCTTTGTGTGGTCGATCGCGACCGCAACGCGATTTCCTTCATCAACTCGCTCTTCCACGAATTCGGCTGCGGCGTCTTCGCGCCGGAAAGTGGCGTGATGCTGCATAGCCGCGGGTCGATGTTCCGCGTCATCCCAGGCCATCCCAACGCGATTGCGCCGGGCAAGCGACCGCTGCACACGATCATCCCCGGCATGCTCGCCAAGGAGGGGCGCGCGGTGATGCCGTTCGGTGTGATGGGCGGCAACTACCAGGCGACCGGTCACGCGAGCGTGCTGTCGCGACTCCTCGACGAGGGCCTCGATCCGCAACAGGCGGCGGAGGCGCCGCGCAGCTTCGCCTTCGAGGGCAAGCTGCAGCTTGAAGCGACCATTTCCGCCGAGATCGAGGCCGAGCTGGCACGGCGCGGCCATGCGATCGAGCGCGTGATCAAGCCGCTGGGCGGTTGTCAGGCGATCTATATCGACCACAAGCTCGGCGCGCTCATCGGCGGGTCCGAGCCGCGCAAGGACGGCTGCGCGCTGGGCTACTGATCCCGCCGCGGCCGGCTACATCGTCGCGTCGAGGGGCGTCGCCGGCTCCGCTGCGCCCGGCACACACTGATAGACCTCGATCGATTTGCCGCCCTGCTGCTGCACGCCGGTCAGCTCGGCGGTCGCCGATTGCAGCCGGCAATAGCGCTGGGCACGCGCGCCCGCGTCGGCGGCGCTTGCCGCTTCGATCGTGTAGGTCCGCCCGGCGCAACCGGCCATGCCAACGGTGATAAGCAACAGCACAATCAGGCGCGGCATTCGCTTCCCCCCACGAGGTGATGATAATCTCCAGCGGCACCCCTGGCTACAAGAGTCGGTGCGGCACCGTTCCACACCCCCCGGCGGGTTGCACAAGGGAGGACGGGATGATCACCGCGGATTTGCGAGGAAAGGCGGCCCTGGTCACCGGCGGCGCTTCGGGCATCGGACTCGCCACGGTGGAGCTGCTGCTGCTCGCCGGCGCCAAGGTGGCGATGAACCATCTTGCCGAGGATAACCGCGCGCGAACCGAGATCGAGCGCTTCCGGGCGCATGGCTACCAGGTCACTTCGGCGCCGGGGGACGTGTCACGCGCGGGCGAGGCGGAGGAGATGGTGAAAGGCGCCGTCGAGCAATTGGGCGGCCTCGACATCCTGGTCAACAATGCCGGTACGCCGGGCACGACCGCGCCGATCGATTTCGCCGACCTCGATGCGATGACCGAAAGTTTCTGGCAGACGATCCTCTCGACCAATTTGATCGGCCCCTTCCGCTGCAGCCGTGCGGCCACTCCGGTGCTGAAGGCGTCGCGCGGCGCCATCGTCAACACCGCATCGGTGGCGGGGCTGGGCCGGCCCGGGAGCAGCATCGCCTATGGCGCGAGCAAGGCCGGGCTCGTCAACCTGACGCGCTCGCTGGCTGTAGCCTTGGCGCCGGAGGTGCGGGTCAATGCCGTGGCGCCGGGCCTCGTCGATTCACCCTGGACGCGGGCCTGGCCGGCGGAGCGCAAGCAGGCCTATGTCGACAGCGCTCTCATGAAGCGTGTCTGCACCCCGGCGGACATCGCGGAGGCAATACTGTTCCTGGCCGCGGGTGGCGCGATGGTCACGGGTCATACGCTTCCGGTGGATGGCGGGCTGATCTAGCAAGACCTCCGTGATCCCGCCCGTCCTCCGCGGCGGAACCCCGCCGCTGCGGGTCTGTTGTCAGGCCATGAGCGACGCGCACTCGGCCGGACGTTTGACGGTGGCAGTGATCGACGGGCTACGCGGCGCTCCGGCGGACGGCATGCTCATCGATCTCTTCCGGGCACCGCCAGGCGCAGGCGAACGGCGCCATCTGCGGACCGTCGAGACGACCGCCAGCGGTGCGGTGGCGACGCCGCTACTCGAAGGCGAAGAGCTGATCGCCGCACGCTACGAGCTACTCTTCCATCTCGGCCGCTATTTCAAGGCGCAGCGCGCAACGCTCGAGGACGCCCCGTTTCTCGACGTCATCCCAGTGCGCTTTGCCGTGAGCGATATCGGCAAGGCGCATCACCTGACCCTCGTGGCGAGTCCCTGGGCTTACACGGTCTATCGCTCCTAGCCCGGAACTCTCCCACGATCAGCACGTGACCGTGGGAGAAATCCGGGCTAGAGCGGTTCGAGGCCGCACCAATCCGCGATGAAGAGCGCGATCGCCTGTGTGACGCGCCGGAGCGAGCCGAGTTCGACGCGCTCGTCGAAGCCGTGGATCGCCTCGGCCCGCGGGCCGTAGACCAGCGCCGGAATGTCGGCATAGAGGCCGAAGAAGCGGGCGTCGGTGGTGCCCGTGGCGGCGATCTCCGACAGCGGTGCGCCGAAACTTCTCTGGTGCGCCCGGCGCAGCACTGCCGATGCGTCCTCGTCGCGGCTCAGCACATAGCCCTCCGCCGCGAAGCCGTCATAGACGATCTCAGGCGGTGCATTGGCGAGGAAGCGGTTGGCGCGCGCCGCGTCGCGGATCGCTGTCTCGATCTCGCGCCGGGCCTCGGCGATGTCCTGGTCCGGATAGAGCGCCGCGCGGACATCGAACACGCACCAAGCCGGGACGCTCGATGCCCAATCGCCGCCGGCAATCTTGCCGATGTTGAGATTGATAGGATGCGGGTGGTGGGCGTAATGCGGGTGCCGGCGCTCGGGCGCGTTCCAGCGCGCTTCCAGGCGGTGCAGCGCGTGGATCAGCTCATAAGCGGCCTCGATCGCGTTGCTGCCGCTGCCCGCATCCATCACATGGACCGGCATGCCGCGCACATGCACCTGGAACCAGAGCACGCCGACCTGGGCGCGCACGAGCTGCTCGCCGAGCGGCTCCGGAATGAGCGCCGCATCGGCGCGATAGCCGCGGGCCAGGCAGGCAAGCGCGCCGTTGCCGGTGCATTCTTCCTCGATCACCGATTGCACATGCACGTCGGCGGCGGGCCTGTAGCCGAGGCGCTTCAGCGCGTCGAGCGCAGCAACGCAGGCGACGAGGCCCGATTTCATGTCGCCGCTGCCCCGGCCGTAGAGCCATTTCTCGCGGATCTCGGGCTCGAAGGGTGGCCGCGTCCACATATCGAGCGGGCCGACCGGCACGACGTCAATATGGCCGTTGAGGATGAGCGAGCGGCCGCGCGGCCGCTCGGCACGGAGCGAGCCCACGACGTTGATCGCATCCTCATAGCCCGAAAGCACCGGCGAGAAGCCGGGCAGATGGCGCAGCGCGTCGAGATCAATGCGCCAGCGATCCACCGCCCAGCCGCGCTCCCGCATGAGGCCGGCCATGAAATCCTGCGCAGTTTGCTCGGCGCCTCGGATTGAGGGGAATCTGACCAGCGCCTGGGTCAGCGCGAGCTGCATGTCGAAGCCCTCATCGACCGCGGCCATGATGGCGCTGGCGCGCTCCACCTCGTCCATTTACCCCGCCTTTCGCGGCCCTGCCGCGGCACCGATTTCCAAGCGCTGGGTTATTGAAGTTCAATAACTTACATCGAGGCTCTGCGATTTCGCCAGAGGCGTGATACCCCCAAATCGCCAAGGGTTGACCGGCGTCGCCGGTCCGCTCATATACGGCAATGTTCCGCTCCTTTCCGTCTCGCGGAAGGTCGGGCGACCCGATCGGCGGAAAGCTCATCGGCTGGTGATGCAGGTCAATGCGGCCATCGCCCCAAGCTGCGATCAGGGCCGATTGGGAGAGTTGCGCGCTATGAATGAGCTCGTCCTCGGGCATGGTCTGGCCTTCGAGGATCTTTATCGCCGCGACGGGCTGGTTCGGCTCGACGCGGCCTTCATCGGCTGGCTCGCCGAGGCCGACGTCGCCCTGCACAACCGGCTCGCGGCAGCGCGGCGCGATACGGCATCGCTCGATCGCACCGAAGAATCGGCACTGCTTCTCGCGCTGGCGCCGCATCTCGACGATTTCATCGGTGATCTCTTCAGCATCGGGCCGGAGTTGCGTGCGTTGCAGGCGCGCCACGACCATCTGGCGCCGCTCTATGCAGTGAAGCGGCTCTTCGTTCAGCGTCGCGCGATCAAAGGGGTGACGGCCGAGGCGGCGGCCGCGCTTGACGGCGCGGCGTTGGCGCAGGAACTCGAGGCGGCCATCGGCGAGACGCTCAGCGAGGCCTCCTATGCCCGCCATGTCGAGCGCTGGATGGCGGCGGAAGCCGGGCATGCATCCCAGCTTGAGCTGGCGCAGCGCTACGCCGCCTGGGCAGTGCTCGCGCCGGCGGGGCGCGAGAAACACGGGAAGGGCGTGCTCTTCCAGGTGCCGCACAAGACCGACCCTGCGCATCTGGTGCCGGTCGAGACCTCCGTCGAGCACGGCGTCACCATGCTGCGCCTGCCGGAAGAGCATTGGCGGCAGCGTGAAGGCTTCAAGCTTACCGATGCCGGCGCTGATCTCACCAAGGCGCTCGACCAGACGAATTACTGCATCTGGTGCCATCACCAGGGCAAGGACAGCTGCTCGAAGGGCCTGCGCGACAAGAAGACCGCCAAATTCCAGGCGAGCTCCTTCGGTGTCACGCTCGCTGGCTGCCCCCTCGAGGAGAAGATCTCGGAGATGAACGAGGCGAAGGCGCAGGGCCATAGTGTCGGCGCGCTCGCCATCGTCATCATCGACAATCCGATGCTGGCGGCGACCGGCCACCGCATCTGCAACGATTGCATGAAGGCCTGCATCTATCAGAAGCAGGAGCCGGTCGATATCCCGCAGATCGAGACCCGAACCCTCAAGGACGTGCTGTCGCTGCCCTGGGGTTTCGAGATCTACAGCCTGCTGACGCGCTGGAATCCGCTCGATCTGCGCCGGCCGCTGCCCAAGCCAGCCAGCGGCTACAAGGTGCTGGTGGTGGGGCTCGGCCCTGCCGGCTTCACGCTCGCGCATCATCTGATGAATGATGGTCATTCGGTCACCGGCATCGACGGGCTCAAGATCGAGCCGCTGCCGGAGAATGTCGCCGGCGTCACCCCTGCGGGCGAGCGGCGCCCGTTCCGCGCTGTGCGCGATATCGCCGAGCTCTATGAGGCGCTCGACGAGCGGATGATGGCGGGGTTCGGAGGCGTCGCCGAATACGGCATCACCGTGCGCTGGGACAAGAACTTCCTGAAGCTCGTGCGCCTGTTGCTGGAGCGGCGCTCGACATTTGCGATGTATGGCGGGGTCCGCTTCGGCGGCGCGCTCGGCATCGACAGCGCCTTCGCGCTGGGCTTCGATCACATCGCGCTCTGCGCCGGCGCCGGTAAGCCGACGGTGGTGCCGATGAAGAATGGCCTTGCGCGTGGCGTGCGCCAGGCCTCGGACTTCCTGATGGCGCTGCAGCTCACCGGCGCGGCCAAGACCGACAGCGTCGCCAATCTCACCGTGCGCCTGCCGGTGGTGGTGATCGGCGGCGGGCTCACCGCCATCGACACGGCGACGGAATCGCTCGCCTACTACCCGGTGCAGGTGGAGAAATTCCTCGCCCGTTACGAGACGCTCGCCGCCGAGCGCGGCGAAGCCGCGGTGCGCGAGGGGTGGAGCGCCGAGGAAACCGCCACGGCGGACGAATTCATCGCTCATGCGCGGGCCTTGCGCGCCGAGCGCGCCGTCGCTCGGCGCGAGGGGCGCGCACCACGCCTGGTGCAGCTGCTCGATAGCTGGGGCGGGGCGACCATCGCTTACCGCCGCCGCCTGCTCGATGCGCCCTCCTACACGCTCAACCACGAGGAGGTGGCAAAGGCGATGGAGGAGGGGATTCGCTTCGCCGAGGGCCTCACTCCGGAGGCCGTGGTGCTCGATCCCTTCGGTCACGCCGCCGCGCTGAGCTTGAGCCGCCGGACAGGCGAAGGCAGCGAGACGGTGACCTTGCCGGCGCGCACCATCCTGGTCGCTGCCGGGACCCAGCCCAATACCGTGCTTGGCCGCGAGGATCCGGCCAATGTCGTGCTCGATGGCCGCTATTTTCAGGCCTATGACGAGGAGGGCAGGCCGGTCCAGCCTGAGCGGGTCGCCAAGCCCGCCGAGGTTCGGGTGCTGATGAACCTCAGGCCCGACGGTCGCGCCATCAGCTTCTTCGGCGATCTCCATCCGTCCTTTGCCGGCAATGTGGTGAAGGCGATGAGCAGCGCCAAGCAGGGTTATCCGGTGGTCAGCCGGGTGCTGGCGCGGCGTGCGCCTGCCGGACCCGACCCGGCGGCGCTCAAGACGCGGCTCGACGACGAGCTGCGCGCGCGGGTCGAGCGGGTGGAGCGGCTGACGCCGAGCATCGTCGAGGTGGTGGTGCGCGCTCCCTTGGCAGCGCGCGCTTTCCAGCCGGGACAGTTCTACCGCTTGCAGAACTACGAGCGCTTCGCGCCGAAGATCGCCGGCACGACGCTGGCCATGGAGGGCCTCGCGCTCACCGGCGCCTCGGTCGATCGCGAGCGCGGGTTGCTCTCGACGATCGTGCTGGAGATGGGCGGCTCCTCCGACCTCTGCACGCTGCTGGAGCCCGGCGAGCCGGTGATCCTGATGGGTCCTACCGGCACGCCGACCGAGACGCCGCCTGGGGAGACCGTGGCGCTGGTCGGCGGCGGTCTCGGCAATGCGGTGCTGTTCTCGATCGGCCAGGCGCTGCGCCGCAACGGTTCGAAGGTGCTCTATTTCGCCGGCTACAAGAAGCGCCAAGACCGCTACAAGGTCGAGGAGATAGAGAAGGCAGCCGATGTCGTCGTCTGGTGCTGCGACGAGGCGCTGGGCTTCGCCCCGTCACGGCCGCAGGATCGCGCCTTCATCGGTAATATCGTGCAGGCGATGGCGGCCTACGGGGCGGGCCGCCTCGGAACGGCGCCGATCTCGCTTGCCCAGTGCGACCGGCTGATCGCCATCGGCTCGGATGCGATGATGAATGCCGTCGCGGTCGCGCGGGGTGGGGTGCTCAAGCCCTATCTCAAGGAAGGCCACCGCGCCATCGCCTCGATCAACTCGCCGATGCAATGCATGATGAAGGAGATCTGCGCCCAGTGCCTGCAGGTCCACAAGGATCCGATCACCGGCGCCGAGACGGTGGTCTTCTCCTGCTTCAACCAGGATCAGCCGCTCGAGCAGGTCGACTTCCAGGTGCTGCGCCAGCGCCTCGGCCAGAATGCGGTCGAGGAGAAGCTCACCAAGCTCTGGATCGACCGCTGTCTGAGGCAACTCGGCCGGCGCGGCGCGATCGCCGCGGAATAGCGGCACTCGCGCGCGGCGCTATTCGCCGCGCCACTCCGGCGCGCGCTTGTTGAGGAAGGCATCCATGCCTTCGCGGAAATCACGGCTCATGTAGCACATGAGGATGAGGTCGCGACCCTCATCGGCGGCGAGCTTCGGACGCAACCGCCGGAGCGCCTCTTTGGTCGCCTGCATGGTCAGCGGCGCATGGCCGGTGAAGAGCTTCGCCAGTTCCTCTGCTCGCGCCATGAGCGACGAATGGTCCGGCAGTACCTCGCTGATGAGCCCTGCCGCCTGCGCCTCCGGCGCTTCGACGAGACGCGCGGTGAGGATGATCTCCTTGGCGCGGGCGATGCCGATAAGCGCCGCGAGCCGCGAGAGATTGCCCATCGAAAGACAATTGCCGAGCGTGCGCGCGATCGGGAAGCCGAAGCGCGCATTGGCGGTGGCGATGCGCAGGTCGCAGGCTGCGGCGATGCCGGCACCGCCGCCGGTGCAGGCGCCGGAAATCGCCGCGATCACCGGGACCCGGCATTCCTCGACCGAGCCTACGACGCGGTCGATGCGGGCTTCGTAGTCGAGCGCATCCTGCGGCGTCTTGAAGGCGCGGAACTGCGAAATGTCGGTGCCGGCGGCAAAGGCCTTCTCGCCCGCGCCGGTGATGATGAGCGCGCGGATCGACCGGTCCTGGTTGATGGACGAGCAGATCTCGGCGAGCCGCTCGTACATGGCGAAGGTCAGCGCGTTGCGGGCCTGCGGGCGATTGAAAGTGACGCGTGCGACGCCGTCGCGAACCTCATGGATGAGCTCTTCGGTCAAGGAGTGTCTCCGGGTTGCCGCCGGCCGTGCCGGGCGGGTGAGGGATGGTTTGGCGGGCGGTGGTACTCAGAAAGCGAGGCGGCGCCAGCCTTCGGATCCCAGCCCCTCGAGCGGCTGGAAACGCGCTTTGTAGGCCATCTTGCGGCTTTCGCCGATCCAGTAGCCGAGATAGGCATAGGGCAGGTCGAGCTCGCGCGTCACCTGCACCAGGGCCAGCACCAGGAAGGTCCCGAGGCTGCGCCGCCGCTCCTCGGGCTCGAAGAAGCTGTAGACTGCCGAGAGACCGTCATCGAGCAGGTCGACGAGGCAGGCCCCCAGGAACGCGCCGTCGGCGCTGCGCAGCTCGACGAGGCGGCTTGTCACCGGGCTGTCCTCGATCATCGCGCGATAATCGCCGAAGGTCATGGACGCCATGTCGCTGTCGGCATGGCGCGAGCGCTGGTAGCGGGAGAACAGACGGAACTGTTCGAGCATCGCCTGCGGGCGGATCAGCCGAACCGCCAGGTCGCTGTTCACCCGCTGAATGCGGCGCAGCGAGCGCGACGGCGCAAAATCCGCCACGGGAATGCGCACCGGGACGCAGGCCGTGCAATTGGCGCAGGCGGGCCGGTAAGCGAGGTGGTGGCTGCGGCGGAAGCCGGCGCGCGAGAGCGCATTGTAGAACGGCATGGCCTCGTGCCCGGCGAGTTCGGTAATGAGCTTGCGCTCGATCCGGCCAGGCACGTAGGGGCAAGGCAGCGCCGCCGTGCGATAGAACTGTTGGGGCGGGACAACGAGCGGCTCGGCGGTGGCCTGCCGGGCGAAAGCGGGTGACCGGTGGACTATTCGGCCGTGACCCTCAGGCATCGTCCCTTCCTCGAGCGGCCGCTTGTTACGGCAGGCGCGGCTTCGGGGCGATTATGGCCGAGATAGGCTGCTCCGCGCCAGTGGCACCTTAAGGGGCGGTAAGGTTAACCCGGATTTCTCCCACGGTCATGCGCTGCGACGGCGATCTTTGGCGCCAGGGTAGGAGCCGGGACGCGCGGCGATGCGAGCATCGTAAGCGGCCCGGCGACGTCCGCCTGGCGCCAAAGATCGCCGTCCCTCCGGGTTGCAGTCTGTTGGCGCGCTGCCGCGTCGCTGCGGGCTCGACGATGCTCGCATCGCCGTCGCCCTGGCTCCTAACATCGCGCCAACAGACTGCAACGCAGCACGTGACCGTGGGAGAAATCCGGGTTAAGGACCGCGGTTGAGCGTCATCGCGTCGGCGGTGGCGGGTATCGCCGGCGCCGGGGGCGCCTGGGCGGCGGCCTGCGTCTCCTTTGCCTCTTTCGGCTCCTTCGCCTGCCGCAACAGCACGATGGAGATGCGCCGGTTGCGTGGCGAATTGGGCTCGTTGGCCACCAGCGGATCGCGGTCGGCAACACCGGTGACCCGGGCAAAGCGGCTTACCGGGATTCCATCGGCGACGAGCTGGCGGCGGCTCGAATTGGCGCGATCCGCCGAGAGCTCCCAGTTGGTGTAGCGGCCGCCGCCGGGATAGGGGATGGCGTCGGTGTGGCCGGTGATGCTCACCGGATTGGGCAGCCGCTGGATCACCTGGCTGATCACCGCCAGCAGCTTCTTGGCCGGGTCGAGAAGATCGGCCGAGCCGAGGGCGAACATCGGCCGCTTGTCCTGGTCAACGAGCTGAATCCGGAGGCCGTCAGGCGTCTGGTCGATGATGAGATTGTCGGCGAGGCCCTTGAGCTCGGGCAGCTGCTTGACCGCCTGCTGGAGGGTGAACTGGGCGGCCGCGAAGCGCTTCTCCTCGCGCTCGGCGACGTTGCGGTCGAGATCCGCGTCCGAAAGCCGCCTGTTCTGCGCCTGGTCCGCGGCATCGGCTTTCGCCTTGGCCTCGCCGTTCGCATCCTGCTCGCCGTGATGGCCGGCGGTGCCGCCTTCATTGCCGTCATCGCCGTCGCTCGGCTGGCGCAGCGCCGGGCGGTTGATGGCAAGCGACGGCAGCGAGGTTGGAATCGACTGGGCGCCCGGTTGGCCAATGGTCTGTCCGCCCAGCACCCCGCCGGCGCCGCTCATCGATTTCGAGGCAATGGTCGGCTCGAAATAGTCGGCGATACCGCGCTTTTGCACATCGGTCGTGACGTTGAGCAGCCAGAGCAGCAGGAAGAACGCCATCATCGCCGTGACGAAATCGGCGTAGGCAACCTTCCAGGCGCCCCCGTGATGTGGATGCGCGCCGTGCCCCTTGACCTTCTTGATGATGACCGGAATTTGTGACGGCTTTGCCATGACGCCGTCCGATCAGTTTCCGGCCGGAAGGGCTTCGACCGCTTCCTCGACCTCGTAGAAGGTGGGACGGACGTCGGTGTTGAGCGATTTGCGGGCGAACTCGACGGCGACCGATGGCGCGTAGCCTTGCATGTAGGCGAGGATCGCGGCCTTGATGCAGAGGAAATAGCGCTGCTCGGCTTCGCCGCGGTTCTTGATCGCGGCGCCGATCGGCCCAACGAAGCCATAGGACAGCAGCACCCCCATGAAGGTGCCGACGAGCGCGCCGCCGATGAGATGGCCGAGCACTGCGGGCGGCTCGGTGATCGAGCCCATGGTATGGATGACGCCGAGCACGGCGGCGACGATGCCGAGGGCCGGCAAACCGTCGGCCATGTTCTGCACCGCGGTCACCACCGCCGCGTGTTCCTCGTGATGCGTCTCGATGTCCTCGTCCATCAGCGTCTCCATCTCGTGATGGTTGTCGGTGCCGAGGGTGAGGAGACGCAGATAGTCGCAGATGAAGACCACGGCGTGGTGATCGCTGTAGAATTTTGGAAAGCGCTGGAAGAGCGCGCTCTCGTTCGGATTCTCGACATGCTGCTCAAGTGCCAGCGCGCCCTTTGTCTTCGCCAGCTTGAAGATCGAGTAGAGCAGGCTCAGCAGCTCGAGATAGGCCTCCTTGTCGTAGCGCTCGGCCTTGAGCAGGCCGGTGACAGAGGAGACCGTTGCGGAAAGCACGGGCTTGCGATTG
>Ga0134128_10006608_pt1 | contig 14044 bp, 13 predicted proteins | sample KB31754_FD_96462 | JGI IMG/M metagenome (GOLD analysis project Ga0134128, IMG submission 96462) | Terrestrial soil microbial communities with excess Nitrogen fertilizer from Kellogg Biological Station, Michigan, USA - KB3-175-4 | ecosystem: Environmental > Terrestrial > Soil > Unclassified ... | reverse complement strand
GTTTTTCGAGCCAACTGGGAAGATCTCCAGAAGCAAGATGAGCGCGCTGGTGTCCGCCGCCAAGCAGCTCGGCGACTTCCGCGGCTCATCCGACGTGGCGACTTATGTCATGCCCGGGATCGCGCAACTGGGCGACTGATGCCGTTCGCGCGGCTATGACTCCAGCGCGTTCGGCGCGAACAGTTCCTCCATCGGCATGACGCGCGGTGTCAGGCCCTGCTGATTGGAGAATTTCGCCGCGGTTTCGAGCACCTTGCGGTTGGCCTTGAGCCCGTAGCTGATCAGCGGCGTCGCCAGCGCCTTGCGATAGTCCGCGGGTACAAGTCCGGTCTCGAAATGATAGGCGGCGTGTTCGGAGCGCTCGGCCTCGACGATATCGTTCGCCGCAGCGAAAGCCTTGATGATGTTGAGCACCACCCAGGGCTCGCGCTCGAACACCGCGCGTTTGATCGCCATGCCGTGATTGATCGGGTAGATGCCGGTCTTCTTGTAGTAGCGGGCGGCTTCCGCGGCCGGGTCGGCAAACAGCGGCTTGATATCGGGATGAGCCTCAAGATCGACGTCGCTTCGATCGATCATATCGGGGCCATGTTTGCGAAAATACGCCATGTAGGCATCCAGCTCGCCCGCGAGCATCATGGAGGCGATGCTCTTCTCCGGCGGAATCTGGTTGATGGTGACTCCCGGCGGCGCCACAAATCCGATCGCGCCGGCATGGCTGCGCTCGGGTACCCGCTCCATGAAGAAAGTCATGTCGCGCGGCGCGATGCCGAACTCGTTTTCAAGGACGCCGCGGCTCCACAGCGCGGCAGTCTGCACATATTCCGGCACGCCGACCCGTCTGCCCTTGAGGTCGGCCGGACCGTCGATCCCGGCATTGTTACGCACCAGCATTGCGGTGTGGTAAAAGCGCCGGGTGGTGAAGACCGGGATGCCGATAAATCTGTCGTCGCCGCGGCTCCGGATGATCATCAGTTCCGACATCGATATTTCGGAAACATCGAACTCGGCGAAGCTGAGCTGCCGCCAGAACATCTCCGCGGGGCCGAGCACCGTCATGATGAAATCGATGCCGTCCGGCTTGACGCGGCCGTCGATGATAGGACGCGTGCGCGGATTGCTCGTGATGGCGAGACTGAGTTGCAGATTGGCCATGCGGCCTCCCCCCGAAGGTCGCTATTTCGCGACGGCAGCGTATAATAAGAGTGGATTGAGCGCGCGGCATCAAGCGCGGGGAGGAAATTTCATGTTCGTATCGACTCGGCGCGGCGGTCTGGGCGCCATCTCTGCGATTGCTGCGTTTCTCGCCCTCGCGGCTTCTGCCCCGGCTTTCGCCCAAACGACGCTGATCGTCGGCAAGGCCAACTCGACCTCGGACGCCATCATTCCCGTCAATGTCGGTGACAAGCTCGGCATCTTCAAAAAGCACGGGCTCGATCTCAAGATTTCCGACTTCGGCGGCGGCAGCAAGATGGTCCAGGCGCTCACCGCAGGCGCCATCGATATCGGCGACGGCGCCGGCACCGAATTGGCATTTGTCGCCAAGGGCGCGCCGATGCTCGCGGTGTGCGAGAGCACGGGGCCGGCGCCGTTTCTCGGCGTCGGCGTGCCTTGGGATTCTCCGATCAAGAAGCTCGAGGATCTGAAAGGCAAGAACATCGGCGTTTCCAGCCCGGGCTCGTTCAGCGACTGGTCCGGCCATCAGCTTGCGCAGCATTTCGGCTGGGGACCGAACGGCGTGAAGACGGTGGCGATCGGCGGCGGCCCGGCACCGATCCGCGCCGGATTGCGCGCCCACCTGGTCGATGCCGTGATCAGCACCACGGCGCTGTTTTTGTCCTTCGAGGAAACCAAGGAAGGCCGTCTCATCGCGCCGGTGTCCAGCTTCGAGGGCAATGTCGGCTCCGGCACCCTGTTCGCCTCGAACAAGCTGATCGCCAGTCATCCGGACGCGATCCGCGCCTTCATCGCCGGCTGGCTCGAAACGGTCGATTACATGCGCGCCCACAAGGCCGAAACGGTGAAGATCGAGAGTGCGCTCAACCATTTCAGCGAAAACGTCATGTCGCGGGAATACGATCTGACCATCGGCATGCACACCAAGGATTGCCGGTTCGATCCGGAATCGCTTTCGATCCTGAAGCAGTCTTTTGTCGAGATGAAGCTTGCTCCGGGCGAGCTCGACATGTCGAAGCTCTATTCCGAAGCTTATCTGCCGAAGTGATCGCGGCCGGCGGCTAGGATTGACCGCTTACAATTCCATAGCCGGCGGCAGCGTGCCGAGCAGGACAACGGCAAGCAGGATCGCTGCGCCAAGCACGGCGCGGCCGCTCCTATTCGCCAACCCGAAAGATGAAGGCACCCTCGGTCCGGTGAGTGTCCGTGGTCAACGCCCGCCACTCCACGATGTAGATACCGTGGGTCAACGGTGGCAAAGACACACGCATCGCCTTGCGGTCCTTGGAATCGAGATGGGTGTCGGCCTTGTCGACACGTTTGCCGACCGCATCACGGACGATGACGGTGCTGAATGCTGCCTCCAGGGTCTCGCTGAAATTCACCAGTACTTCGGCTGGGGAGGAGGCCACGGTCGCGCCCGCCGCCGGCATAGCGCTGCGAAGCTGGGCGTGCGCCGAGGCTGCAGGTTCTCCCGCCAGCAGGAGCATGATTGATAACAAAGTGGCGGCGATGCCGTAACTGAGTCTCATAGCTGTATTCCTTTAAGCTGCGGCCATTGCTTCAGCACTGCATTACGGTGTCTTTTCGATTTTCGTGACGGTGTATTGGCCATTGATCTGTTTCGCCTCGAAGCGGATTTTGTCGCCGACCTTCACGGCTTTCAGCAAGTTCGGGTCGGATACCGCGTAAACCATGGTCATGCCTTCATCCATATCAAGTTGTGGAATCGGCCCATGCTTGATGGTGATCTTCTTGGCCGCCGGGTCCACCTTGATGACTTGGCCGGAAACCATCGGCGATTGCGCGAGCGACGCTGGGCTGTAAAACGCCAGCAGGACGGCGACAATAAGAGCTGATATTGTTCTCATGTCATTTCTCCCAACACGTGTTGGTCAATTTCCTCGATGTACGGCTCATGAGTGGCGCGGTGGTTCGGCCAGAGCGTCTTTGAACTCGTAAGCAACGCTGCCGGAGGGATTCTTGTACGGACCAGGATCACGGTAGTCGTTGGCTGCAATGCCTTCACGCACCTTCAGGACGGTGAACATGCCGCCCATTTCGATCGGCCCGAATTGACCGAAGCCCGTCATCATCGGCAAGGTATTTTCCGGCATCGGCATTTCCATCGTGCCCATCTCGGCCATTCCGGACGAGCCCATCGGCATGAAATCCGGGACGACGCTACGGATGGCTTTCGTCAGAGACTTTTGGTCCGTGCCGATGAAGTTTCTCGTGTCGTGTCCCATGGCGTTCATGGTGTGATGCGACTTGTGACAGTGGAATGCCCAGTCGCCCGGAACATCGGTCACAACATCAAAGGCGCGAATCGCGCCGACTGGAACATCAACTGTCGTTTCCGGCCGCTGTGCACTGGCCGGAATCCATCCTCCGTCCGTACAGGTGACGGCGAAATGGTGGCCATGGAGGTGGATCGGATGATTGGTCATGGTCAGATTGGCGATGCGAACACGGACGCGGTCGCCGAGTCGCGCTATGAGTGGATCGATTCCGGGAAACACACGGCTGTTCCAGGTCCACATGTTGAAATCCGTCATCTCCGAGACTCTCGGCAGTGAGGTACCGGGATCGACGGCATATGCGCTCATCACGAAAACGAAGTCGCGATCGACGCGGCGGAATTTCGAATCTCGCGGGTGCACGATGAACATCCCCATCATGCCCATTGCCATCTGCACCATCTCGTCGGAATGCGGATGGTACATGAAGGTGCCGCTCGTCTTGATCTCGAACTCATAGACGAAGGTCTTGCCGGGCGGAATGTGCGGCTGGGTGAGACCGCCGACGCCATCCATCCCGTTTGGCACGAGCATCCCGTGCCAATGCACCGTAGTGTGCTCCGGGAGCTTGTTGGTGACGAAGATGCGGACCTTGTCCCCTTCGACCGCTTCGATCGTCGGTCCCGGCGACTGGCCGTTATAGCCCCATAGATGCACCGTCATGCCTGGAGCGAATTCGCGTAGAACTGGCTCGGCGACCAGATGAAATTCCTTCCAGTCGCCGTTCATGCGCCACGGCAACGTCCAGCCATTGAGGGTAACGACCGGCTGATAGTCCGGTCCGCTTGTGGGAAACAACGGCGGTTGCATCGTCGTGGTCTTCGCGGTCGGTGCCTCGGGCAGGTTCGCCGCCTGCGTGCGGCCGCTTACCGCGCCGGCACCGGCGAGTACCGCGGCGCCAACCATGCCTCTTCGCGTCAACATCACGGGCCTCCTTGTCATGTCTAGCCACGCCTACTCGCTGGTCCGGGACTCAGCGGAGCCGGCCGGTGCCGGGGCGCGATCGTCATCGTCAACGCCGCCCCCCGAGATCGCGGCATCGAGCTCCGTGTTGGCAAGCCAAAAGTCCCGCTGCGCCCCAATTGCCGCGATATTGGCGGCAATGCGCTGTCGCGCCTCGCTCAGCAAGGCAAACACGTCGATCTGCATGGCTCCGTAGCGCAGCATGGTCTCGTCCGAGACGGTCTTGCGAAGCGGCAGCACGTCCCTGCGGAAGTGCTCGGCGATGTCGTAGCGATACCGATAGGCTTGGTAGGCCTCACGAGCCTCCGAGCGCACGTTGGCCGCTTTCTCGCTCAATCGATTGACGGCCTGCATGTAGGTTTCGCCGGCCTCTCGAAGGTGCGCTTCGCCGAAATCAAAAATGGGGATCTGGAAGTCGAGTTCGCCGCCGCCTCCGGATCCCTGCGCGCCGCTAGTTTCATGCTGCGTTCGGGATACGCCGGCCACTTCGAGTAGATTGATGAAGCGGGTCGCGTTCGTCAGGCCGTATGATTTGGCAATGCTGTCGGCTTCGAGACGCGCGATCTGCAAGTCGACGCGGCGGCCGATGGCGTCCGTCTCCACTGCCGCCAGCGCTCGCGGTCGCTTGGGCATTGCCGGTAAGGACTGCGGCAGTTTGAAACCAAGATTGTCGTCCGAGAGTCCCATGGCGCGAACAAGCCGTTCGCGCGCGGTCGCGGCGTCCTGCCGCGCCATATCAAGCTGCGTGACAACATCGGCGCGGAATGCGTTCTCGCGCGCCTGGTCGAGCTTGTTCATGGCGCCGGTCGCGCCAAGCTCTCTGGCAAGCTTCACCGTCGTCTCGGCCGCACCAGCCGCGCGATCAAGCGCCGCCACGATTTCGACGGCTGCAACGGCACGGTAATAGCGGCGGCGGGTTGCGGCGGCGAGCTTCAAAGTCTTTTCCGCCGCGCGTAATTGTGCCTGGTGAAATCGTTCAGCCGCGATTTCAGCGCGGGCCGGCAAGGTGGCCAGCGCGAGAATGTCGGCCACAACCCGGCGCTCGATATCGAGTTCAACCGGCGTCACAATGCGGCTGAGGGAAATTGTTGGGCTTGGAGGCAGGCTGGCCTGGACCATGACCGCTTCGGCGATGCCGAGTTCGTTATAGGACGCCTGCAGCCCTTTATTGTTCAGGAGCGCGATGCGTACCGCCGCTTCTGCGGACAGCGGCGATCTCAGCAGCGCTCGGGTTCGCGCGACAGCTTCCGCCGCAGCTTCGTTACTTTCGACTTTCACTGCTGCGCTGCCTAATTGCGGCGCGACGACGGCATTGACGCCCAGCATTCCGGCGTCGGGCGAAAAGGAATTGCAGCCCGCGAGCGTGCTCGCCAGCAGGGCGGGCGCCACGGATGGAATGGCCAACAGGCGAAATCGGCGGACAAACCGGCTTTGTCCGAGCATGGTCTCTAAACCTCATGCGCAACCAAACGAGCGCGCGCCGCGGCTGCAGCGGGCGCAACCGATTAGATCGATGCAAAAGGTCTTGGCGGTCGATCGAGGCAGCCGGGGTCGACGCCCAAGCCGAGGTCACTCAGCGCGGCAACAATCTGCTGCCGCGGAGCATTCAGGGTTTCGACCTTGATCGCGCGGGGAAGGATGCCCGCGAGAAAGGCGTGCAGCGCGCAGCAATTGTCCCCGTCTTGATCGCCATGATGCGTAGCGGGCGTCGTATCAATCTGACCGTGCGTATGCTGATGATGCTGGTGAGACTCGATTGCCATCGTAAAGGCTGGTGCTCCGGCCAGCGGCGACGATACAACCCCCGAGAACTGGGCGACCAGGAACAGGCCAACCAGCACGCGGACAAAGCTAGCAATGGTCCGTAATCGCTGCATTGCCGATTGAGTCTGATCTCAAGCACAATCTGTGCTGAATTGTGCAGTGGCCGGCCCTGGCCGTCAACCAGCCCGACGAAATGATTGGGATTGGAGCTTGCCGCCGGTCCTGACGCCGGTGAAGGCGCAGGCGGCTGATCAGACGCGAACGAAGATCTTGCGGTTATAAAGATACCGCGCGAGCAGAACCGCAAAGCCGAGCGCCAGAAGTGCGATGACGAAATTGCCGGTCCCGGGCGCCACGGTGCGATCGAGCAGGCCCGAGACACGGGCGCCGACGATCCGGGAGGCTACGTCCTGGTAGCTCAACAGCTCATTGAGGAAATAGAGCGCAATCGCGTTCGCCCCGATCCAGGTGAATACCGTCGCCCAGCGCCGCGCGCCCCACACGTCAACGATCTGATGGAGCGCCGCCAGCAGCAGCACGCTGTAGCCGCCGGTGACGAGCACGTATGACGAGGTCCAGATTGCCTTGATGACCGGAAATTGCAGCGCCCAGAGATAGCCCACGGCGAGCAAGGCGCAACCGGCCGCGGTGAGCCACACGGTCTTGCGCTGGGGCGAGACCTGACTGTCCCGCATGAACAGGCCGGCAAAGACGCCGAGCAGACACGTGCCGATTGCCGGCAGTGTGCTCAGGATGCCTTCCGGGTCGCGGGTGAAATCGTACAGCTTCCCGGGCAGGTAATTGCGATCAATCCAATTCGCCAAATTGGTGTCGGCCGCGAATGAACCGGCGCCGATGCCGGGGACCGGAACGAACGTCATGATCGCCCAGTAGCCGATCAGCAGGCCGACAAAGGCCGTGATCATGCCGCGCAGGTTGAAATTCAGGAACAGCACCGAGGTGAAGAAGTAGCAGATGGCGATGCGTTGCAGCACGCCGAGCCACCGCACGTCCCACAGCTGCTGGCCGATGTTGCCGGAAGCGATCAGGCCCAGCCCGAACAGCAGCAGCGACCGGCGCACCACCCGCCAATGGGCCTTGGCCTCGCCGTCACGCTCCACCATCCGCGGCAGCGACAGCACGATCGAAATGCCGGTCACGAAAATGAACAGCGGAAAAATGAGGTCGTAGAAGTGGAGGCCCTGCCAGGAGACGTGAACGAACTGGCCCCCCAGAAAGCTGCCGACGCCGCTGACGATCGGGCCCTTGCCGCTCGTCATCTGGGCGAGCGCCGCCGCGGCGCCGTTGACGCCGAACAGCCAAAACATGTTGATGCCGCGCAACGCGTCGATCGAGCCGATGCGGCGGGGTTGCGGCGTCTGCGATAGTTCGGCGAGGCTCATGATGGTCTGTTGATGGTTCGCGGCAGTCAGGACGGTCGACACATACCGATGAGGCCTGCACAGAGCGTGCCAGCACGACGAAGCGTGCGAACACGAACATGCACGATGATTGTTAAGTATGTTCGAACGGCGGCTGTTCGCCTTGCGCCAGATCAAATCCGCCACAGCGGAAGTCAAATGTGCGCGAGAGCGCCGATGCGCGCGTAGCGCCGGCGCATAATTTCAAAGCAGGAGCATATCTTTTCTGTAAACTGACGCCGCCCTCAGGGCGTAGCGCAGGCGTTCGTCGAAATCATGCCCTAGGGCTGGCCGGCCACGGTTGGGCCGCGCGTGCAATTGCCGGCGGCCTGCTCGACCCGGAAATATTCGCGGCCGCTGTAGTAGCCATCGTAGTGATGCCACGCCGTGCGATGGTCCAGATCGATGATGCCGTCGAGCGTCACCGCGAACACCGCGCTCTTCATGTCGCGGTCCTGCGCATTCAGATTAGGCGGCAGTTTGGCGCTGGCGTAGTCGACATAATAGGCACGATTGACGCAGCTCATGTCCTTCACCGCATCGAGCGCCAATCTCGCGGTCGCCAGATGATCGGCATGATCGTGCGAATTAGTGGCGGTGTCGAGATCGGCGATATTGATCTGCGCGAGCGCCGCGGTGCCGCGCTCGAAGCTGACGATGTGCTGCACCGTGTCGACGAGATCTTTCCAGCCCTGATAGCTGGTCGAACCGTCGACCGCGTACATTGCGCCTATGTCGCCACTGGCCAACCGCTTGAGCGACTCGAAGCCGGTGCCCGCAAAACCCGCGCCGGTGCCGCCGTCCGGCAACCGCAGAAAATAACTGACGGCGTTGCCGTAGCGCACCCGAAATATGGAGTGGCCATTGAGGCTGACCGGGCCCTCCGAATCCTTGATCGGGGTCTTGTCTGCGTCAACCATGAAGCGAATGGCTTGAAGGGCGCCATTTTCCCGCGCCAAGTAAAATGGGTGCTCGCGGCCGTTCGAACCGGCGCCGAGGCCAGCATCGCCGGCGGTGACATGAATGAAGACGGTCTTGCGCGCAGCGCCCACCACGTCATTGAAGGCATTCGGGTTCATGAACAATTGCCAGTCGTCTTCGTGCGCGGCGAAGTAAAACGACACTCTGCTGGGCACGGAGGCGACTTTGCCGGGCTCGGTAGCGACCGCGGCCACTTTGCCGAGGTCGCCGGCCACCGCGCCGGCGCATGGGAGCAAAACGAGCAGCGCGCAGGCGCCGGCAAGTGATCGCAGTGCTGACATGGTGTTCTTCGCCCCGGAAGTTATTTCTTTTTTATAGTCGTTATTGTCACGATGCACCCAAATAAATCAAGCTGCGCTGCAAATTTGTGCAACGCACAACTGTTGACAGGGTAAAAATGCCAAATCGGCTTTTGGCGCAATTCTGGAGCTGCCCGTAAGGGTCGGTAACAGCGCGTTAGGCGTGGCCGCGCCGCTTGCTCAGGATCTGTTTCAGCCGCTGCGGCGTGACCGGGATCTGCGTTACCGCGCCCGGCATGCCGATGGCGTCATCGATGGCCGACGCGATCGCGGCGCCGACGCCCGTGATGCCGCTCTCGCCGGCACCCTTGATGCCGAGCGGATTGCGCGGGGTGGCGTAATCCTCACGCAGCAGCACGTCGGGAATGGGCGTCTCGTGCATGGCCGGCAAGAGGTAATCGGCGAAGGTGACGGCGAGCGGATCGCCGCGCTCGTTGTAGATGAACTCTTCCTGCAGCGCGCCGCCCAATCCTTGAGCAAAGCCGCCAACGATCTGCGCCTCGACCAGCGCCGGGTTGATGGCGCGGCCGATGTCGTAAGCAATGAAATAGCGCTCGACCGCGACGCCGCCGGTCTCCGGGTCGACACGGACGACGGCGATGTGACTGCCGTAAGGATAAACCTGATGGTCGACGCGGAACCAGCCTTCCGCTGAAAGCCCCGGATCGCGCTCGCCCAGCGTTTTTGAGGTTGGCGCCAGATGCTGCGCGATAGTGCCCAGCCCGATCGACGGGCCGCTATTCTGACCCTTGCGCACCACCTCGCCGCCGACGATGTCGAGCGTGTCGGGCGCCGCCTGTAAGAGTTCGCCGGCGACTTCGAGCGCTTTCTTGCGCACATTGAGTGCTGCGATATGCGTCGCCGACGCCGTCATCACCGTTGCGCGCGAAGCGTGGGCGCCGATGCCGAAGGCGATGCGGTCGGTCTGGCCGTGAATGACTCGGCACTTCTTGTAATCGACGCCGAGCCCGTCGGCGGCAACCTGCGCCATCACGGTCTCGAAGCCCTGGCCGAGCGAGGCGCCGCCGGTCACGACTTCGACCGCGCCGGATGTGTCGACCGAGATTCGCACCCCATCGGCGGGGCCGAGTCCGCTTTTCTCGATGAACATGGCAACGCCGATGCCGATCATCTCGCCGGCCGCCCTGCGGCGCTTCACTTCGGCGTTGAGTTTTTGCCAGTCGATCCGGGTGAGCTGCTTGTCGACCAGTCCGATGTAATCGCCGGTGTCCATGAAGATGGACTCGCCCAGCGCTTCGAGCGGCCGCTCGTAGGGCAGTTCAGCGGTGGTGATGGCGTTGCGGCGGCGCACTTCGATGCGGTCGATGGCGAGCTTTGCGGCGATCGCGTCGAGCAGGCGCTCGCGTACGAACGTGGTTTCGTAGCGGCCCGGCGCCCGATAGGTCGCGGCCGGCGTCTTGTTGGTGAGACGAAAGTGACCGACCGCCCGGTAGGCCGGCACGCGGTACGGACCGGGCAGAATGCCGGCCGTCATGTGTACGACGCGCGTCGCGTGGGTTCTGATGTAGCCGCCCTGGTCGTGGAAATAGACGTCGTCGATGGCCAGGATGACGCCGTTGTCATCGACGGCGGCGCGAATCTTGTGCAGCTGCTGGCGCGAATGATTGGCAGCGATCAGATGTTCGCGGCGGTCCTCGATCCATTTCACCGGCCGGTTGAATTTCTTGGCCGCGACGCAGACCAGAAAATCTTCCGGATACATTTCGCCGCGGATGCCGAAGCCGCCGCCGACGTGCGATTCATACACATGGATCGAGCTCGGCGGAAGCTTGAGCATGCGCGCAAGCAGTTCCTGATTGCGGTGAGGCACCTTGGCGGCACCGTGCATTTCCAGAATGCCGCGCGCGGCGTCATAACGGCCGATGGCGCCGCGCGTCTCCAGCGGCACGCCGGAATGCCGGCCAATGGCGAGTTCAAGCTCGACCACATGCTTGGCGCTACGGAACACGGCATCGACGTCGCCGTAGCCCTGGCGGATGATTGTTGCTTCGCTGGAGTGACCCGGCGAGTACTCAAATGGCGCCGCCTCGGCGTCAAGCACCGGTGGCAATTCCTCGATTTCGATCTCGACAAGGTCGGCGGCGTCCTCGGCGATATACGGGTCGGCGGCAAACACGGCGGCGACCGGGTCACCGACATAACGCACCTTGCCTGTCGCCAGGATCGGCTGACGGTATGGATCGAGCGCCGGGATCGAGCCCTCACGAAAATCGATCGGCGGCACGTCGGCGACGTCGGCCGCGGTCCACACCGCGTACACGCCGGGCAGCGCGCGCGCGGCTGACGTGTCGACCGACACGATCCGGCCATGCGCATGAGCCGAGCGCGCGATGCGCATCGAGAGCTGATGCGGGAAGCTAATGTCGCCGGCAAACTCACCGCGGCCGGTGACCAGCGGCGGATCTTCCAGCCGCTCGACCGATTGGCCGATCCAGGCCTTTTGCCGCACGCTCATTTCGCCGCGCGTTCGAGCGCTCGGCGGGTGACCGCCAGCACGAGGTCGCGGCGGAACTCCGCGGTGTTGACGATATCTTCCATCGGATCGACCACGGCGGCCGCCGCCGCGGCCGCTGCGCGAAATGCCTTGTCGCCCGGTTCGGCACCCGCAAGCGCGCGCTCGGCCTCGGCGATGCGGCGCGGACTGACCTCAACACCGCCGAGCGCAACGCGCGGCTCGACGATCTTGCCGCCCTCGATCCGATAGGTGACGAGCGACGCGGCCAGCGCGAAATCGCCGGCGCGGCGACTGAACTCGTAAAAGCCGCAACGCGTGCCGGCGGCCAGCACCGGCAGGCGCGCTTCAGCGAGCAGTTCGTCGTCGCGCAACGCCGTCGTCATGATGCCCTGGAAGAAGTCGCGCGCCGCAATGACACGCTCGCCGCGCGCGCTCTTGGCCAGCACTTCACCGTCGAGCGCCGCCAGCACCAGCGCCCATTCGGACGCGGGGTCGGCATGCGCGAGGCTGCCGCAGAACGTGCCGCGATTGCGAATCGGGAAATGCGCGATATGGCGCACGACCTCGCTTAGGAGCTTACCGAGCGGACCGTCGCAGACCTGCCCCTGGAATGCCGCATGGCGCACGCACGCGCCAACGATGAGTTTGTCGCCTTCCACCGCCAGCCGGTTGAGCGTCTCGACGCCGTTGATGTCGACGAGATGCGCAGGTCTCGCCAGCCGGAACGCCATGGTGGGTACCAGGCTCTGGCCGCCGGCGAGTATGCGGCCGTCCTGCGGCGCCAACTCGGCAAGCATCGCCACCGCCTCGTCGACGGTTTTCGGCGCGTGATAGCGGAACGCCGCTGGCTTCATTGGCTAGTACAGAGATTGGGATTGGTGTACGTTTTTGAACTGATGCACAGTTTTCGGTACAGAGTCAAAAGGCGAAAGCAAAGCAATCCGGCATGAAACCACCGCCCTTTTCCTATCACGATCCCCGCACGGTCGCCGATGCGGTCGGCCTGCTCGGCTCACTCGAAAACGCCAAGCTGTTGGCCGGTGGGCAGTCGCTTATGCCGATGCTCAACATGCGCTACGTGCTGCCCGACCACATCATCGATCTCAATCGGGTTGAAGGCCTGAGCTATATCCGCGCCAACAATGGCGCGCTCGAGATCGGCGCCATGACGCGGCAGCGCGAGATCGAGTTTTCCGACCCGGTGCGCGAGCGCAGCCCGCTGATGCACGAGGCGATCCGTCAGGTCGGTCATCGCCAGACCCGAAACCGCGGCACGCTCGGCGGCTCACTATGTCATCTCGATCCGGCTGCTGAACTGGTGACGCTCGCCGCGGCGTTCGATGCCAAAGTCACGGTGGCCGGCAAGGGCGGCACGCGCAGCATCGATTTTGCTTCGTTCCCGGTGGCCTACATGACGCCGGCGATCGAGCTCGATGAACTTGTCACCGGCGCGAGCTTTCCGTGCTGGCCGAAAGGCCACGGCTACGCCTTCATCGAATTCTCGCGCCGTCACGGCGACTTCGCCATTGTGTCGGCGGCCGTGCTGATCGAGGAGGATAACAACGGCAAGGTGACGCGCGCCTCGGTGACGCTCGGCGGCATGGGGCCGGCGCCGGTACGCGCGCGCGACGTCGAGAAGGCGCTGATCGGCGAGACGATCGAAGAAAAACGCATGCGCGAGATCTGCGAGAGTTTGCGCAAGTGCGAAGCCATCGAGGACATCCACGCGCCAGCCTCCTATCGCCAGCAACTGGCGACCGTGCTGCCGCGCCGCGCGCTTCTTAAGGCGCACGAACGCATCGCGGAAGGGAAGCGGGCATGAACGAGACGCGCCAGATCACGGTCACCGTCAACGGCACACGCTACGAAGAAACCGTGCCGGTGCGGGTGACGCTCGCCGACTTCATCCGCCATCAGCTCGGGCTGACCGGCACGCATCTCGGCTGCGAGCACGGCGTCTGCGGCGCCTGCACGATTTTGCTCGACGGCCATTCGGCGCGCTCCTGCCTGATGCTCGCCGTGCAGGCGGACGGTCACGAGATTCTCACCGTCGAAGGCATCGCGCCGAATGCCGACACGATGCACCCTTTGCAAGAGGCGTTCCGCGACAATCACGGCCTGCAATGCGGCTTCTGCACGCCAGGGATATTGACGACGCTGATCGAGCTGCTGCGCGACAATCCCGACCCGACCGAGGAGGAAGTGCGCATCGGCATTTCCGGCAATCTGTGCCGCTGTACCGGTTATCAGAACATTGTCATCGCCGCGCTGGATGCAGCGAAGCGATTGCAGAAATCACCTGTTCCCGCGCCGCGAGGAGCGGAGCTGCCGCGCCAAGCGAGTGGCGCTGCCGCGAGGTGAAGTAGCTATTCCCTTGTCGCCACCGGGCTTGATCCGGTGGTCCATGCTGATGTGCGGCGGATGAGGGCGTCAAACAGGGCGCGTGCGAGCCGCATTCCGCATGGATTGCCGGGTCGAGCCGGGCAATGACGAAAAGGGTGTGTAGCTAAATGCCGCTGCGCTTCGACGACATAGGCAACCGGCTGAAAGCCTTTCGCCTTGGCTCTGGGCTGTCGGCCGAGGAGATCGCGCAAAAGCTCGGCATTTCGCGCACTGCGCTCTATCGCTTTGAAAAGGGCGAAGTCGCCAAGATCGAAACGCTGG
>Ga0134128_10006607_pt1 | contig 14046 bp, 12 predicted proteins | sample KB31754_FD_96462 | JGI IMG/M metagenome (GOLD analysis project Ga0134128, IMG submission 96462) | Terrestrial soil microbial communities with excess Nitrogen fertilizer from Kellogg Biological Station, Michigan, USA - KB3-175-4 | ecosystem: Environmental > Terrestrial > Soil > Unclassified ... | reverse complement strand
GGCTGACGGTCTGGGTGGCGTGGTTGCCGGTGCAGCCCACAACGTCACCTGGTTCCAATTCCAGGGCAACACCTACCTGCTGGAGTCCGTTGCCGGTCAAACGGCCGACGCCGGCACGATGGTTGCAGGCAATACCCTGGTTGAGCTGGTTGGCACGGGCTACACGTTCGGCCACGCCACGGCCACCTCGACCGCTGGCGGTGTTGTGCACTTGGTGGGCTGATCGACGCAGCACACGGGAGGGCGGCCTGCGCTCTCCCGGTTCCGCAAATAAACAAAAAGCCGCGCAAGTCACGCTTGCCCGGCTTTTTTCCATTCACGGGTCACTGAAGCCCCATCGTGCCGGCTTGTTGAACGTTTGTGCTACAGACGTGGCCGGTGATCCTGCCTACTCTCCCTGTTGCAAGGACAAGCGTATTGAACCGGCCCGCCAACGGGGACGGTAGCGTCGAGGAATCGAACTACCTGAACGGCAACTCGCACGGCGCCGCAATCAACCTGACCACAGGTACGAAGTCCGATTCGGGTACTGTCTGGCGCTTCTACCAAGCGGTTGACTGATATCGCCAGCCGCTTGTGGCCGGGTGGTGTGCCGCATATGGTTGCAAGGCAGGCTTTTGGCTGCTGCCAAACAGCGCGATAGAAAAATCAGCCAATCGAGAACTCGATATGCGGTCTTTCGGCAAACAGGTCTTCCATTATTGTCAGCATATTTTCAAGCCTGCCCGTCAAGTGTTCTTTCGTTTTCGAATCAACCGGCGGCGTATTTTCCAGCGGCTTTAAAAATTGCCTGGTCTGGGAAACAAATTGCGGAAATTTTTCGAGATTGATATCCACCCGATTCCAAAATCAGCCAGCAGCACCAAGCCATTTGAATCGCAAATCGGTTCAATAACCTTGCTGAAAGTAAGCTGCACGCACACTGGAATAAAGACGCTTATTTCAAAAGCATCCCTGATTGAGCGGGAGAGCTTCACGGCAATCGCGCTGGTTTTTCCGTTTGTGGTGTACCTGGGCGCGAGCGGCGAAACCGGTTCGGCCATGGGAGCAAAGCTGTGCAACTTCCTTGGCGCGATTTCCTATCCGCTGTATATCATCCACTACCCCTTCATCTATACCGATACGGCCTGGGTGGCGAAGACCAAGACCGGCCCGGTAGCGGCGCTGCCGGTGCTGGTGCCGACCTACCTGGCCTGTGTGGCCGTGGCCTGGGTCTGCTTGCGCTTCTATGACATTCCGGTGCGCCGCTGGCTGGCGCGTCGCGGCCAACTCATATCGTCATGAACCCGAGCCCTTCGAGGATGTCCCACGCCGCATGTTCCACCATGCACGCGCGGACGTTGCCGCGCCATGCGGCCAGCAGCCCCAGCACCAGGGCGTGCAGCACGATGTAGCATACGGTCGTGAAGCCTTCATAGACGTGCGCGATGCCGAACAGGGCCGCCTGCAGCACGATGGCCAGCGCGGGCCTGCCGGTGAGCGCCGTCAGTTGGCCTTGCAGGTAGCCACGGAACACGATCTCTTCGCAGATGCCGGCGCAGAGGGACATGGCCACCCACACCGTGACGGCGAGCGCACCGGTGGGCACGGCGGGCAAGAGTGCATTGGCGACAGTGAGGTCGCGGTGTGTGAGGCTGTTGAGGCCGGCATAGAGGCTGTAGATCAGCAGCAGCGCCAGGCCGCCCAGGATGGCGTCCCAGGCGAGGGCCATGGGGCCGTTGCGCCTGGCCTGCAAAAACTCGGTGATGGAGCGGCCATAACTTTGCATGCCCTTGCTGACGAAGCGCACCCACAGGCATTGCATGCCCATGAGCACCAGGTAGAGTTCGAGCATGTCTGCCTGGCTGCGCGGCGCTTCAGTGGGCTGCGCACTGCCCGGGGCATTGAGTTCGCTGATGCTGGTCACCACGCCCCAGATGAAAAAGAAGGTGAGCAAGTGGCGGCGCGACGCGAGCCAGGCCGGGGTGGCGCGACGGGTGGCGGGCTTGGCCTCGGGTTCGCGATCCGGGTTGACGCTGGAGTCCGCAGGGCGGGAGTCCACGATGCGGGTAGTCATATTATTAGCCTCCAAAATCGGCTTGTTCATTTTGTTTTTCCTGCCTTTAGCATGGTAACGAACAGCGACAAGGCGCGGCTGGTCCGCTCCAGGTCGCCGGTGCTGAAATATTCCAACACCAACCCGTCGATGACGGCAGCGCAGAGTGTGGCCAGCGCGCGCTGGTCCGGCCCGGGGGGCAGGGCTTGCATGATCAGCTCGATCCAGCTTGAGCTGCTGCCTTCGAGGTAGTGGCCATAGGTGCCAGGGTTTTGCAGCGCCAGCACCTGCACTTCAAACAGCAATCGCACGCCACGGCTGTTCTTTTCATCCACCACCCAGGCCCAGAACGCTTCCAGGCCGCCCTGCCCTGCACTTTCCTGCATGCGTTCGGTGAAGGAGCGCTGGTTGCGTGCGTGCAGTTCCTGCATCACTGCCGTGATCAAGCCTTCCTTGGAACCGAAGTGATAGATCAACAGCCGCGCACTGCTGCCGATGGCGTCGGCCAGCGGGCGCAGCGAGAGGTCGGCCAGGCCATGGTCCTGGAAGTATTCCAGCGCCTTGTTGCGCAGTTCGTCTTTTCTTTCCATGAAACGAACGTTACATGAAACAATCGTTACAGGCAAATGATTTTTGCAGGTTGACTTGGCGAGCCGGCTTGTTTTAATTCGATAATTCAAATATTATTGAAATATTGAATCGATGAAAGCAAGCCAATGGAAACGCAAGAAGTCATCGCCGCCCTGGCAGCACTGGCCCAGGAAAGCCGTCTCGCGGTGTTCCGCACCCTGGTGCAAGCCGGGCCTGAAGGTATGGCCGCCACCCCGATCGCCGAGCTGGTTGGCGCGTCGCCATCGTCGCTGTCATTTCACCTCAAGGAAATGCTGCATGCCGGGCTGGTGCATTCGCGCCAGGACGGGCGTTTCGTCATCTATTCGGCCAACTACACCACGATGAACGGCCTGATCGGCTTCCTCACCGAAAACTGCTGCGGCGGCAATCCCTGCGGCCCCACCTGCGCACCATCGTGCGCCCCACCCCAAGGAGTTCAATCATGAAACGCGTACACGTCCATGTCTCGGTCGACAACCTTGCCGACAGCATCCGCTTTTACGCCGGCATGTTCGGCGCCAGCCCCAGCGTTTTGAAAGACGACTACGCCAAGTGGATGCTTGACGATCCGCGCATGAACTTTGCGATCTCGCAGCGTGGCGCACCTGCAGGGTTGAATCATCTCGGTATCCAGGTCGAGTCCGCCGCCGAACTGGGCGAGATGCAAAGCCGCCTTGACGCACTGCAGCCTGGTGTCGAAGTCGAAGAAGGTACCGCCTGCTGCTACGCCAGGTCGGACAAGTATTGGGTCAACGATCCATCCGGCATTGCCTGGGAAACCTTTCATACGCTCGACAGCATTCCGGTCTGGGGTGGAAATCAGAGCGCCATGCAACAACAGCCGCAAGCCGCGGAGCCGGCCGCTGCAGCATGCTGCGCGCCTGCTTCGGCGCCGCTAGCCCCGACGCAGCGCGACGCCTTGCGTTGCGGTCCCGGCGCGAGCAAGAGCGCCGCAGGCAAGTGTTGCTGACCCGGGGACATCGAGCATGAGCGGCAAGGTTTTCAACGTGTTATTTCTTTGCACCGGCAATTCGGCGCGCAGCGTGATGTCGGAAGCGCTGGTCACGATATTGGGTGGCGGCCGGTTCCGCGGCTATTCGGCGGGCAGCCACCCTGCCGGACAGGTCAACCCCTATGCCATCGAGCAGATCAAACGCTTAGACCCCGGCTTCCCTACCGAATGCATGCGCAGCAAGAGCTGGGACGAGTTTGCCGGGCCTGGCGCACCGCAGATGGATTTCATCGTGACGGTATGCGACAACGCCGCCGGCGAAGCCTGCCCATTCTGGCCTGGCCGGCCGGCAACGGCGCACTGGAGCTATCAAGACCCGGCTGCCGTCGAAGGCACTGTGACCGACAAGCGCGTGGCGTTTGCCCGGGTCTTCGGCCAGATCAAACAGCGCATAGAGGCGTTCGTGGCGCTGCCGCTTGAACAGATGAGCGACGAGGCAATCCGCATCGAAGCCGGCAAAATCGGTGACATGAAAATATGACGCGCGCTCGACGCGTCGTTGCCGAAGCGCTCGGCACGGCCATGCTGCTGGCGGTAGTGGTCGGCTCCGGCATCATGGCTGAACGCCTGGCCGGCGGTAACAGCGCCATCGCCCTGCTGGCCAACGCCATCGCCACAGGTTGCGGGCTGGCCGTGTTGATCCTGATGTTTGGTGCACTCTCGGGCGCGCACTTCAACCCGGTTGTGACGCTGTCGGAAGCCTGGCAAAAGAACCTGCCCACGCGCGACGCGCTGCCTTACATCGCGGCCCAGGTGGGCGGCGCGTTCGCCGGCGTCGCGGCGGCGCATGGCATGTTCGGCGAACCGGTGTTCTTTGCTTCCACCCACGTGCGCAGCGGTGGCGCGCAATGGTGGAGCGAATTCGTGGCCACTTTCGGTTTGCTGGCGACCATCATCAGTTGTTCGCGCAGCCGGCCGGGGGTCACGCCTTTCGCGGTGGCGCTCTACATCACGGCGGCTTACTGGTTTACTTCGTCAACCTCGTTTGCCAATCCCGCCGTCACGTTGGCGCGCGCTGCCAGCAACACCTTTGCCGGTATCCGGCCGGAAGACGTGGGCGGCTTCGTCGCTGCGCAATTGCTGGGTGCTGCGGCGGCCACTGCCTTGTTTGGCTGGCTTTATCCGGCGGCACGCGAATAAATAAAGGCCGCATCTGCTCACGTGTTCAGGTTTTGCTGCTGCGGCAATAGCGGACCACGGCCGCAATGCCAAACACAATGGCGGGGAAAAGAATGGCCACCGCGACCGGAGGAAAGCCGGCAGCATCGGGCGCGAGCAGCCTCGGTGCAAAGATGAAAAACATGGACGCGGCAAACGTGGAAAGCGCCCATTGCCTGAGTATGGTTGCGCGCAGGCGGGACTTGTCCGGCGCTGGAAGCACCCCGGCTTCAGGCCAGTTCCCGTTCGACGCGCGGGCAAGCCGGTCGGCCACTTCGGCCCGCAAGAGCAAGGACGCACCATGCCAGCCGCCGAAGCGCAGCGCGGCCATGTCACCCATCAAAAAGTGGCGCTCCCGCCCCACTTGAATCTGCTCCCAAGGTACAAAGATGGGGCGGCAAAACGGGCCGAGCAGGCGAAATATGGTGATGCGCAAGCCAGACGGGCACACTGCTATCGTAAGGACAGAACGCATGCTGACAATGCCCATTTTGCCGGACAGCCAAACGAGCCGCTGCAGGGGAGCCTCGTCGCGGTCGGGAAAGGCCCGCATCAAGGCATACCAGCCAGAGAGCAGGCCCAGCAATGTCGTGACCACAAACCACAGGCACAAGAAAAAGAGCGGAAACAGCTCAGGTTGGGATTCGAGAATGGATGGCTGCATGGGCTGGTTGCGGGTGGCTGTTTCTGGATTCTACTCCCGGTGTGACGGATTGGGTTTGTGCGAATAGCAGCATGGCGTGGCGGGTGCCGTGCCGGCCTTGCCTGGTGTAGGGCGCAATGCATTGCGCCGCATGCATGGTCCGCCGTTCGCAAGCCCGGTTTTCGATATGCTGCGGCAGGCATCCGGCGGATTGCAATCCGCCCTACGGTCCTGAATGTGGCAAGATCACTTGCGGCAATTGAATAGGAAACCGGCCAAGGCCCGTTGTTGACGGTCTGATGTTCATGGCAAATCCAATCGCAGTTTGGTTGTTGGGCGAACGGGCAACATGCCTGCGCGCCCAAGGCAAGAAAGGCGGTCTATGCCCACACAGAAAGTCAGCGGCCTATTTGAAGCACTTGCTGGTATCTTGCACGTCCCTTGCGTTTCCTGGCATCGGCTGGAATGGCGCAAATTGCTTCGGGTCGGCATATTGCTTCTGGACGGTGTCGGAATAAGACATCAAGGCGGCGTTCATCGCATGCAGGCGGTTCAAGGCCGTGAGCTGTTGCAAGGGCAGCGTGGTCAAACCGGATTGGTAGACTTCACTGCGGGTCCATGGCGTGCCTTGCGTGATGGTGCCGACCAGTGTGGCCTGCAGGTCGGCGGCGCTTTGCCCCAGTGCGTTTTTTCCACCGGTGACATTGGGCGGCAACAGGTCGGGATTGGCGATCCATCCTTTGGCTTTGGCGACGGTGTTGCCGAAAATGATGAGTTCGTTCAATGTCATGTTGAGCGCGGTATAGTCGCGTAGCGGCAAGGGCGCATCGCCCGTTGCGGTCTCTTCGGCGTGTCCCGCAATATGCGGCGCCGTGGCGCAGGTTGCGCCAAAGACCAGTTTCAAATTGTTTGCGTCGAGTGCCATGTAGCTTCCCACATCTGCGCCCCCGGGCGGCGATGGTGCATCGTCGCCGCAGTAGGTCGAGTGTGAAGCGGTGTCTTGCATGCTATGGATGTAGAGGCCGATTCTGGCAAGCTGCACCGGCACCGGCGGTGCGGACGGGTCTTGCCACAAGACACCGGTGGTGCGGGACTTGTCCTTCAACCAGGGGCCGAGCTGTTCGTAGCTCACGTCACCATTGCTGTTGTCCAGGATTTTCGGCCCGGAATTGAACGTGACTTGAACCCCGGCTGCGGCCTTTGTAATCATGGGCACCGTGCCTTGCACGGCAATGCCCGTCCTGCAGGCAGGCCCACTGAAATTTGAAGCGCCGTTCGCGGTCGTCAACCCTGCGGCGCACAGCAAGCCGGGTTCGTCACCGGTTTGCATGGCCCATTGACGCAGGTTGTAGAGAGAACCTTCATAAACGTCGTCGATCACGGCCGGGTAGCCGGGATTCGGGAAATGAAACGGGTAGACAGCCTGGACGCCGCTGGCGCCATGCACGTCGGTTCCCGTTCCGTTCGGAGAAAAAGGCAGCACGTAGTGATATAGCGGGCCATCGGTTGTATTGTTGGTGCGCTGAAAACCATTGAATGTCGCCGTAATGTAAGACCGGCCGGAGTTGCTCGTTGTAGCTTGCACGCCGCATTGGTCGATGGGCGCATAGCGCGTGTAGTCTGCCACCTCGTTGTAGGCAACGATCCAATAGGCGACGTCCGCCCGATATCCCAGCGCCTGCGCCAGGAAGTAGGTTGCATCGGTATGGACCATGCTTCTGGCAGGAACGGGGGCGGCGATTTGCTTGACTGCCTGCACGAGCTGAACCGGACAAGCCTTTCCTTCGGATGGTTGTTTTTTGCACGAAGCCATTGACTCGACGCAGGCAACGATTTTATTGGTCCGTGCAGAAATGCATAGATCTTCGAAATACGCATGTGCTGCTTGCGGCGCCAGCAATAGAAGCGGAAGCAGACCTGAGCCGAGGGCTATTGGATTGCGAATTTTCATGATTTTGACTCCCTAAATTGTTTTCATGCCTGTCGTTCACAACGACCGTGCAAAAAATGATGCGAGTTAATCTCTCAATGAGACGGAACCAAGGGCATATTTCCAGGCAAACTTGTCGAGCTTGACGCTTCTTTTAAAATCGACGGCGAGGTCATGCGTAGAGACGCTGTTCATGAATCGCCCTGTGTCCGGGAACCGCCGCGCACTGCCTGCATTTCAAGCTGCGCAAGGTAATCAAGCAAACTGGTGCGTGCGGCCTCGCGCGTGGGCTCAAGCGCCACCGGCATGTTCGCCTGCAATTCGAACGGGATCACTTCGTCAAATAACCTGCGCAAGACCTTGTTGGGCGGCGCGCTGTGTTTGCCGGCGTTGTTATCGCCATGCGCACGCCATTGCTGCGCAAGTTCCACCAGTTCGGTAGCACCCGGACGCCAGCAACAGTGGAGGCGCGTGCTGCCTTCGCCATCCACCGCCCCGACGACGTGCCGATTGGCAGCGGCACCATCAACGGGTCCGTGGGTATATTCTTCGGTGGTATAGATAACCTGCTGCCGCCCGGGAGCGTCAGCGTCGAGCATGCAAGCCAGCAAATCGCCCCGGCGGGCATACAGAAGATGCCATGCGGGGCTTTCATGCAACCATTCCGTGTTGCCCAGATGCGCCAGTGACATCAGCAAAGGCAGCAGGTCGACGCTGGAAAATAGCTGGTTGCGCAAACGCCCGGCCTCGGCAACGAAGCGCTCCGAAGCATCATGCACAATCAATGGGACGTGCAAGGCCTCTTCCAGTTCAGCGCCATCATCCGGAAGCGAACCGCGCGCGGCCGTAAAGACGGTGATCAGGTCGCCGGACAACGTCGCGGGTATGGCGCTATAAATGACATCCAGCTCGCGATCAAGCGCGGCCAGGGCATCGCTGCAGGAACCCTGAGCGCCGGCAATCTTTCCTGGTATGCAAACGCTGAGGCAAAACGGCCTGTCACCGCAGGCGGCAAGGCGACTGGAAATCCGCCGGGCAGAGCTGCCTGTAAGCCAGTCAAGCAGGGAAAACCCATACGGCTCGGTGCGGGCAGCATCGTCTCCCGCGTCATCAGCACCGTTCAGCTTTGCGGCACCAAAGGCAGGCCACGCCCCGAGCAGGAAGGTGTCGTAACCGGCAGCGCGCAGCAGCTTGCCATAAGTGGGAAAGTCGCTCGACAACTCCGGAGGCAAGGGAACGTTTGAGAGTCTGGGCACTGCCGCATTCTTAGTGCTCTCGTCAATACCATGCATGAAGAATGTCTGATACGCATACAAGCCCGTCATCATGGCTGCCTGCGCCGCAGCAGCCCCCGCTGCCGCAGCATGGTAGCGGGCGAACTTGACGCCCTCCTGCCACAGACGGTTCAGGTTCGGTGTGCGCTCCTGCCAGGGCCCGGGCGCAGATGCCATGTGTTTTCCCAAGCTCGCCATGGACAGGCAATCCACTTGAATCAGCAAAATGCATGGCCGGGCGCCGGACCTTGGTTCGTAGCTGCGTGCTATTGTCATGCCCGTCTCCGATCCTGCGCCAAAACGGAATCGCCCTCGCAGCGACCGGCTTCCAGACGTGCTGCTGCATCGCTCACGACGATCTCCCTGCGAAAGCTGCAGGCTTATTTAAGCTGGCCGGTGACGACAGGCACATACCCTGCTTCCATGCCGACGGGGGGGGTGACGATCAATGCCGCGTCCATGGTGACCAGATTGCCCACCGACTGCGGGGCCATGAAGCTGGTGTTGCCTTTCCATTGGGTGTGAATTTTTTCCACCACCGCCTGCAGGTTGTTTTTCTGGTCGGCGGTCCAGCCGAAACCCTGCAGGGCCGGCTGGTCGACAAAGCGATACCACGAATAGGTGACCGTTGAGCCGTCATTCAATTTTGCCGTGAAGGGCCCGGCAGCCGGCGCCGGGGTTTGCCACGTTGACGGCGAACTGTAGGTGACGCCTTTCGATGCGGCGTCGGAATTGAAGGGAAAACTGGCTGCCGTCAACCCGGTTTCAGCCGGCACGCTGGCCTGGGACACCGGCACCATGTAAGCGCCATTTTGCTGATAATACTCGGGGAAGACGCCGGTACTTGCCGCCCCTTTCCATTGCAAGGTCCAGGCGGATGCGCCATTGGCGGCTTTGCTCACGCCGGGAACGACGTATTCGCCCAGCCCTTGCGAACTCTCGATCTGCAACTGGCTGGTGCCGCTGCCGCTCCACATGAAGATGGCTTCCGCGCTGACGGCAGGATTGACGGCACCTGCCAGAGCGAACTGTCCGCTATTTGGCGCACCGCCATGCATCCAGCTCGAGAAGGCGTCGAAAATTGCCGCGCTTGAATAAAACGTGAAGTCGGACGCGAGAACGCTGACGCCGTTCGCATCCGTCGGGAAGGACAGCCGCGGTATGCGGGCGTAGTTGACGCCGTTACTGTCCTTGCCCTGGAATAACGGGATTTGCCCCATCTCCATCGAGAATCCACCGGCGAACACTCCAGGCCGCGCATCGAGTCCCCTGCCGGAAGCCGTTGGATAGCTGCTGGCCAACACTTCCCATACGTCAGGGACGTAGAATGCAACCGGCCCCTGGTAATTGGTTGAATTGATGAACAAGGTCCAGCTTTGATTGCCCACCGGGTTAGTTCCCGTGGTCGCAGCCGTCAAGGGCAGCGCCATCCAGGCTATCCCGAACAACTCGCCTGCCGTGTCGCTTTTGAATGTCATGCCGTCCGGGGGAACCAGAATGGTGTTGCTCAATTGGGCGACGCCGGCACTGCCCATCGGCAGGTGCCAGGCGCCACCTGCGCCGGGTGCGATGGCGTTGGCGCCAAACTCCCAGCCCGGCGCGGAGAGTTGATCCGCATAACCATTCGGGGTGCCATTGATGCGATATTTCGGCTGGGTCGTGGGGAAGTGGGTCGAAGCCCAGTAGCCTGAGCTGCCTTCGATGGTTTGATACCCACGATACACCGGTGCGCTCGGCACCGCGCCGCGATAGGGATCATCAGGCGGCAACAGCGCAGAAGTGAAATCACTATTGTCCGGATTGAGCCATGTGCCGACCAGGCCAGCGCCGAAATCATACAACGGCCGGTCGATCATCGGCCAAATCGCTTCGTACATGCTGTAGCCGTAGGTAAAGCCGGCAGGAATGGTGGATTTGTCCACGTCCAGCGTTAGGTAAGTCGTCAGATATGGCGTTGCAGAAGGCACGGTAACGCCGTCACGCGTAAGATAGCTGCCGAGAAATTTGAAGCCCGCCACTTTTCCGTTTTGCAGGTCGATATCGAAAGCGGTCCCGCCCCCCTGGTCGGGATGCGCAGAACCCGGGTCGACGGCGAGCGTGTCGTAAGTGGGGTTGGCTGTTAGCCCCCACGATACACCGGCCTGGTTGGTCCAGATCAGTTGGTCGCTGGTGCCTGGTTTCAGTGAAATGCTGCCGGCCAACCAGGTTGACCCTGGCTGGGTCAAGTCACGATAGGTGCCGATGACATCCTGCATGCTGATGCTCGGGTTGGGTGGCGTTGCCACAAATGGCGCATGGATGACTTGCAGATGGGTGGCTGCCAGCGCCTGCGTATAAGTCGCGTTCAAACCAGCGATGGCGTTGTCGATGCTGGACTGGAATCCCGATACGTCCGTCGTGTTGTCGACCTGGGCAAGCAGGCTTCTGGCCGCCGCCGCGGCAGTCGGGCCGGCGTAGCTGTCGATCTCGATGGGCGTGCTCAGTGTTGCCGTGAATGTCGAGGCCACATTGAGCTTGTTGTTGACGGTCTGCGCGTCGAGCAAGCCTTGCTGCGACGTATTGCTCAAGGCGCCCGCCATGATGGACAAGGCCGCGTTGCCCTTGGACAGCGCACCGCTGTCGATCTGGCCGCTCCAGAATGCCAGGCCGGCAGCTTGTGGCGCGCGATTCAATACGTTGGTGAATACCGCCGTGACAAAGGCTGCCGTGTTGCCGCTGCCATAGAGTTTTGCCGATTCTGCGCTGGTTCCAAAGCTGTCTATCAGCGCTTTGACGGCTCCGTTTGAACCATAGGCCGCGGCGAGACCTGCGACATCGCCCGGTGCACCGGCCGCATTTAGCGCCGCTTCAAAATTCGCCAGCCCATGCGGATCTGCCGGCCGGCCAAAGTAGGCAATGTAGAGCGCCTGCACCGTATTCTGATAATCAGTGGCCGCCGCTTTTTCCACGCGATGCGCTTGCGCGTATTGCGCAGGCGTTACTGTATCCGTTGTGGCGGCAGTCTTGCCGCCACAGGCGGCCAGAATGATGGACGAGCCGATGGCGGCGATTTGATATCCGATTTTATTCATAAGGATAGGGTTCATATCAGGTGGATGTTGTGCAGGTTCGCGGTGGAAGTGAGGCCGACAAACTCCGCAATATCGACTACCGTGGCTGCGGCTGTGCTGGTCGCACCGCTTGCCAGGTGTACCAGGGCCAGGTGCACAGCGTCGCCTGATGTATCTTCATATTCGAACAGCAGGCTGGCGCCGGCGGCAGGAACCGTGCCGGAGGCGAAGCTCAAGGGATTGCTGTTGAGATAGGCCGCCAATGCCGCAGCGTTGGCAAAGGTGGTGGTACCCATGTCATACAGATCGGCACCGGAATGGGAAGCTTGTGCTCCCGAGTAAGCGACGATGTTTTCCGTGTGCGCGGTTTGGGCGGCAATTCTGCCTCCGCTGCCCGCATTGCCATAAAGCGTATTTGCCCCGGTGAAGTTCGCAATCGATAGATTGAGCGTGTCGTTCGACAGCCAGTCCCTCACCTGCGTGCCGATGGCAGTCTGGTACAGGGTAACCGTATCGTTTCCGTTGGCATGAAATAAGGAAAGGTCGACAGTATCGACGCCGTTGGCGACCAGCGTTACTGCCCCGCTGCCGCCGAAAGATTGGAAGAAGATGTTGTCGGCGCCGTTGCTGGTGACGTTGAGCGTTGACGCGGTCAGGATTGTGGCATTGATGTTATCGCCGCCGGTGCCGCCGATGATGCTGACGTTGACGCCGGTTCCCGTGGAGGCGGCTCCAATCTGCAAGGGTGTGGTGGTGGCGCTGGCATCAATCGCGATCGAACCGGTGGATGAATCGGTTGTCAGCGAGGTCAAGCCGCGCGCACTGAAGTCGGCACCCAGCGTGATGTGTTGCGTGGCGCTTCCCGTATTGCCGATCTGAAGGTTTTGCACGTTGGTGAAGTCGGCAAATGCCGAGTCATTCAGCGTGAACGGGGAATTGACAACGGGTTTGACGACGAGCGTGTTATTCGTGCCCGCAGTAAAGGTGATACCCGAGCTTTGAAACAGGTTCAATTCCGCGCTACTGATGGTTTCCGTTCCGGCACTGTCGACAAACAGGCTGAGCGCGGCGCCGCCGCTGCCGATGGTGGCGCCTGCAATGCTATGGCCAGCATTGACATCAATCCGGTCAGTGGCGCCTGTGCCCTCGGAGATAGTGCCGGTATAGCTCAGGGAGGCGAGATTGATATCGTCTCCGCCGACTGCCCCACTGTCGGTCACGTTATCGCTGGCGCTGGTCAGGGTGATGCTCGTGCCGCCACCAGTGTAGAGGTTGTAGTTGCCCACTTTGGCATTGGCCGTCACCGTGCCTGCGTTCGAGAAGCTGATCGTGTCGCCACCGAATGAGCCGCCGGTAATGCCGCCGGCGTTGAACAGATTGTATTGCGCCGTGGTCATTGTTTCGGTTCCGTTTCCGGAGAGGTCCAGGGCGACTGCTGCACCGCCGCTGGTGATGGTGCCGCCGCTGATATCGCCGCCGACCGTCACGGCAACGATGTCGGTACCGCTGGCGCCGAATGCCACCGTGCCGGTATAGGCAAGCGCAGCGAGCTTGACCGTATCGTTACCGCCAGCTGCGCCCGTCACGTTGTCGGTGGCGTCGGTCAGGGTGATGGTATTGCCGGCGGCAGACAGGATGTAGTTGCCCACATTGGCATTGGCCGTCACGGTGCCTGCGTCCGAGAAACTGATCGTGTCGCCGCCGAATGAACCGCCGGTGATACCGCCGGCGTTGAACAGATTGTATTCTGCCGTGGTGATCATTTCGGTGCCGTTTCCCGAGAGGACCAATGCGACTGCTGCACCGTTGCTTGTGATGGTGCCGCCGCTGATATCGCCACCGATCGTGACAGTGACCGTCTCCACACCGGCTGCGCCAAATGCCAGGGTGCCGCTGTACGCCAGCGCCCCCAGATTGATGACGTTGTTGCCGCTCGCCCCACCGGTCACGTTCTGCGCTGCGGCGGAAAGTGTCACGATGTCGTTGTGGGTCGATGCGATATAGGTCGTCACGCCGCTGTAGGTGATGCCAGCGGACGACGCGGCATCGGCGCCGCTGACGATGCCGGTGCCGAAGTTGAAGCTGGTTGACGCGGTATTGCCGGAGGCATCCAGGGTGAAGTTGCCGCCGCTGTTGGTCACGCTGACTACGCCTCGGGTGACCAGGTCCGCTACCGTGCCGTAGGTGGTCGATGGAAAGGCGGCCAGATCCGCCCCGGTCAGGCTCACGGTTGACGTGGTGGTGGCATGGCTTAATTGGATGCTGTCGCCCGCGACGGTCAGTGCGATGGTTGGCGTTGGCGTTGGCGTTGGCGTTGGCGTTGGCGTGGGCG
>Ga0134128_10006606_pt1 | contig 14046 bp, 8 predicted proteins | sample KB31754_FD_96462 | JGI IMG/M metagenome (GOLD analysis project Ga0134128, IMG submission 96462) | Terrestrial soil microbial communities with excess Nitrogen fertilizer from Kellogg Biological Station, Michigan, USA - KB3-175-4 | ecosystem: Environmental > Terrestrial > Soil > Unclassified ... | reverse complement strand
GTGAATTCCGCCGATCGCTTCAAGCTCACGGCCCAAGTGGACGAGTTCTATCTGGGCCGGGTCAATCTCGGGCAAGAAACTCTGTTCAGCGTCAATGGCCGGGATTTCAAGGCTGAGGTGGCCAAGGTCTATCCGCAAGTGACCAACGGCACCTTCAAGGTGGATTTCCATTTCGCCGGGCCGGCGCCGACTGGCGTGCATGTCGGTCAAGCGATCGATTTGAGGGTAGAATTGGGCGGCGCCAGCGTGGCTCTGATGTTGCCCAACGGGCCATTCTACCAGGACACGGGCGGCAATTGGGTGTTCGTGGTCGCGCCGGACGGCCGCTCCGCGGTCAAGCGCAACGTGCGCATGGGTCGCAAGAATCCGCAATTCGTGGAAGTGCTGGATGGGCTTTCACCCGGCGAGAAGACGATCGTCTCGGGTTATGAGGCCTATCAAAAGATGGATCGCGTCGAATTTTCGGAAGGGCGGGAAGGATGATCAGACTCAAGAATCTCAAAAAGACGTATCGCACCGAAGAGGTCGAAACCACCGCGATCCGCGACATGAGCCTGGACGTGAACGCGGGTGAGTTTCTGGCCGTGATGGGCCCCTCGGGCTGCGGAAAATCCACGCTTCTCAACATTGTGGGCATGTTGGATAGCCCCAGCTCGGGCGAATATTGGTTCGGCAACGACAATATCGCCGGCTATTCCGAGGGCCAGCTTTCCGCGCTGCGCAAGCAAGCCATCGGCTTCGTCTTCCAAAGCTTCAACCTGATCGACGAGCTCAACGTCTCGGAAAATGTGGAGCTGGCGCTGCTTTATCACGAAGACGTCTCCGCCAGCGAGCGCAAAGAGCGGGTGAAAGAGGCGCTGGACCGGATGAAAATCTCCCATCGCGCCCGCCATATGCCGTCGCAACTTTCCGGCGGCCAGCAGCAGCGCGTGGCCATCGCGCGCGCCGTGGTGAAGCGGCCAAAGCTGATCCTGGCCGACGAGCCAACCGGCAATCTCGATACCGCCAATGGCGAGGAAGTGATGCAGCTTCTGACTCAGCTGAACGAGGAAGGCACCACGATCGTGATGGTGACGCACTCGCACTCCCACGCCGAATACGCCCATCGCATCGTCAATCTTTTGGACGGCGCCATCGTCACCGAAAGCATCCGGCAGGTCCTCTAACAGCGAAGGAGCGGAGCCATGTTCCGCAACTATCTGGTCACCGCACTCCGGAATTTCTTCCGTCACAAGCTTTACAGCTTCATCAACATCGCGGGCCTGACCGTCGGCCTTACCTGTGCGATCTTCATCGTTCTGCTTTTGCGCGATGAGCTTTCCTTCGACAAATGGATTCCCGGCACTGAAAATCTCTATCGCGTCGAAGGCACTTTCGCGGTGCCGGGCCAGCCGACCATGATGGGGACCAGCGCCACCTTCCCGGAACCCGACGCGATGGCCGCGCAGATTCCCGAAGTGAAGGCGGCGGTCCATCTTTCGCATCGCCAAATGACAATAACGACGGGAAACCGCCAATTCCTGGACCAGGTGGACATCGTCAGTCCCAATTTCTTCCAGATCATTCAGCTTCCGTTGATCGCGGGCGACCGCGCCACGCTTCTTGCTCAGCCGGGATCGGCGGTGATCACCCAAAGCATGGCCAAGAAATATTTTGGTGCCGCGCCGGCCGTTGGAAAAATGCTTCGCGTGGGCCCGGTGTGCGAATTCGGCCCTGAGCCGGAGTTGCATGGAAACTGCGTGGTCCGCCAGGCCGATGTGCTGGTGACCGGCGTGATCCGCGATCTGCCTCACAACACGCAATTGACCGGCGACGTTTTCATTCCGAACACTTCGACCGCCGATCCCATGTCGCCGGGGGAAAAGCAGAAATGGCTGGACAATAACGGCTATGGCTATGTGGTGTTGGCGCCGGGCGCGAGCGCGCCGCTGGTGGTGAAAAAGACGGCGGCCGTGATCGACCGCTCCGTGGACCTGGAGAAGCTGGCCGGCATGAAGATTCAGGCCAGCAAGGTGATGGCGCCCCGGCTGGTACCGTTCCGCGATGTGCATCTTTCCACTGACCGTTATGGCGGCATGGTGCCGGGAGGCAGCTGGACCATGGTTTATGGCTTCGCCGCCATCGCGGTTCTGATCCTGCTGGTCGCCTGCTTCAATTTCACCAACCTGGCCACCGCGCGGGCGATGGTCAGGGCGCGGGAGATTTCGCTTCGCAAGGTGGTGGGGGCACGGCGCGGCCAATTGGTGGTGCAGTTCCTGGGCGAGTCGATATTGATCGCGCTGATATCGTTCGCCTTGGCGCTCTCGCTCACCGAAGTGCTTTTGCCCGCTTTCGACCGCGTGGTAGGAGAACCCATTGGGTTGCACTATCTCTCCGATTGGCCGCTCACCCTGGTGTTTCTCGGCATCGCCGTCCTGACGGGCCTCCTGGCAGGCACGTATCCCGCGCTGGTGCTCTCCGGCTTTCGTCCCGCATTGGCGCTTCGCAACAACAGCGCGGCGAACCAGGGCGCCGGCCTGGTGCGCACCGCGTTGGTGGTGGTGCAGTTCGCGGTCTCGATCGGGCTAGGCATTGCCGCCCTGGTGGTGTTCGCGCAAATCTCCTTTGCTCATGCCGTCGATCTGGGCCTCGACAAGGATGGCATGGTGGTGGTCTACGCTAATGCCGTGACCCCCAGCACCGCACAGAGCATGGTGCGGGCGCTGGCTGCCGATCCGGCGCTCAAAGGCGCGGCGCTGTCGAGCGATGTGCCCTTTTCCGGCAACAACAGCAATGACGTGGTGCAGCTGCCGGGCGAGAGCCGCAACAGCGTGATCCGGACCGTGGGCGCGGGCCCCGATTTCTTCTCGCTTTACGGCATCAAGCTTTTAAGCGGCCGCGTGCTGTCATGGGGAGACCAGTTCCGGCCGCATTCGCCCTTCAACGTGGTCATCAACCAGTCGCTGGCGCGGCGCATGGGTTTCACGCCGGACAACGCGGTGGGCAAGACCTTCTTCGCGGGGGATGACGGGGCAGACCTCACCGAACGGGTGCGTGTCACCATCGTCGGCGTCATCGCCGATTTCATGTTCGAGGGCGATCGCAAGCTGATCGTGCCCACGTTCTATATGTTCTCATCGGACGACGTCACTATCTCGGTCAAAGTGCCGGCGAACGGCGTGCCGCAAGCGCTGGCCGCGATCGACCGCACCTGGCATCGGTTTGAGCCGTCTCTTGCCATCAACCGGCATTTCCTCAACGACGATTTCGAGAAGCAATTCAAGGCCGACGAGCAGGAAGGCCGCATCTTCGGCATCTTCGTGGGCATCGCCATCTTCATCGCCTGTCTGGGGCTATTCGGCTTGGCGGCCTTCTCGACCGAGCGGCGCACCAAGGAAATCGGCATCAGGAAGAGCTTCGGCGCCCGGGCCAAGGACATCGTGCTGATGCTACTCTGGCAGTTCTCAATACCTGTTCTGATGGCGAATTTAATCGCCTGGCCGGCGGCCTACTTCTACCTGCGTTACTGGCTCGAAGGCTACGCCTATCGCATCAACCTCAATCCACTTTATTTCGTGGGCGCTGGGTTGGCCGCACTGATCATCGCCTGGGTCACCGTGTTCGTGCATGCCAGACGGGTTGCCAACGCCAATCCTATTCACGCTCTACGGTATGAGTGAGGCGCCATGTTCCAGAATTATCTGATCACGGCGCTGCGCAATTTTACCCGGCACAAGCTCTACAGCTTCATCAATATCGCCGGCCTGACGGTGGGCCTCACCTGCGCGATTTTCATCATTCTCTTTGTGCGGGACGAGCTGTCCTACGACAAGTGGATTCCAGGCACGGAAAACCTCTATCGGGCCGAATTGACATGGCATGTGCGGGGCCGCGCGCCATGGCGGATGGCCCAAGCGCCGTTTCCACTGTTACGAGCAATGCAGGAGCAAATTCCCGGCGTCGCAGCGACGACCCATATGATGACGGAGACCATGACAGTGGGTGCAAACGGCCGCCTGTTCGTGGAAACCATCATGGCGGTCGATCCCAATTTCTTTCGCGTCATCAAGCTGCCGCTTGCAGAAGGCAATGCAGCCAACGTCCTTTCTCAACCCGAATCCATCGTTCTTTCCCAAAGCATGGCGAGGAAATATTTCGGTGACGCCGACCCGGTAGGAAAAACCATCACGGTAAGAGCGCCAAACTGGTCGGATAGTCCGGGCGTTACCGCAATTCATTCGCTGACCGTTACCGGCGTTCTTCGGGACCTGCCGCATAACACCCACCTTGTCGCCGATCTTCTCATGCCGAACACCTCGCAAGCCGATGAGATGTCGCAATCGGAGAAGGAGCAAGCATGGACAAGCACAGATGGTGGTTACGATTATGTCGCTTTATCTCCCGGCACGGATCCGCACGCGGTTCTGGCCAAACTTGGACCGATACTCGATAGACTTATCACGCCGAAGATGATGGGCGGATCGGGGTCGCGCGGCAGCGAATTCGAAACATTTGACCTCATCCCCTTTGGGGATGTGCATCTGACGAGCGATCAATATGGCGGCATGAGGCCGCCGGGAAGCTGGGCGACCGTTTATGGCTTCGCGGCTATTGGTGTTTTGATTCTTCTCATTGCCTGTTTCAATTTCACAAATCTGGCTACCGCCAGAGCGATGGTGCGGGCGCGCGAGATATCACTGCGCAAGGTGCTGGGCGCCCATCGCGCCCAGCTGATGATCCAGTTTCTGGGCGAATCGATCTTGATGGCGCTGATATCCTTCACCTCGGCGCTGGCACTGGTGGAGATGTTGCTTCCTTTCTATGGCCGCATGCTGAACAAGCCCATCCAGCTTCATTATCTGAACGATTGGCCTCTTCTTCTGGCACTGCTAGGCATGGCAATCCTGGTCGGCCTATTGGGTGGGTTCTATCCGGCGCTGGTGCTTTCCCGTTTTCGCCCGGCTGCAACGCTTCGCACCAACGCGGGCGGTCAGACCGGCTCGGGTATGTTGCGTATGGCTTTGGTGATTTCCCAATTTGCCGTCTCCATCGGCCTGGGTATCGCCGCGCTGGTCGTATTCCGCCAGATCGATTTCGCGCGCAATATCGATTTGGGCTTCAACCGCGATGGCATGGTCGTCATTCGGGGTGCCAATTACATGACACCCGATGCGCTCAAGAGCTTCGCTCAGGCGTTGAATACCAACCCCGAGATTGCCGGCGTGGCGCTTTCCAACGCCGTGCCCTTCGATCTTTTCAACGTATCGAACGGGTCAATTCATTTGCAGGGGGAGGCACAAGACTTCAGTGCGCATATCGCAAATATCAGCCCGGAATTTCCAAAGCTATACGACATACGACTTCTTGCCGGACGGTTTCTTTCTACATCCTATGGCGAGGACGTAACTTCGCCGAGCACATCCGCCAGGAATTTGAACGTCCTGATAAATGCGGAGACTGCGCACCGCTTTGGTTATACCCCGAAAGATGCAATCGGGAAAATGATCGTCTTCTTTGGGGGCAGCGCGAGGGTTGTGGGGGTGGTCGGCGATGCGAAAATCGACGGCATGAAAGACCCGGTATTACCGACAATGTATTTAGACGATCCCAAAAGAAACACGCTCATATCGATTCGGATAAGAGGGAGCCGGAATTCCAATACGCTTTCCTTCATCGACAAAACTTGGCGGGCGTTTGCTCCCGGTTCGGCCATTCAACGTCGGTTTCTGAGCGATAGCTTCGAAAAACTGTTCAAAGCCGACGAAATGCAAGGCCAAATGTTCGGCTTGTTTGTGGGCATTGCCATCTTCATCGCTTGCCTTGGTCTCTTTGGCCTGGCGAGCTTCGCGGCCGAGCGGCGAACGAAAGAGATCGGGGTCCGCAAGACGTTCGGCGCCAGAACCAAAGACATTGTGCTGATGTTGCTCTGGCAGTTCTCAATCCCCGTGCTGGTGGCAAACCTGATTGCCTGGCCGGTGGCCTATTATTATCTCCACAATTGGTTGGCGGGGTACGCCTACCGCATCAGCCTCAGCCCGCTTTATTTCTTCGGAGCGGGCGCCGCGGCACTGGTGATCGCTTGGGCGACCGTGATCGTGCATGCCGCCCATGTGGCCAGAGCCAATCCCATTCACGCTCTTCGCTACGAGTAGGGGGTGTCATGTTCCAGAATTATCTGATCACGGCGCTGCGCAACTTTACCCGCCACAAGCTCTATAGCTTCATCAACATCGCCGGCCTTACGGTCGGACTCACCTGCGCGATCTTCATTATCCTGTTCGTGAAGGACCAACTTTCGTATGACAAATGGATTCCCGGCAGCGAGAATCTCTATCGAGTCGAGCGCACCATCTGCCAGCCCAGTGCCGGCTGCATTCCGGGCACTGGGATAACCTTTCCCCTCCCGCAGGCGATGCTAGAGCAGATTCCCGAAGTGCAGGGCCGCACCAGGCTGATTCGCAACCGGGTCACGGTGCTGGCGCGAAATCGCCAATTCTCCGAGCGAGCAAGTTCCGTCGATCCCGAATTCTTCCGCGTGATCCAGTTGCCCCTCGCGGCGGGCAATCCGGCAACGGTTTTCGCCCAGCCGAATTCGGTGGCTCTGTCCCAAACTTTGGCCCGCAAATATTTCGGAGCGACGCCCGCCATGGGCAAGATCATTGTGGTCAGCGCCGATTATTGTGACAAGGACGGCAATTGCCGGTTTCAGCAGCACGCGCTCACGGTAACCGGAATTATGCGCGATCTGCCTCACAACACCCAGTTGACGGCCGATCTGGTGATGCCCAACACCTCCAGCGCCGATCCGACCGCGGCGGACACCAAGACGAACTGGGGAAATACGGGCGGCTGGGGTTATGTCCTGCTCGCGCCCGGCGCCGATCCCGATCAGGTCACGGCCAAGGTCAGGACTGTCATCGACCGCTCCTTCGATGTGCGGAGCATCGGGTTCAAGGGAAAATCCAGCGAATGGATGGTGCCGCGCCTCACGCCCTTCCGCGACGACCATCTTTCAACCGACAAATACGGTTTTCCCGACAGCATGACGCCGGCGGGCAGTTGGGCCACCGTCTATGGCTTTGCAGCCATCGGCGTCCTGATCGTTTTGGTGGCTTCGTTCAATTTCACCAACCTGGCCACCGCCCGCGCCATGATCAGGGCGCGCGAAATATCGCTGCGCAAGGTGGTGGGCGCCGGGCGCCGGCAATTGGTGGCGCAGTTCTTGGGCGAGTCGGTGTTCATCGCCATGATCGCGCTGGTCCTGGCGCTTGCGTTGAGCGAGATGCTGCTGCCTTTGTTCGACCGCTTCGTCAATGCGCCGATCGCGTTTAATTATATGCGGGATTGGCCGGTCCTGCTGTTGATGACCGGCATCGGCATCGCGGTAGGGCTTGTGAGCGGGGCCTATCCCGCCCTGGTGCTTTCCGGCATCCGGCCGGGCTTGGTTCTCAGGAGCAGCAGCGCGGGGCAATCGGGCTCCGGCCTGCTGCGCGCGGCCCTGGTGGTGCTGCAATTTGCCGTCTCAATCGGACTGGGCATCGCCGTGCTGGTGGTGTTCGCACAAATCTCCTTTGCTCGCCATGTCGATCTGGGCTTCCACAAGGATGGCGTTCTGGTGATTGACGGCTCGAACCTGTCGATGAGCGAGCGGGACAGTTTCATTAAGACTTTGCGTTCCGGCCCCGGCATAGTCGGTGCGGCAAATTCCGATTCGACCGCGGTTCCGTTTAACGGCGACACCACCAACCAGGACGTCACCGTTCCGGGAAATCCCTCGACGCTCACCTTTTGGGTGCATTCAATCGGGCCGGATTATGCGGAGGTCTATGGCGTTCGCCTTCTGGCGGGTCGGTTCCTGTCAGAGCACCGTGGTGGCGATACGGTCACAAATATCCGTCCGTCGAGCACGGGTCTGTCGGCGGCGCCTTACAACATCCTGATCAATGAGACCGCCACGCGCACCTTGGGCTATTCCACCGCGAGCGCGGTGGGCAAGACCATTAAGGTGCATGGAACGGAAGCCTCCATCGTTGGCGTGGTCGCTGACATCAAGATGGGCGGGGCGAGCCAGCCCAGCGAGCCGCGCCTTTACCGCTATGTGCCGAGCTATGGGTTCCAGATTTCCGCGCGTGTGCGGGGCGAGCAGCTTCCCGCCACGCTCGCCTTCATCGGCCGGACTTGGCACGCCTTCGCGCCAAACGTGGTGTTGCGCCGTCATTTCCTGGATGACGATTTCGAGGCCCAATTCCTGGTCGAGGACAGGCAGGGAACGATCTTCTCGCTGTTCGTAGGCGTCGCCATTTTTATTGCGTGTCTGGGCCTGTTTGGCCTCGCCGCTTTTTCCACGCAGCGCCGAACGCGGGAGATCGGATTGCGCAAGACGTTCGGCGCGAAAACCGTGAACATCGTCTGGATGCTGCTCTGGCAATTCTCGATTCCCGTGCTGGTGGCCAACCTGATCGCCTGGCCGGTGGCCTATTTCTATCTGCGTCACTGGCTGGACGGCTATGCTTATCGCATCAGCCTTAGCCCGCTTTATTTTGTGGGCGCAGGTGCAGTAGCGCTGGCGATCGCCTGGGCCACGGTGATCGTGCATGCCGCCCATGTGGCTAGAGCCAGCCCCATCCATGCGTTGCGCCATGAGTAAAAAACTTCCCGCGCTCTTAGCTGCCCTTCTTGTCTCGGGTTGCGCCACGCCAGTACCGCAAGCCTTGGTGCAAGCCGAACGGCCAAAAAGCTTCGTCGGCCCCATCCAGGCGGACAGCACGGCCTGGCCCGATACGCAATGGTGGCAGGGATTCGGTGATCCGGAATTGTCGAGCCTTGTTACCAAGGCTCAGGCCGGCAACCGCGACTTGGCCCAAGCTGCGGCGAGAGTGATGGGCGCCGAAGCGCAATCGACCATCCAGCGGTCGGCGCTTTTCCCTCAGATCGGCGGGCAAGCGCTCCACACCAACGGGGGATGCCAGGGCCAGGCCTGCAACCAATTCGCCCCGCAAAAGAATTACGGCCTCACTTTCAACGCGACCTACGAGCTCGATTTCTGGGGTCTGGAGCGCGACAATCTGAGAGCGGCGAACGAGGAGCTGAAGTCCGCTCGCTTCGCGCAACAGGTTGTGGCTCTCAGCGTGACGGCCAATGTCGCCAATCAATATTTCAATGTGCTGGCACTCAGACGTCGCATCGCCATCGCGCATGAGAATATTGCCGCCATCAACGGGATTCTGGAAATCGTCAAATTGCGGGCAAAGGCGGGTTCGATCTCGCATCTGGATCTGGCGCAGGAAACCGCTCAGGAAGAAGCGGTGGAGTCCCAGCTTCCTGGTCTTGAGACCCAGGAAAGGCAATCGCTATATACGCTGGCTGTGCTGCTTGGGGAGGCGCCGCAAGGCTTCGACGTCAAGGCTCAGAATATGGACGGCATCGCGGCGCCCAAGGTGGGAGCGGGTCTGCCCGCCGATCTCCTGCTGCGGCGGCCCGATGTGGCTAGTGCCGAAGCCAATCTCGCCGCGGCACATGCCAATCTGGATGCGGCGCGCGCGGCCTTCTTTCCTGCAATTTCGCTGACCGGATCCGGCGGCTTCATTTCCACCGCCATTGGCAGCCTGATTCAAGGGTCGAATTTTGGGTACGCCTATGGCCTCGATCTGGTGCAGACCATTTTCGATGGTGGCCGGCTGATCGGGCAAAAGGATCTGGCCAAGGCGTCGCAAGAATCGTTTATTGCCGGCTATCAAAGCGCGGCGCTCAACGCCTATGCCGATGTGGAAACCGCCCTGGTGCAGGTCGCAAACTCGAACCGCGCCATGGATCACCTGGCGCGCGAAGTGGATGCGGCGCGTGAAGCTTTTCAGATCGCAAGCCTTCAATATCGTCAAGGTGCGGCCGATTTGCTGGCCGTGCTGCAAACCCAGCAAACCCTGTTCCAGGCCGAAGATCAGCTGGCGCAAAGCACGCTCGCCAACCGCCAAGCCATCGTGCATCTGTTCGAAGCTTTGGGGGGAGGGTGGCAGGAAGCGCCTGCCGACCGCACGCAGCTGGTGACAAATACGCCATAGCAGGCCAACCGACCGCCGAAGGTTTATTTCTCCTCGGGCCGCTGGAAGTCGCTCAGCGGATGCTTGTTCACTTCGTCGATGATCTTGGCGAAAGCGCGCGTGGACGCCTCAAGGCCTGTCCATGGCACGACCTCGGGCGTTTCCCAATCGGTGTGGAAATAACTGTGATATTCGCTGGCACTGACCGCGGGCAGGAAGCGGAAGAAGGCACCGGCATCACCGGCTGGCGGGGCCGGGCTTGGATCGAACTCCACCGGCACGCCGAATCTCCTGAAGGCGTCCCATGTGATCTGCTGCAGTTCGGGGCGGCTTTTGCCGCCGGCATACCATTGCAGCGGCATGGTGGTGTTGGCCCAGGCCAGCTCGTCGCCGGGGTAGTAGCGCGGACGTGATTGCATGGCGATGGTTGCCGGATGTTCCACATTCATGAACAGAGCGGTTTTCGCGAAAAGAGTGGCTTTATTTGCCACCATCCAGCGGCGGCCGACACCGCCATCGGGACCGTTATGGTGTCCGTCGAGACCGATGAAGACCAAAGTGCGTTTGCGCTTGGCATTCGGAATCTTGGCGTAATATTCCGCAAGCCCCAGCATGGACGCGACGCCGCCGCCATTGTCGCTGGCGCCTTCGAACCAACCATCCTTGTGGGCCACGATGTAGATGGTTTCGTCGGTGGCGCCCGGCAGCGTGCCCCAGACCAGCGCGGTCTGAAGGTCGGGCACCTTCTGAACATCGAGTGACACTTTCACTTTTGCCGGACCGGTCTCGAGCATGCGGCGCGCGGCCATGCCATCGTCATTGCCCAAGGTGAAGGCCGGTGCCTGGGTACCTGACGGATAGGCCTGATAACGCATGTTTCCAGGCAGCATGGAAACTTCCAGTACCACGGCGGCGCCTTTTGCTTCCGCGCGCTTGACCGCGCCTACTTCCGGCGCGCCGAGCATCGTGTACACAAATACTGCTTTGCCGCGTACATCCCTGCCCGCGAAATCGGCCTCGGTGCCAAGCCCGGCATAGACCGCATCCAGATCCACCCCGCCCGGCGGCAACCCGTTGGCGTAATAATCCGGTTGGGCGGACTCCAGCGCGATGGTCTTGCCGCCACCGGTCATGGTCACGCTCCAGCTTTGCGGCATCCATTGCGGCGGAAGATCGAGATGCTGGATACGAACATCCGACAGGCCAAGCGCGCGGAATTTTGCCGCCAGCCACTCCTCGGTTTCCTTGTCGCTGGAGGTGCCGATGATGCGGCCCCAGAATTTGGGATGGCCGGCATCGCGGTAGCGTTTGGAGATGTCCGCCAGTTCGATCACATATTTGTGCATCTTGCGGCCGTCGATGGCGGCATAGGCGGCCTCGCCTCTGGGCAACGGAAATTCGATCAGAGATTGGTTCACGCGGGGCAGGCCTAAGGCCGGCGGTGTCAGGGATTGGGCGATGGTGGAGCGGGTGTCCTGGGCTTGCGTGCGCGCCAGCCCCGACGCCAGCGCAAGGACTGCGATGAAGATGATGGCTTTTCTCATAGCTGACCCCGATTGGATGGAACAGAATTTCACCGGATGCTTCATTCCCCTCAAGGCGGAAGTTTCGGCCGACCGCGTGTTATTTTGCACATCCGAAGCGCAAACTTGTCCATTACGGTAGCCTCATTGATGGACAGGGCGTGGGGATGCGCCAAGAATGGCGCCATGGCTGCCTGGACCCGCGAGGAGTTGCTCACCTTCCTCGACCAAATGCTCGAAGCGGAACGCGCCGGCGCGCGCGCCCTTCTGCATGTTGCCAAGGATACCAGCCGCGCAGATGTTGCCACGATGGCCGGGGCCATCCAGAAGGATGAAGCGCGCTGGTGCGCCATGTTGATCGCCGCGATCAAAAAGCTGAAAGGCCAGCCCAGCGAAGCAACCGGCGCCTTTTACGACAAGGTCATAGCGCTCGATGGCGACACGGAGCGCCTGGCGCTGGTCAATCGCGGCCAGGATTGGGTAGTGCGGAAACTGCGAGAGGCGCTACCAAATATCACCGACGGCGAACTGGCCAACGATCTTTCGATCATGCTGACCTCGCATGAAGAGAATATCGCCAAGGTGGCGGGTTCGGGCTTGATCGCCTAGCTGCGGACTATCTGGATCTGCCCCGCCGGTATAAGTTGCCCTATAAGAGCAAAATTTGGGGGATAGACGTGGGAAGATCGTTTTTCCGTCCGGGGCTGGCTTTGTCGATTTGCTTTCTTGCGACGGCGGCCATGGCGCAGGACATCCCCCCAACGCCAGGCAATGATCTGATCCACATGCCTTTGCCGAAGGGCGAAGAGGCCTATCGCAATATCGACGGCAAGCATTTGTGGCGGTATGTCGCCGAGCAGGCCAAGATTTCCCGGGATTACCGGGACAACGGTCATCCGCAATGGTGGGGCCGCATCGTGGGCACCTCCGCGGACGAAGCCGATGTGCAGTGGCTGCTGAACAAATACCGCCAGATCGGATTGGCGGATGCGCACGCGCAGACCGTCAAATTTTTTCGCCCGCAATATGAGCCCAAATCCTGGTCGGTGGCGCTGGCCGGCGCGGGCAAGACGATCAAGCTGGTCTCCGCGCAGCCGCCCTATGGTGGCGTTGGCACGGATGGAAAGGAATTGGAGCTGGAAGTGGTATATGTGGGCCTTGCCAGCGAGGCCGATTTTGCCGGCCGGGACGTGCGCGGCAAAGCTGTCCTGTATGTGAAGGAGTTGCGCAATCACAATCTCGATCCGGACGTTGTGAAACGCATCATGGCGCATGGCGCCGCCGCCATCTTTGCCTTCGATTTGGGCGGCGAAAACCACAACACCCAGGCCTATCCTACGCCGTCCAACATCCCGACCTTCAACCTGGGCACGGAAGATGGCAAAGTCGTGCGCGACATGATCGGCACGTCAGCGAGCGCGCCACCCCATCTCCAGTTCCGACTGGATGTCGAGCGGCCAATTGACCAGAAATCTTATCTCGTTTGGGGCACTTTGCCCGGCGCCACCGATGACACCGTTTATGTCGTTGCCCATCGCGATGGTTGGTTCGAAGGATCCGGCGACAACGCCAGCGGCGTTGCAGTCATGCTGGGCCTGGCCGAGCATTATGCCAAGATTCCAAAAGCCCAGCGGCGGCGGACCATCATATTCATCGGCACCGACGGGCATCACGACAATGGCACCTTTGGCGAGAATTGGCTGATTGCCAATCGCGCCAGATTTTTCTCCAAGACGGCGCTTTTGATCAATGCCGAGCACCCCGCGGAAATCATGCGGCATGGCGTTCATGCCGTGCGGGATCATTATGCCGGCGCGACGACAGCGGTCATTCCCAACGAGTGGTATGCCGGAGGTGCTTCACGGCCGCAATTGACCAGGATCGCGGGCGAGGCCTTCCGCACATTCGGCGTGCCGGTGTGGGAAAAATCGGACGATTCCCGTCTGGGCGGCGGCGACATGGTCGAATTTTCCTGGTTCGTGCCCGGCGTGACCGTGGAGTCCAACGACTTCGACAATATGCACACCGACGCAGACACGCCGGAAACCGTGGCGTGGACGGGTTTGGAAGCGATGACGCGGGCTTATGCCAAGATCATAGACGAGGTGAACAGGATTCCCTTAAAGGATTTGCAGCGCCCCGAAGATACCGCCCATGCCCGCACAAACCTTCTCCCGGCACATTGCGAGGCGTGGATCAAGGATTCGTCAGCCAGCTGCACGCCTTAGAATATTCTCGCTTTTTGTTGAACCGTGAAAATACTCTATCTCTTGGATTGTCGCGGTTCCGGACGGAGTTGCCTAGCGGCAGCGTCGTAGCAACGCTACACGCCGGTACGCTGCCGCTACCGGCTCCTGGAACCGCTCCAAGCGATCAGGAATCGATTTTGCTCAAAGCGGCCACAGGCGCGGCATTGCATCCCCAGGGACAGAATTTGTCTTTCGAGGCGGCCACGGCATCGCCGATATGGCGGCGTACTTCCGCTACGCGATGCGCCCGGTGGGTGT
>Ga0134128_10006604_pt1 | contig 14047 bp, 14 predicted proteins | sample KB31754_FD_96462 | JGI IMG/M metagenome (GOLD analysis project Ga0134128, IMG submission 96462) | Terrestrial soil microbial communities with excess Nitrogen fertilizer from Kellogg Biological Station, Michigan, USA - KB3-175-4 | ecosystem: Environmental > Terrestrial > Soil > Unclassified ... | reverse complement strand
TTTATTATTCCTCAGCTTACTAAGTATGTTTTTATCAAACCGATTTGCAGGAGCCTCTTTATCACATTTAGCAAACTGGTAATGCAGTTGCCCATTGCCTATAAACACATTTATTCCATTGCCGGAAAGTTTATACTGGATATCCTTACGTTGATGATGATGTTGATCAGTTATCTGTCCTTTATTTTCAATAAATACTAACGGAGATTTTTGTTGCAGGCTTTTAGTATTCAAACTTTCGTCATTACGAGCAATCGCAAGAAATGGGAATACAAAACAAATTGTAAAAAGCAGCAGGTAAGTTTTCTTCATAAGGGAATTAGGATTATCTAAAGAAGACAGCAATACTACAAAAAAGGTTGGCGCTTATAACCTATTACTACAAATTAATAAATCCAAGCTCTTCATCTTCCCCAAATGCTTCTTTTACACGTTCCACATGTGTATCAGTGAGTATCACCTGTCCAAAACCTGCACCATGGATAATAGATAGCAATGCTTCCATGCGATTTTGATCAAGCTTTTCAAAAATATCGTCGAGCAATAGTATTGGTAAATGTCCTAATTCCATATTCAGGTATGCATATTGTGCCAATTTCATAGCAAATAGAAAACTTTTCTTTTGCCCTTGTGAACCAAATTGTTTTAGCGATATTTCATTCAGGATTAAATTCCAGTCATCTTTATGTATGCCTCGTAGGGTACGTTGATATCGCAGATCATTTTGCAACCCTTCTTCAAGCCATTTATTAATCGGCTTTTTTAACAGATCACTTTCATATATCACACAAATTGTCTCTCTACCACCCGATAATTGTTCATAATAATTTTGAAGCAACGGCAAAAAACGTGCTATAAATATGCTTCTTCGCTCATAGATATAGTCGCCATCTGCTGATAACTGTTCATTATAATATTCCAGTTCTGTACTGTTTGCCGGAGGGTTATTGCTATATAGCTTCAGCCACGCATTACGCTGCTGTAATACTCGCTGATAATGCATTAATCTTTCCAGGTATTCTTTATCTGTTTGGCTTAGTATGCTATCCACCCACTTTCTTCTCAGCTCACTGCCATCATTCACCAGCTCCATATCATCAGGGGCTATCATCACAGCAGCATATTTACCTATATGGTCTGTCACCTTCTCATATTCTGCGCCATTGCTAAAAACTTCCTTTTTCCCTTGCCGCCATTTACATATAATGGTTTCTTCCTTATTGTTGAGATCAAAAATTCCTTCTACTCTAAAACCCTCCGTGCCGTTTTTAACACTATTTTGTTGATATGCACTAAAATAGCTTTTGGTATAGCACAGGTAGTATACCGCATCCAATAGGCTCGTTTTCCCACTGCCGTTTGGCCCTGTTATACACGTAACAGGTGCTGTAAAAGCAAAAGTTGCCGAAGAATAATTACGGAACTGAACTAATGTTATTTTTTTTATAGTGTTCAACTGGGAAATTGGGAACAAAAGTTTTTATAAATTCGCACAAATTTAGACAAACGTGCAGACACCTTTCGGAAAAGAAACATATTTATATTGGTATGAGATTATGCTGCTGCTGCGCCGCTTCGAAGAAAAAGCAGGCCAATTGTATGGTATGCAGAAGATTCGTGGGTTTTGTCATTTATATATAGGGCAGGAAGCTGTTGCTGCAGGCATTATGACGGCAATAAGGGACGATGATAATCTTATCACAGCTTATCGCGACCATGGTCTTGCTATAGCAAAAGGCATTCCGGCAAAAGAATGTATGGCCGAACTATATGGTAAAGCTACCGGCTGTACCAAAGGCAAAGGTGGTAGCATGCACTTTTTCTCTAAAGAAAAGCGCTTTTTTGGCGGTCATGGTATTGTAGGTGGTCAGATCGGCCTCGGTGCAGGGATTGCTTTTGCTGAACAATATCAGGGTACAGACAGGGTTACACTATGTATGTTTGGCGATGGTGCTGCACGCCAGGGTATGCTTCACGAAACACTGAATATGGCTGTGCTATGGCAGCTGCCGGTTGTATTTATATGCGAGAATAATCACTACGCAATGGGTACATCTGTGGAACGTACTTCAAAAGTTTTGGATATTGCAAGCATGGCCGACGCTTATGATCTTCCTGGTGATTCCGTGAATGGTATGAGTTGCGAAGATGTCCATAAAGGCATAGAACGTGCCGTTCGCCGCGCCCGTGAAAAAGGTGGCCCTACTTTCCTCGAAGTAAAGACATACCGTTATCGTGGCCATTCAATGAGCGACCCTGCTAAATACAGAACCAAAGAAGAATTAGAAGAATATAAAGAACAGGATCCCATCAACTCTGTATTAAAAACTATAACTGATAATAAATGGGCAACTGAAGACCAAATAGAGCAAATAAATGAAAAAGTTCGCCTGGAGATAGAAGAGGCAGTAAAATTTGCAGAGGAAAGTCCTTATCCTGATGATAGTGAGTTATACAAGGATATATATGTAGAAAATGGCTATCCTTTTATTACCGACTAAAAATTTCGTACGTTTAAAACAACATAACTATTATTTTTACCACAATTATGGCAAATAGAGCAAGAACTAAACCAGGTGAAGAAAGAATAAAAGTGAAGCAAACTAACGCACTTGAGAACCTGGAAGTTATTTATGAAAAAAACAAAAAACCGATTAATACCATCGTTACTATCGTATTGATAGCTGTTGTCGTTGTGTTTGGTTATTTTAGATTATACCTCGCTCCCCGCGATGAAAAAGCCGGTACTGCAATATCATTTGCACAACGTTATTTCCAGGCCGATTCATTGGATAAGGCATTAAATGGTGATGGCCAGCATCTGGGCTTTTTAAGAGTAGAAAAAAAGTATAGTGGTACCAAGATTGCCAATCTTTGTCGTTATTATTCTGGCATTTGCTACCTGCATTTACAGGATTTCAATAACGCTATTAAGCAATTAAAAGATTTCGACGGTAAAGGCACTTTGCTTGCTTACGCAGCATGGGGGGCAATGGGAGATGCCTACATGGAAATGGGACAAACGAAAAAAGGGATTGAATTTTATTCAAAAGCGGCAGCTAATAAGGATGATATGATCCTTACTCCTACTTACCTCTACCGCGAAGGTATTGCTTACGAAAAAGATAATCAGCCCGAAGAAGCTAAGAAAGCATATATGCGCCTGCGCGACGAATATCCGCAAAGCATGGAAGCACGCGATATAGATCGTACCCTTGCCCGTCTTGGAGTTCTTGATTAATATTTTTCAATCTTTTTATTTATACTTCCCCTTTTTACCTTTGGTGTTAAAGGGGATTTTTATTTATGGCACAATCACAAGATAGCACGTCATTACTCGAAACTACGGCGATAAAACAATTGAAGCGTTCAAGACTTGCCATTGTTTATACAGAATGGAATGAGAAAATAGTAAATGAGTTATTGAAAGGATGCGAAAAAACAGTTGCTGGATTTGATGCAAAAATAGTTAGCAAAATAGTTGTCCCCGGCTGTTTTGAATTGCCATTTGCATGTAAGCAGCTTTGGGAAAATTCAGCAGTGAAAAAAAATGCACCTGAGGCAATTATTGCCTTTGGTGCTGTGATACGCGGTGGTACTCCACATTTTGAGTATGTATGCAAGGCTGTAACCGAAGGTATTTTACAATTAAATCTCTTATTACCTGTACCTGTTATCTTTGGTGTGCTTACTCTTGATAATGAGCAACAGGCATGGGAACGTCTTGGCGGAGAACATGGTCATAAGGGGGAAGAAGCTGCGATCTCTGCTTTGAAAATGATTAGGAACAGTAGAATGATAACACAGAAAAAAAGATTACAATGACCGATGTGCAGCTCTTTATTCCATGTTTTGTAGACCAGTTATATCCGCAAACAGGAATGAATATGGTAAAAGTGTTGGAGAAGCTTGGATGCAAAGTTCATTATAATGCAAAGCAGACTTGCTGCGGCCAACCGGCTTTTAATGCGGGCTACTGGGATGATGCAAAGGCAGTTGCAAAAAAATATTTACACGATTTTGATAACGAGGGATACATTGTTGGTCCAAGTGGCTCATGCACCGGATTTGTACGGAATTATTATGGTAAAATGTTCGATAATAGCGCCGAACACAATCTTAGTAACAAGATAAAGGGGAAAATGTATGAGTTTACAGAGTTCCTCGTGAATGTGCTGCATGTAAATGATGTTGGTGCTGTTCTTAGCGGCAAAGCTACTTATCACGATGCCTGTGGTGCATTGCGCGAATGTGGTATAAGATCAGAACCACGGAAACTATTGCAGCATGTAAAAGGCCTGGAAATGATTGAAATGAAAGAATGTGAAACCTGCTGTGGCTTTGGTGGGACTTTCGCGGTAAAATATGAACCTATCTCTATCGGCATGGCACAAACCAAAGTGCAAAGTGCGCTTGAGACCGGTGCAAAATATATGATATCTACCGATATCTCGTGCATGATGCACATACAAGGCTATATTGATAAAAATAACTTGCCAATTGAGACAATGCACATTGCAGATGTGCTCGCCAGCGGATGGTAATTGTGAGCCTTATCTTCTGATTAATTTAAAAGCAATTTTCCTGCCCATCTTTTGCCTGATAGCAAGGTTTTGCCAGCATCTTGCCATGTTTTCCAGTAAGGGAATTGTATCGCTTCCTCCAAAGTCATGACAATCTGCAAACCCCAGGTCCTTAGCCAGAAATTTTGCTATTTCCTTACCCATCATGCTATCGCCAGCAACAAACATATCAATAGCTTCCTCTTCATATCCTGGATTCAGCAGGTTTTCGTAACCTGTACAGTTAAAGCACTTTACCACATGTGGTGTCCCTGTGATTGCTTTTATTGCATTTACCGTATTCGAATATTCGGTTGTTTTTTTAGGAGCGGCACATGCATCTATTATTACCTTTTTACGTACATCGTTTAACAAATAGGCAATCTTGCGCACGTCATCGGCAGGTGCCGTGATAATAATAATATCAGCTATGTTTGCTGCCGTTTCAATGCTTGTAACATTAATGTTTTCAAATTCGTCCAGCAGGATGTCTAACTTACTGGTGTCATCATCTTCTGTAACTCCAATATAAATTTCATGTCCTGCAAATGCTAATCCCTGAGCTAAAGCTTCGCATACCTTACATAAGCCAATGATAGCGACATTCATTGACGCAAACTTTCTGTAACCCATTGTTATTGGTTATTTTTAAAATTATTAATAATGGTAGGCAGAGCTTAGCTAATAAAAAAGGACAAATACTCGCGTATTTACCTATATTTTCGATGGGATAAGGACCTATTGGTGAGTAAATTTCAATAGTATTTTCTACATAAACAATACCAGATTTCACTCCTGTTCGCAACTAAATTTTCTCGTTCAAAACTCAAAATGAGATTTTTCTTTTAACCAATTGTTGCGTCTGCTGATACATATTCTTGCATTGTTTAATTAAAGAAATATATAAATATGTTAATGACTTGTTAATGGCTTCCCGGCAATAAAAAAGGATGATTAGTAGTGCTAATCATCCCCCGAATATCTCTTTAAAATTTATAAAGTTTATATCTACAAGTACATCCTAAATCATCTTAAAAATCGTCCTATGACGATTACGAAAGCTTAACGTCTACAAGTACCTTATCAAAACCGTATGCTTTTGATACCGGGCAGTTAGCCTTTGCATCTTCTGCATATTCTTTGAATTTTTCTTCGCTTATATTGGGTATTTTACCTTTTACGCTCAATTCACTTTTTGTGATGGTGCCGTTATCGAGCGTAATATCACATCTTGTTTCAAGCTCATCCGGAGTATATCCGGCTTCGCCGAGCACAAAGGTCAGCTTCATTGTAAAACAACCTGCATGAGCTGCAGCCATTAGCTCTTCAGGATTAGTGCCTATACCATCTGCAAAACGGCTACTAAAAGAGTATTGCGTATTATCCAATACTTTACTTTGTGTTGTCAGGTGCCCGCTACCTTCTTTTCCTGAACCATTCCATACTGCTATTGCATTACGTTTCATGATAAATCTTTTTTGGTTAAATAATTCATCGCAAAGTTAATGATCCCCCCATAGTGAAATCAATTATTCTCTACTATTTAATTAATATTTCATCCTGCGCATTATTTACATATCCACATTAATATTTATTTCATGCAATTATAAAATACACTTTTAAAACCCATGTCTTTATATACCTTTGCATTCCATTTCCTTTTTTACACATGCAGCCTACAGTTAAGATCTTTTCCGGTACAAGCTCAATGTATCTGGCCGAAAACATTGCCAAAAGGTTCGGCGTTCCATTAGGTAAAATAGATATTCTCAAATTTAGTGACGGGGAGTTTCAACCGGTATTTCAGGAGTCTATTCGTGGCGATTATGTTTTCCTGGTACAGTCTACGTTCTCTCCCTCAGACAACCTGATGGAGTTATTAATGATGATAGATGCAGCCCGTCGTGCTTCTGCCGGTTACATTACTGCAGTTATTCCATATTTTGGATATGCTCGCCAGGATCGTAAAGACAAACCTCGCGTATCTATAGCTTCAAAGTTAGTAGCCAACCTGCTTACAAAGGCAGGCGCTGATCGTGTAATGACAATGGACTTACATGCCCCACAGATACAAGGTTTTTTTGATATACCGGTGGATCACCTGGATGCATCCGCTATTTTTATCCCTTACATTGAAAATCTTAAGATAGAAAACCTTATCTTTGCGTCCCCCGACGTGGGCAGTACCAATCGCGTACGTGAAGTTGCCAAGTATTTTGAAGTGGATATGGTTATTTGTGACAAGCAACGCAAACGCGCAAACGAGATTGCAGCCATGACGGTAATAGGTGATGTTTCAGGTCGCAACGTAGTGTTGATAGATGATATATGTGATACGGCAGGTACTTTAAGCAAATCTGCAGGAATATTAAAGGAACGAGGTGCACTATCAGTGCGTGCTTTTTGTACCCATCCTGTATTAAGCGGGAATGCTTATGAAAATATAGAGAAATCAGAGCTGGAAGAATTAGTTGTTTGCGATACTATACCACTTAAAAAACAAAGTTCTAAAATAAGAGTATTACCAACGTCTGAGCTTTTTGCTGTAGCCATTCGTAATACTTTTGAGAACAAATCAATTAGCTCTTTATTTATTCATAGCCACAGAAAGTAATAGTGGTTATATAAAATATTTTAAACGACTGTTTATACAACAAAATCCGTCCGGCTTGTAGCCGTAAACCTTAATTATTAAAAAAGCAATTTTCAACGTCCGTATGTTCGACGGATATCACGAACGGCGCTGAAAAACAAAAAACACTTAAAAATGAAAAGTGTAAAAATTGAAGGTAAAAGCAGAAGCGAACATGGCAAAAGAGCTACGCGCCAGCTTCGTTCTGAAGGTAACGTTCCGGGTGTAATTTATGGCGGAAACGAACCAGTACATTTTAGTGCACCGATCATGTCCTTTCGTCCATTGGTGTACACTCCTGATTTCCAATTGGCAGAACTGACTGTTGATGGTAAGGAATATCATTGCATTCTTAAAGATCTGCAATTTGATGTAGTAACCGATGAACTGGCACACATTGACTTTCTTCAACTTATTGAAGACAGAAAGATTGTTGCCGAATTGCCTCTAAAATTCGTTGGTCAGCCCCAGGGTGTAAAAGACGGTGGTCGTATGGTGGTTAAAATGAAATCACTCAAAGTGCGCACATTGCCCAAACATCTGGTAGAAACTATCGAAGTGAATACTGACGACCTGCTTATAGGCGGTAATATTCGTGTACAAGATGTAAAAGCTGATAATATGGAAATACTGAATTCACCTCGTATTCCTGTTGCATCAGTTGTTACAACACGTGCTTTACGTCAGGCTGAAAGTGAAACAGCTGCTCCTGCTGCAAAAGCAGCAACACCGGCTGCCGCTCCTGCAAAAGCAACTCCTGCAAAAAAATAATACAATTCTTTTTATTTATTGGCTCCTGCTCATGCAGGAGCTTTTTTTATGCCCTTAACTGTCATTTAAGTTGATTATAATTAACTTAAAAATTAATTTTATTGAACAAATACTAAATTTTATTAAAAAACATTTTACTTTTATCAACAATGACAAAACATTTACCATATCTCTGTCCCGCTTGCGATGCTCCCTTAAAAGTGAAAACACTTCGATGTGAGCATTGCGAAACTGAGATTACGGGTATATATGAGCTCCCGATGTTAGCCAGGTTCTCTCAACAGGAGCAAGAGTTTATTATCGACTTCGTAAAAAGCAGCGGCAGCCTCAAGATCATGGCGCAAAAGCTTGGCCTCAGCTACCCTACCGTTCGGAATATGTTAGATGACCTCATTCAGAAAATAGAAAAAAACGAACACCCAAAAACATCTAAATGAAAAAATGGCTATTTAATCCATTCACATTTGTTGCAGGATTTAAATCTTTAGTGCTCGGATTCATATTCATGTTTGCTACAGGCATAATTGCATACTATAGCAATACTCATTTCGATGGCATTCTGCACATGAATTCAATAGGCTTTTACTCTATCTGGCTCAACATATCAGAACAATTCTTAGGTTGGGCCTGTGCTGTTTTAATATTTTATATTACGGGGCTGATCTTGTCAAGATCACACATTCGTTTTATAGACGTAGCAGGCACAATGGCCTTATCGAGATGGCCGTTTATCATAGTAGCATTTTTAGGTTTTATGGATACCACACCGGTCAGGTCTATAAAAGATATTCACTCTACTATCATTATAAAAGCTCTGGTAGACCTTCCTTTTATGGTGTGGGTAGTTGTTTTAATGTACAATGCGTTTTCTGTGTCATGCAATGTAAAAAAACAAAAAGCAATAATAGGATTTATTATCGCTCTATTGGCTGCACATTTTTTATCATACGTAGTCACACATCAGGTATACAATCATTTCAGATAGCACAATTCTAATAATTCAATATGAAAAAAACTTTTCTAATTCTTGCTCTTCTTACCAACACAGTAATGGTTTTCGCGCAAACCGAACCTGCAAATTATAAAGCAGCTATGAACAATTTCAAAACATACTATAACGACCAGCAGCCGGATAGTATTTTCAATATGTTTTCGCCTAAAGTGCAAGGTATATCCCCACTTGACAAGACAAAGGAAATGGTTACTCAGTTGAACAGCCAGTTAGGTAAAATATCAACTACTGAATTTATAACACAGAAAGAGAATACAGCCATATATAAAACTACATTCGATAAAGCAGTATTGTCTCTATTACTAACACTAAACAGCGATAATAAAATTGATGGCATATTCTTCAAACCATATAAAGATGAAAAAGAAATTCCAATCCTGGAAGCTCCAAACAGCTCACCATATGTATATCATGCTCCCGATGGCGATATAAAAGGCACTCTCGTATTGCCAAACGGAACAAAAAGAATACCTGTTGTATTAATAATAGCAGGCTCAGGCCCAACAGATAGAAATGGCAACTCTCCACTCGGTGTTAGTGGAAATACCTACTTGATGATAGCCGACTCCTTGCAAAAACATGGTATCGCTTCTGTACGTTATGACAAACGTAACATTGGTGAAAGCACAGGTTTTAAATCTGAAGAAAATACTTCTTTTGAAGACATGATCAACGATGCTGAAGGTTTAATCAAAAAATTAAAAGCTGATCCTCGTTTTTCAGAAGTCATTGTTTTAGGTCATAGCGAGGGCTCATTGATTGGTATGGTAGCAGCAGAGCATACAAAAGCAAATGCATTTATATCTGTATCTGGCGCAGGTCGTCCTCTTGACGAAGTAATTATGGAACAACTGAAAGCGCAATCCGAAGATATCCAGAAAGAATCATCTACAATAATGGACAGCTTAAAGAAAGGCTCTACAGTAAAAAATGTTGATCCAAAACTTGATGCTTTATTCAGGTCAAGTGTTCAGCCATATTTGATATCTCTTTTCAAATACGATCCGGCTAAAGAAATTAAAAAGCTACACATGCCTGTTCTCATCGTACAAGGCACTACTGACATACAAGTAAGTGTATCTGACGCCGAAGACTTACACAAGGCCAATCCCAAAGCCACATTTAAATTAATAGATGGTATGAACCATGTATTAAAACAAGCTCCTTTGGATAGACAACAGAATATGGCTACCTACTCTGATCCAAACCTGCCATTAGATGCCCAGCTTGTAACGTCTATAAAAGACTTTATCCTTAAAACAAAGAAATAATTTCGGCAAGCTATCTTTGCCAACATGAAATTTCTGATTGTAGGTCTTGGCAACATAGGGCCTGAATATGATGCTACCCGTCATAACATAGGTTTCGAAGTAGCAGATGCTTTGGTAATAAAGAATAATGGCACTTATAAACTGGATAGGCATGCTTATATGTCCGAAGTAAAATGGAAAGGCAAAACGTTCATAGTGATAAAGCCTACCACCTATATGAACCTCAGCGGCAAGGCTGTAAAATACTGGATGGATAAAGAGAATATACCTGTCGAAAATATGTTGGTGATCGTAGACGACTTGGCCTTACCTATAGAAACATTACGCCTCCGTTCAAGTGGCAGCGATGCCGGGCATAACGGGTTAAAGAATATTAACCTCATTTTACAAACCGATAAATATCCGCGCCTCCGTTTCGGTATAGGAAATGATTTTCCGAAAGGCCGCCAGGTAGATTTTGTATTAGGCAGATGGACAAAAGAAGAATTGCCAATAGTAAAAGACAAGATCCTCAAAAGCATAGATATCATTGAGAGCTTTGCTGCACAAGGCATAGAAAAAACAATGAACATCTTCAATAAATAATAAAGCTCTGGTTAAAATAAAAAACTGCGATGTTCATACACCGCAGTTTTTATTTGTAGAAACTTAATATTATTCTCCCAGGAATGGATATTTAAAATCCGTCACAGGCACTAACGTTTCTTTTATAGACCTTGCACTCAACCAGCGATACAGGTTCAATATTGAACCGGCTTTATCGTTTGTACCAGATGCACGCGCGCCACCAAATGGCTGCTGACCTACTACTGCGCCTGTTGGTTTGTCATTGATATAAAAATTACCGGCGCTATTCACAAATCGTTTTGTCATTAGCTCTATAGCATATCTGTCTTGCGCAAATATGGCTCCTGTCAACGCGTATGGAGATGTTTTATCTACCACATCCATCATTTCTATCCAGTTATCCGCATCGTATTCATATATGGTAAGTACCGGGCCAAACAGCTCCTCACACATCGTTACATAATATGGGTCTTTAGCTACTATCACAGTCGGCTCTATAAAATACCCTTTCGATTTATCATATTTACCGCCTATTATTATTTCAGCTTTACCGTTGCTGTTTTTTACTCCATCTATGTATTTTGCCAGGCTGTCAAACGACTTTTCGTCTATCACAGCATTAATGAAGTTGCCGAAATCATCTACTACTCCCATCTTCATTTCGCTGAGAGCTCCCGCCAGTTTTTCTTCTATCACATCTGCCAGGTTCGATGGCAGATAAGCGCGTGAAGCAGCGGAGCATTTTTGTCCCTGGTATTCAAAAGCGCCTCGTGCCAGGCCTGTTGCTACTGCATCAGTATCAGCGCTCGGATGCACGAATACAAAATCCTTTCCGCCTGTCTCCCCTACTATGCGTGGGTAAGATTTGTATTTTGCAATATTTTCGCCTATGCTCTTCCACATGCTTTGAAATACACCTGTAGAGCCGGTGAAATGCACACCACCAAAATCAGGATGTTTGTAACATATCTCTCCTACCATTGGTCCCGGAGGATAGATCAGGTTAATGACACCATCCGGTAATCCTGCTTCCAGCAATATTTCCATAAATACGCTGGCAGAATATACCTGTGTATTAGCTGGTTTCCATACTACTACGTTACCGCACATTGCCGGTGCTGTAGGCAGGTTACCACCTATCGCTGAGAAATTAAAAGGTGTTACAGCCAGTATAAATCCTTCCAGCGGGCGATATTCCATACGGTTATGCACGCCTTGCGGTGAGATCGGTTGTCCCTGGTATATCTGGCTAAGGAAATGTACATTAAAGCGAAGGAAATCTATCAATTCACATGCACTATCTATTTCTGCCTGGTAAGCGTTTTTGCTTTGTCCCAGCATGGTAGCAGCGTTCATTCTAAAACGGTATTTTGTTGCCAGCAGTTCGGCAGCTTTCAGGAAAATGCCTGCGCGATGTTCCCAGCTTGTTTCCGACCAGCTTTTGTGTGCCTTCATGGCAGCCTCTATAGCCATGTTCACATGCGTTTCATCGCTTGCGTGAAAATACCCCAGCAAGTGGCTGTGCTCATGTGGCGGATGTATCTCTTTTCTGTCATTACTACGCACCTCCTTTCCGTCTATATACATCGGTATATCCCGTTCTTCTTCTTTCAGTGCGGCAATTGCTTTTTTCAGCGCTTTGCGTTCGGGGGTATGAGGAGCATAGCTTAATACAGGCTCATTCTTTGGCTCGGCAAAATGGAAATATCCGTTATGCATGAAGTAATATTTTTTATAAGAGACGCAAAGGTATGTAATAAATATAGAGGGCAAAAAGCAATACTCACCTATATAAATCCCCCTGATTGGTGTATTGTCATATACAATATTTATAATATCTTACATCTATCCGAAGCAAACCATTTAACTGCTTTCGGACGTCTTATAGCAAATAACATAATAAAAATTTTATGAAGTCAATTTTTTACACGCTTTTATTATCTGCCCTCATATTTACTAATTCTTCTTTTGCCCAGGTATGGAGTTTTGCCAAAGGCTCCGATTCTATTGGCCTCTATATCGGCTACCCCGAGCATGTGGTTGCTGCAGGCAGGCAGGCTGTTTTATGGGGTGACTTTAAGAAAAGCCATATGGTGTATGGTAGCCAGGATCTTGGCGACTATACCATGAATGAACTCGATACTTCGGGCACAGTAGGTGCCAGTATCAATATTAATGGCAAGCTCTACCTTCTGGATGCCCAGACCGATGATTCTGGCAACTATTACATTCTCGGCACTTATTACGATTCTGTTACCTTTTCCACGGGCTTCCAGTCTTTACGTAATCCTCTTCCAGGAAACGACCCTAACTATTTTCTGTTCCGTCTTGATAAAGGCACGTTACATCTTAGCTGGTTCAAGCTAATAGGCGTCGACTACTATTCCACCAGCTCCAACTTTACCATTAAGAACAATGCATTATACATGTTCGTTGATTCGGGACTAGTGGCTGACAATCTCTTTAAATACGATCTTTCTACCGGCAATCATACACGTGTGCTTACACAATCCCAGGATGGCATGGTAACCTCTATTCAGCTCGATGCCAAAGGCAATATTTATGTGGCCGGTGGAGGCACAGTTCTTGGTCCCGTAAATTTTAATGGTCATATAGATACTCCGGCTTCTGCTTTATCATATCCTACTTATATAGTGCGATATAAAGCAGATGGCACTTTCGACTGGATACAATGGATGCGCGATGTCACTATCACTCCGCGCAAGCTCACTCTTTCAGGGAACAATCAACTGTACTACAGTGGCCCTGTGAATGATAGTTTCGCGCTTGCCGGCATTACCGTGCATCATGCTAAGTGGGTTTTTGCATTCATGGTTGCTATGTTAGATAGTACAGGTGACGTAAAATGGCTCTCACAGCAGGATAGCAAATACCTGGGAGATGCTGGGGTAAACAATGAATATCATGCATCACTATTAGGTGACACTTCTCTCTGTATTGCCGCATTCACCCGTGACACTATAGACTGGGGCAATGGCGTTACCAGTATTACCAACAACAATGGTAATATGACAGTGGTAAACTTTGCCTCTACAGGATTGGTCAACTGGACAAAATCTCCCCTGGCGTTGGCAAGCACTTGCAATCATATCGCCAGCGATGGATATAACGTTTGGGTAACCGGCAATGGATACGATAGCACTCAGCTCGTTTTTGGCAGCAATCATATCATTTCACAACTGTATGGCAGTACACCATTTATTGCGAAGCT
>Ga0134128_10006602_pt1 | contig 14048 bp, 7 predicted proteins | sample KB31754_FD_96462 | JGI IMG/M metagenome (GOLD analysis project Ga0134128, IMG submission 96462) | Terrestrial soil microbial communities with excess Nitrogen fertilizer from Kellogg Biological Station, Michigan, USA - KB3-175-4 | ecosystem: Environmental > Terrestrial > Soil > Unclassified ... | reverse complement strand
GAGCAGCTCACGTCCGGCCAGGTGTCGTGGCAGTACTTCAGGCTGCTCGGCGCGGCGACGTTCATGGGTCGGACGTTCTCGAAGGAAGAGGACCTGCCGGGCGGGCCGCGCGTCGCGGTACTGTCGTTCGGATGGTGGACGCGCCGGTTCGCATCCGATCCGGCGATCATCGGCAAAACGATCACGTTGAGCGGCGATCCGTACACCGTGATCGGCGTGATCAACAAGTCGTTCGATCCGTCGGAGTTCGGCGACGTGCCCGCCGTCTGGACGCCCTTCCAGCTCGATCCGACGAGCAACGATCAGGGTCACTACTTCCTCGCCGCTGCTCGGCTCAAGCCCGGGGTGACGCTCGCCCAGGCGCAGGGGAAGCTCAAGCAGTCGGTGGCCGGATACAATCAGAAATTTCCGAACGCGCTGGGCCCCAAAGCCGGGTTCAGCGTCGAGCCGGTGCGCGACGTGTTCACCCGCGACTCCAAGACGCTGCTCACCGTGCTGCTCGCGGCCGTGGGCGGCGTACTGCTGATCGCCTGCGCGAACGTCGCCAATCTGCTGCTCGTTCGCTCGACGGTGCGGAAGCGCGAGATGGCGATTCGCTCGGCGATGGGCGCCGACCGCGGTCGTATCGTCCGGCAACTGATGACGGAGAGCGTGCTGCTCTCGGTCGTCGGCGGGTTGCTGGGCCTGGCGCTTGGTGTGACCGGCATCCGATCGCTGCTCTCGATCAACACGGCGGGTCTCCCGCGGTTGGGCGACGACGGGTCGCTCGTCCACATCGACTGGCGCGTGGCCGGGTTCACGCTCGGCATCTCGGTGCTCACCGGACTGCTGTTCGGCGTGGTGCCGGCGCTGCACGCCTCGCGGAACGACTTGAACACCGTGCTCCGCGAAGGCTCGGGCTCCGCCGGGGGCGGGCGACACAACCGCATGCGGTCGTCGCTCGTCGTGCTGGAGATTGCGCTCGCGCTCGTACTGGTGATCGGATCGGGTTTGTTGATCAGAACCTCGATGGCGATTCGCTCGGTGAACCCCGGGTTCGATCCGCACAACGTGCTGACGATGCGGATGTCGTTCACCGGGCCGCGCTTTCAATCGTCGGCATCGGTCGATCAGATGATCCGGCAGGGTGAAGATCGGTTGCGCGCGCTGCCCGGCGTTCTGTCGGCGAGCGCTGCCTGCTGCCTGCCGCTCGAAGGCGGGTACGGTCTGCCGTTCCGCATCATCGGCCGCCCGCTCGACAATGGGCCGTGGACCGGCGGCGGCGCGTGGACGACGGTGTCGCCCGGCTACTTCGCCGTTTTCAAGATTCCGGTCATCAAAGGTCGCGGATTCACGGATCGTGACGACGCCGCGGCGCCGCCGGTGGCGATCATCAACGAATCGATGGCCAAGCAGTACTGGAAGACGGGAGATCCGCTCGTCGATCGCCTCACGATCGGCCGCGGGATCATGAAAGAGTTCGCCGCCGAGCCGGACCGGCAGATCATCGGCGTCGTGGCGGACAGCAAGGACAACGGGCTGAATCAGGATCCGGGTCCGAAGATGTTCATTCCGCAGGCGCAGGAGCCGGACCTCGTCAATCAGCTCAATACTCGACTGTCGCCGATCGTGTGGGTCGTGCGCACCCGAGGGGAGCCGCTGGCACTGAGCGCAGCCGCGCAGCAGCAGCTCCGCGAAGCGACCGGGCTTCCCGTCTCCGACATCCGGTCGATGGATCAGGTGGTATCCCGCTCGACGTCGCGCGAACAGTTCAATTCGCTGCTCATGACGGTCTTCGCGGCGTCGGCCTTGCTGCTCGCGGCGATCGGCATCTACGGTGTGATGGCCTACGCGGTCCAGCAACGGTCGCGCGAGATCGGCGTACGGCTGGCGCTCGGCGCCGAGCCGGGGCGTGTGCGGTCGATGGTCGTGTTGCAAGGCATGCGGCTCGCGTTCGTTGGCCTCGTGTTGGGGGTGGGAGGCGCGTTCGTGCTCTCGCGCTACATGAACAGCATGTTGTTCGGCGTCGAGCCGCGGGACCCATTGGTGTTCGTTGGCGTGCCGGTGCTGCTCGCCGTGATCGCGTTCCTCGCGGTGTGGATTCCGGCCGGGCGGGCGAGCCGGATCGACCCGCTGGGCGCGCTCCGCGCGACGTGACGCGGCGTCGCCTCGCCGTGCGCTCGCTGCTGCGCACGGCACTCTGCGCACTCGCGCTGCTGGCCGGCGCCGTCCAATCGGGCGCGGCGCAGGAGCGCGACGTCATCGTCACCGGCGGCTGGCTGTTCGCATCCACCGGCAATGCGCGCGTTCGAAATCCCGGCATTCTGATTCGGGCCGGAAAGTTTCTGCGCGTCGGCGGCGATCTATCAATTGCCGCGGCCGACGCCGAGCGCGTGCAGCTCGCCGACACCGAGACGGTGATTCCCGGCCTGTTCGATCTCCACGCGCACTACGCGATGGAATTGTTCGGCGCGGGGCGCAAAGACGAGACGCACGCCTATCCGTCGCTCTTTCTCGCCAACGGCGTGACAGCAACTTTCCCGGCCGGCGAGATGAATCCCGATTCGATGCGTCTCTTGCGCATCCGGATCGATGACGGCGAGGAGCCCGGCCCGCGTCTGCTCAACTCGGGGCCGTACTTTGGCACGGCGCGGCCGCGATGGAATCGCAGCATCACGACCGAGCAGATCGACTCAGAGGTCGACTATTGGGCGACGATGGGCGTGAAAGGGTTCAAGGCCAAGGGGATCACGCCCGATCAGCTCCGCGCACTCATTCAGCGCGCGCACCTGCACGGGCTGACGGTCACTGGCCATCTCGATTCGGGTTTTCGCAACAGCGTGAATCCGCGCGACGCGATACTGATGGGAATCGACCGCATCGAGCACTTCATGGGCGGCGACGCGTTCACGCCGGACAAATCGGCGTACGCGTCGTACGAGCACATGACCTTCGACACGCCGGCATTCAAGAAGATCGCGGCGCTGTATCTCTCGCAGCGCGTCTACTTCGACGCGACGTTGAGTGCGTACGGCTATTACGGCAAGAAGGATCCTGAAGTCTTCACGTACTACACCGACGAGAAGCGTTTTCTCACGCCGTACATGCGGGCCAAGGTCGACGCCGCGCCGCCGCGGCCCGTCAATCAGCAATTCGAGAACATTTATTGGACGAAGCGAAAGGAGGTCAAGGCGTTCTATGACGTCGGCGGCGGCGGCTTGATCACGCTCGGCACCGACCACCCGAGTTGGGGCGAGTTCCTCACGCCGTTCTCGGTGAACCGCGAGCTGCTGTCGCTGTCGCTCTCCGGAATCCCGAACGCGGCGGTGTTGCGAATGGCGACGATCAACGCCGCTCGGGCGATGGGCTTCGGCGACCGGCTCGGGTCGATCGAGCCTGGAAAATGGGCGGACCTCGTGGTCGTGCGCGGCAACCCGCTGGCCGACATTCGGCGCGTGCGCCTGCCGCGCGTCGTCATCAAAGCCGGCCGCGTCTACGATCCTGAAACGCTCATGAAATCGGTGGAAGGAAAGATTGGTCCGGCGAGCGCCGCGGATTCGGCGGCGTGGGCGCCCACGCCGCCGCGCCGGCGCGCACCTTGACCTCGATCACGATGTCGAAATTCCTCGATGCCATTCGCGCCGCCGTTCACGGCCCGGCGCAGCACGGCGCCGAACCCAGCGCCGCGAAATCTCGGCCGAGCGACGTGCAGGTGGCTGCATGCACGTTGCTCTTGGACATTGCGTACGCCGACGGCGAGTTCAGCGCGCCGGAACGCGCGCATCTCGAATCGGTGCTGGCGCGCCACTTCGGGCTCGATGCGGAGGCCGGCCACCGGTTGATCGCGGTCGCCGAGCAGGAACGGGCGCGCGCCGTGGACTACTTCCACTTCACGTCCGTGCTCCAGCGCGAGTACGATCTCGGCCAGAAGATGGTGCTGGCCGAGATCATGTGGGGCCTGGTGCTGGCGGACGGCACGATTGCCGACCGCGAGCAATATCTCACGCGCAAGATCGCCAACCTGCTCGACCTCGAGCCAGGGTATCTTGCGCAGGCCAAATCGACGGCGGCGAGCCGGCGCGAGTAGAACGAGAATGTCAGTCCTGCCGCAGCGCGATCACTGGATCCGCCGCGGCAGCTCGCCGAGCTGGCAGGAGACTCGCTACCAGCGCCGCGCCCGCGAGGAGCAGCGGCATGGTGACGAACGTCGCTCCGTCAAGCGGATCGACGCCGAAGAGCAGCGGACGCAGCACCTGCGTCGCGAGCGCCCCCGCCGCGAGCCCGATCAGAATTCCCACACCGACCACACGCATCCCGTCGCGCACGACGAGATGCACGACGTCGGCCGCCGTTGCCCCGAGCGCCATGCGCACGCCGATCTCGCGCGTGCGCTGCGCCGTGGTGAACGACACGACGCCGTAAAGTCCAATCGACGCCAGGAGCAGGCCCAGCACACCGAGCGTAGCGGTGACGATGACGGCGACGCGTTGCGGAAGGAGAACCACTGACGCTGCGTTCTCGAGCGATACGACCGCCGGGGGCGGCAACGTCGGGTCGAGCGAGCGGACGGCGTCGCGAATCGGCGTGGCGAGCGCGTCGGGGTTGCCGGACGTGCGAACGAACAACGTCACGGCGGAAATCCAATTCTGCGCGAGCGGCAGGTACATGAACGGAGCCGGCGTCTCGGTGAGGTTCGCGAACTTCACGTTGCGCGCGACTCCAACGACGGAGATACGGTTCGTATCGCCGACGGTGAAGGTCCGGCCGAGCGGATTCTGATTCGGCCAGAAGGTCTGCGCAAACAGCGCGCTCACCACCGCGACGCGCGGAGCACCGGGGCCGTCCGACGGCAAGAGCTTTCGTCCGGCGACGATCGGCAGGCGCAGCACATCGAAGTACTCCGCGCTCACCACGTTCGTGCGAGCGCTCAGGCCGCGCGCCTTCTCGTTGGGCGTCGGCGTGTAGCCCGGCACCCTGATCCCCATGCCCGTCGTCGTCATCGAGAGGGGCAGAACGCGCGCGTACGCGACCGACGTGACGTTGTCGAGCGTGCGCAGCCGGTCGTGCAACGCGGCATAGATGGCGCGCGCGCGCGTCGAGTCATAGCCGGAGAGGCTCACGTCGAGCCCCGTCGTGGCGACATGAGTCAGGTCGTAACCAGGGTCGATGCGATGCCCCTTTGCGAGCGCGCGCACGAACAGACCTGACGTGGTGAGAAGAAGCAGCGATGCCGCGACCTGGCCGGCGATGAGCGCGCTGCGCAGGCGCGATCGCGAGCGGCCGGCGCCGGCGCTGTCGCCGCGCATCGCCGTTGCCACGTCGGCGCGCGATCCGTCGAGCGCCGGCGCCAAACCGAACAGGAGGCCCGTCACGACCGCGACGCCAATCGTCAGCGCGAGCACGCGCGCGTCAGGCGCGACATCGACGTTGAGCTGGACGTCGACGGGAAGTTGGAGGTGCGAGAGGAGTCGCGTCGTGTACAGGGCGAGCAGTGCGCCTGCCGCACCCCCGGCGGCGAACAGGATGAGGCTCTCAGTGAGCAGTTGGCGCACGAGGCGCGCGCGTGCGGCGCCGAGCGCCAGGCGGATCGCGATCTCTCGGCGGCGCATCGTGGCGCGCGCAAGGAGCATTGTCGCCACGTTCACGCTCGCGATGGCGAGGACGAGCGCCGCGACGACCATCAGGATCATGAAGAAGGTGAGCACGGGCCGCGTCGCGTCACTCGGCAATCCGGATGGCGTCGTGAGTCGGATGCCGGTGAACTCGGCCGCGTCGCCGCCCAGCGAGCGTTCGGCTGTGGCAGCGAATCGCTCGGTGAGACCGGCGAGCTCCGCCTGCGCCGCGTCGTGGGACGCGCCCGTCGCGAGGCGGCCGACGAGCTGGAGCCAGCCCGCGTCGACCGATGTCAGGAGGATTTCGCCGCGGCGAACTACCGGCTGCGTCGCCATTGGCACCCAGGCGTCGATTCGTAGAACAGGGTAGAGCCCCGAGAAACCCGCCGGGGCGACGCCGATGACCGTGAACGGTTGCCGATTCACCTGAATCGTGCGTCCGACGATCGTGCTGTCGCCGCTGAAGCGTCGTTGCCAGAGCGAATGACTGATCACGATCACCTGCTTGGGTGCACCGGGGAGATCTTCGTCGGCGGCGAAGAAGCGTCCGAGCGACGGGCGTGTCCCGAGCACGTTGAAATAGTTGCCCGTCACGAGATTCGCTTGGGCGAGCAGGCCTTCGCCGCCGGTGCTGATCGTGAGCGTGAGCATGTCCCACGCGGCGAGGCCGCTCAGACGCTTCGACTCTCGAGCCAGCTCCTGGTAGTACGGGTACGAGACGGACGTCGACCCCGGACGGTCGCGGTGTACGCGCTCGATCACGACCAGCTGGTCTGCGCGGGCGATGCCCGGAACGGGGCGAAGCACGACCGCGTTCGCGACGCTGAAGATCGTGCTCACCGCGCTGACGCCGAGCGCGACGACGACGATCGCGACGAAGGTGAAGACCGGGTGCTTTCGAAGGATCCGAGTGGCGTAGCGGGCGTCCTGTGAGATGGCGGTCAGCATGTCTCTCTCTCGCTCGTGGAAGGCGGTGTAGACGAGATCGGGGATGGTGCGAAGCCATAGTCGGAGCACGCCGCCGACTCCGGCGCGGCGGCGCTCATCGCGCAAATGGTCGATGAACAGCTCGCGCATGTCGCCGCCGAAGTCGTGGCGGATTTCCTCCGGCAACAGGCGCAGCAACGCCGTGTAGGCGCGCTCGCTCAAGGCGCGGTGGCGATGCGTCATGACGCGGGCGCGAAGCGCTTTACGAGCGATCGCACCGCCGGCGTCGCGACGAGCGCCGCGATCCGCCGCGCCTCGAGCGCGACGACCCGCTCGCCGAGTCGGGTCAGTCGATAGTAGTGCCGCCGTTCGTTCTCGAGGTCAGCCGCCGGCCGGTGGCCCGCGCTCTCGATCAGCCCGTCGGCGACGAGGCGCTTGAGAACCTTGTAAAGGTTCCCCGGCTCCAGCCGGACGGCGCCGTCCGACCGCTCATCGAGTGCCTGGGTGAGGCCGTATCCGTGCAAGTCGCCCTCGGCGAGCGAGACGAGCAGGAGAAATTCGACCGGACGGAGCGGAACGAAGTGCTTCGGGTCGCGAAACATGGCGGGGAGGGAAGGCTGGTATGATCCAATGTATCATACGGCCCGTCCGCGCCAGAGTTTCAGCCTGTTTCGGGCCCTCCACGGCGCTGCGCCAGGCCGACGGCCACCGCGCAGACGATCGACGCCGCCAGCCCGGCCATGGCCGGCGTGACCCAGCCGATCGGCTCACCGCCGCGCGGGAGCTGTACCGCGAGCATCACGACCATCCCGCCGACGATCGCTGCCAGCGCGTCGCGCCGGCCCAGCCGGCGCAGGTACAGCCCGCCCACCACGGGCACGAACAGGCAGACTCCGAGCACGCTGTAGAAGAAGGACAGCGCGCCGATGATCGTCCCGGCGACGAGCGCCAGCAACACGGCGAGCACGCCGCCGCCGATCGCCGCCGATCGCGCCACGTGCAGCACGCGCGCGTCGGATGCCGCGGGGTTCACGATTCTCCTGTATAAGTCCTGTGACAGCGACGTCGCGAGCATGAACAGGATCGCGTCGGCCGCGCTCAGCTCGGCGGAGAAGAGGGCCGCGAGCCCCAGGGCGCCGACGCCAAACGGCAGATCGCGCACGAGCAGCGTCGGAAGCGCGAGCTGCGGATCGGCGAGCGTCGGGTGGAGCGACCGCGCGACGATGCCAAGCACCGGCGGCACGAAGGCGAACGCGAGCAGCCCGAGCGCATTGAGGCCGGTGCCGAGGCGCACCGTATGATCGTCGCGCGCGCCAAAGACTTTTTGCAACAGTCCGGGCGAGACGACGAACGCCGGAGCGAGGAGGACGAGGTACATCCACCCCGAGGTGCCGCTCTTCCACAAACTCCAATACTCGTTCGGCACATCGAGGCGCGCGACCACCGCGTTCCAACCGCCAGCGTGTCCGAGAGCGAGCGGCAGCGCCAGCGCGAAGCCGACGAGCTTCACGCAGAGCTGCAGCACGTTCACCCACGCGCTCGACGTCAGCCCGCCGGCGGTGAAATAGATCGTGATCACCAGGCCGCCGAGCACACACCCAAGCCATTTCGGCGCGCCGACGACGGCAGTGAGCAGTGTGGACAGCGCGATCAGCTGGCCGGCGAGAATGGCGAGCGTTCCGAGCCAGAGCAGCGTCGCGACGACGGTGCGAACGCCTGGTGAATAGCGGTGTTCGAGATAATCGCCCACGGTACTGAGGCCGAGCGCCGCGGCCTCGCGGCGAATGCGCGGGCCAATCCAGAACGCGAGCGCGACCGAGCCAATCCCCGCCGAGCCGACCCACCACCAGGCGGCAAGTCCGTTGCTGAAGCCGAGCGCCGCGGCGCCGATCGTCGACCCGGCGCCGATGTTTGCGGCGAGCAGCGTTGCGAACAGAAGGCCAGGTCCGAGGGCGCGTTTGGCAACGAAGAAGCCCTCAGTCGTCTCGACGCGGCGGCCGACTACCGCGCCGATCAGCACCATCAACGCCGCGTAGGCGATCAGGATCGCGAGCAGCGCGCTCAAGGGCGTTCGGGGAGCGCTACGGCTTGCCGAGGTCGCGCACGGCCGGATAGCCGGGCAGTCCCTTGGACGCGCGCACGGCGCGCAGGATCGCCTCCGACATCATGTCCGCGGCGAGAGCGCCGATTATCGATACGTCGGCGTCGCCGGCGTGCGCGCCGGTCGCCAGGGCGAAGATCGCGTCGCCGTCGCTCATCGTGTGCGACGGATAGATGGCGCGCGCGATGCCGTCGTGGGCCATCTGCGCCACTTTGGTTGCCTGTACCTTCGTGAGCGTCGCATTGGTGGCGACGACGCCGATCGTCGTGTTCTCGCCGGCGCGACCAACGCCTTGCGCGCGCGCCCCTAGGTCGCGAACCAGCTTGCGCGCATCGCCGAGCGACTTGCCGTCGGGCGTGCGCACGCCGGCAACGACTTTGCCGGTCGATGGATCGATCACGTCGCCGACCGCGTTCACCGCGACAATCGCCGCGACGGTCAATCCATTCGCGAGCGTGATCGACGCAGTCCCAAGGCCACCTTTCATCGCGCGACCCGGACCCGCCAACTTGCCGACCGTCGCGCCCGCTCCGGCGCCGACGTCGCCTTCGGCGATCGGGCCGGTCGTCGCGGCGGCAGCAGCCTTATAGCCGCACGATGCGTCGGGATGAATCTTGGGATCGCCGATGTTGAGATCGAACAGAATCGCCGCCGGCACGATCGGCACTTTCGCGACGCGCACATCGTAACCGATGTTGCGCTCCTCGAGGTACTTCATGACGCCCGACGCGGCGTCCAGACCGAACGCGCTGCCGCCGGAGAGCACGATCGCGTTGACCTGCTGCACGAGATTGATCGGGTTGAGCAGATCGGTTTCGCGCGTTCCCGGCGCGGCCCCCCGCACGTCGACGCCGGCGACTGCGCCGTGCTCGGCGAGGATCACCGTGCACCCGGTCGGTCGCGACGTGAGCGTGAACTGGCCGACCTTGATTCCGTCGACGGCGGTGAGACCCTGACGCGGCGATTGCGCGGTGAGTGGCATGGCCAAGAGCGCGGCGAGCGCTACGGCGAGCGAGGAGCGCGAAGCCGCGCCTGCGGCGGCGATGGGCATCATGCGCCGAAAGCTATCTCCGTAGGCGCCATGCCGCGCCGACCCGACTCACCGCCGCACGAACACCACCTCGGTGCGCGCTGTCTTGTACGTACCGCTCAACGTGTCGCCGTGGAGCACGCCGGCGAACAGGTCGACCGTGTCCCCGGCGAGCTGATTGCTCAGCAGCGCCAGCGTGATCGTGGTGCCGATCTGCTGGCCGATGATGCCGTCGCCGCCCGGCGTGAACCCGGCGTACCGTCCGCTGAGCGCCGCCGGAAGTCCGTCGCGCGCCGCCGGCGATTCGACGTAGAGTGTGAGCTGTTGCGCGGGGCCCGTTCCACCCGGGCCGCTGGCTGACGCGAAGCGAAACCGTCCCTCGATCGGCTCGGTTTGATCCGCCGTCACGTTGAGCGTGCCGCTGTTCAGGTTGACCACCGCGCCGAACAACCCGATCCCGCCGGTGATCCGGCTGATGATCCCCGAGCCGGTGAATGGATCGTTATTCGTACGATAGTAATCATAAAAGTTGGAATCCACCGCCGACACGACGACGTCCTGCCGAAAGCCCGGAATGAAGAGGTGCTGAAGATCGGCCGCGAACGGATTGCGCAGCTGTCCGGAGAATCGGATGCCGAGGCTGTCGGTGAAGAGGAAGAATGGGCCGAACGGGCTCTCCGCGCGCACCGCGTAGGCCCGCGCGCCCGGCGTGGCGTTCCACGACACGGCCAGCGTGTCCCGGTCGCGATTGAACGTCCGCGACAGCGCGCCCGATGACGTGACCTCGGGATTTGGTACGCGCGTGAACGCCGTCGCGTCCTCGCCCTCCAACGTATGGACGTGAAGCTGATAGCGCGCGCCGCGGCGAAGATCCGCGCCGGCAAGCGGGATGTGGTACGAGCCCGCGCCCTTTCCGGTGATCGACTGGGTGAGGTCTTCCGTCCCCCGTACGACATTGCCCGCCGAGTCGATCAGCTCGACCAGCGCGCCGACCACGGGAATGCCGCCGGCGCTCACGATCGGGTCCGTCGGATCGAACTGGGTGTCGGGGAGCGTCACGGCGCCGGTGAGCGTCCGCTCGAGCAGCACGCCCTGCGACGTGGCGTTCACGTTGAGCACCGAATGGATGACGAGCGACGGAGTCGTCTCGGCGAGCGTGACCTTGCCGATGTCGCACCCGGCGAGCGCGATGGCGAGCGCCGCGGCACCGAGCGCCGCGAGCACGGCGGCGCGCGATCGCGCAAGCTCAGAAGCGAACCGTGACACCGATCGACGGCAGGAAAGGGAACTGCGAGATGGCCTGGCGCGTCGGCGGAGCCTTGGAGTAGTCGAACACGTAGAGAAACACGTTCTTCGCGTCGTAGGCGTTCACGATGCTGAGATAGGGCGCGATGGTCGTTCCGCCGACGCGGTAGCTCCGCGTCACGTCGACGTCGAGCCGCTGTGTGGCCGGGAGGCGCGCGCCATTCCGCGGCCCGCCGATGAATTCTTCTTGCGACCCTGCGCCGCGCGTCCCGAAGGTGTTGAGCTCCGGATCGTAGAACCGGCGGACGATCTCGCCGACGATGTCGGTATACGGAGTGCCCGTGGCGTAGCCCAGTCGTACGCCGAGCAGGTACTTGGCGAGCCGCCAACTGGCCACGACGTTGAGGTCGTGCCGCCGGTCGTGCCCCGGAAAGTAGACGAGGCCGTTCTCCTGCCGAGTCGCGACCGCGTAGGTATAGGAGATCCAGCCGCTGAATCGCCCGGTCTCGAACTGGCGGAGCAGCAGGTCGGCGCCGTACGACTCGCCGCCCACGGGAAGGAATTCGTCGCCGACGGTATTCGGGTCGTCCTGGGGATTGGACTCGATCAGATGGCCGTAGCGCTTGTAGAAGCCCTCCGCCCGCACGTACCGCGACGGCGAGAGCCAGCGCTCGGCGCCGACGATGTAGTGCCACGCCGTCGATACCGGAGCAGTCGCGTCGCTCGCCACCCAGAAGTCGAATAAGCGAACTGGTATGTCTTCGCGGGCCAGCGAGTGCGTCCACTGCGCGAATTGGCCGACGGCGGCGGTGAGCGCGAAGTCGCGCGTCAGGAAGTACTTGGCGGAGAGCCGGGGCGAGAGCCCGGTCCAGCCGGTGCCGGTGAGCGTCTCGCCGCGGAGGCCCGCCTGCACGAGCCAGCTCGAATCCGGCCGCCAGAGGTCATCCATGTACAACGCGGCGGACGTCGGATGTTGGCGCAGGCGAAACAGGCTCGTCCCCGCCTGACTCGACAGCGCGTCGTACCGAATACCGTACGATGCAACCTCGTAGCCGTACGATCGCTCGTGCGCGGCACCGATCGCTGTCACGGTGCCTTCGACCCGGCCGTCGCCGACGGTGTTGCCGAGTGTCAGCGAGCCCTCGCCCAGATCGAGCCGAGTCGAGAAGCGCGAGTAGGACGCCCGCTGCTCGAGGATCGTGCTGTCGCCCAACAACGCGCGCGCGAAGGCGCCGCGACCGCGGCCAGCACGCGTGGACGAGAGCGTGGCGCCGAGTACGCTGTTGCCCCAGCCGAAGTCGAACGTCCCGCCGCCGGCGTCGGCGGTGGCCGAATCGCCGAAGGTCGCGATGTTCGCATTCAGCACGTCGCGGCCATTGTAGCCGGTGAGCGAGAGCCTGGTCGACGGCGTGAATGCATAGGACGCGTGCGCCTGCTCGTCGCGAAAATGATAGGGCAGCTCGTTGCTGCTGATCAGCTTCACGAACTCGTCGGCGTAGGTGCGGCGACCAGCCAAGGTCCACGAGCCTTTTCCGTTGGCGAACGCGCTGCCGACTTCGGCCGTCGAGGCGAGCACGGAAAGCTCCGCCGTCCCGTGCAGGCCTGCGCGCGGCTCGTCGGCGGTGCGCACGTCGAGCACGCTCGACAGCCGGCCGCCGTAGCGTACCGGGAATCCGCCGGTCATCAGCTGCACGTCGCGCACGGTCGGATCGATGAACGTGCTGAACAGCCCGCCGAGGTGAAATGGATTGTAGATCGGATAGCCGTCGAGGAGAATGAGATTCTGATCGGCCTCGCCGCCGCGCACGTTCAAGCCCGTGGAGAAATCGTTGCGCGCCTCGACGCCGGGCAGAAGCTGCACGACGCGGATGATGTCCGGCTCGCCGAACTTGGGCACAGCTTCCGCGGCGCGCGCCGTGATCTGCACCGTGCCGACGTTTGGCCGCGACTCGAACCGATCGCGCTCCACGGGCCGTGCTTCGGTGCGCACGGTGCCCAGCACTGTGGCTTCGGTCTCGAGGCGAATCTCGACGCGCGTCGTGTCGCCCGCTGTCACCGTGATTGCGCGCTCGACAGTCTTGTAGCCGAGCAGCCGCGCGCGCAGCGTCGCCGCGCCGGCGTGAACGTCAGCGATGACGAAGTGCCCGGCCGAATCGGCGATGGCGCCTTGCGTCGTCCCGACCACCGCCACGCCCGTCCCGGCGCGTGGTTCGGCGGTCGACGCGTCGAGCACTCGCCCGGCGACGACACCAACCGAGTCACGCCGCGCCTGCGCTCGGCCCGCCATCGGCAGCGCGAACAGAATGGCGAGCCCCACCGCCGCGGCGCGCGACGCGTAGCGCAAGAGCACCGCACCGTGCATGTCCCGCGCGTCGTCGAGGCGCGCACGCGACAGCTCGAGGTGCGCAGGTCCGATCACGAACGGATAGAGCTGGTTGCCGCCGGCGGCGCCGTGCGCGCCGATCTGATCGTCGAACGACACGATCTCGTATCCGTCGTAGGCTCCGAAGATGGTGATGTCGCCGGCGTTCGGTTGGTTGACGAGATGCTCGACCGCGCGGATCACGTTGTCGCCAGTGCCATAAACTTCGAGCGGATTGCGGCCCTCACGGACCTCGAGGCGGCCGTCGCGAATGACCGCGCGTCCCGCCGCGCTCTCCAGATGTACCGCCGGACCGTCTCGAGTTCCGAGCAGGCCCACGCCTGGGTGCTCGAGCAGCTCGAGGTACAAATTCGATCGAATCGGATCGTCGGCGATGCGCTGGCGATCGAGCCGTTCGATGTCATCGGTGAAGTAGAGGAGCGCGAGGCACGAGCTGTACGTCACGACGACGTCGTGGTCCTCCTCGACGCGATACTTCTCGGGCAGAATCAGCTCGCGCAGGCCGTAGCGGCTCCGCACCCAGTCGCGAAATCGGAGCAGCACGCGCTTCGCGGTGCGCTGCGTCGGCGGCGTCACCTGCGCCACGGCCTCGACGATCTGCGCGCTCATGTCGGCGTACTCCGACGTGTCCGCGAAGCTGGCCCGCGAGCGGAGCGGCATCTCGCCGGTCTGCGCGGCCGCCTTCTCGAGGATCTTCTCCACGACCTTGCCCAGCGATTGCCCGAACCGCACGCGAAAGCTCGACGACGGCGTCATGCCGTGGTCGGACAG
>Ga0134128_10006598_pt1 | contig 14050 bp, 15 predicted proteins | sample KB31754_FD_96462 | JGI IMG/M metagenome (GOLD analysis project Ga0134128, IMG submission 96462) | Terrestrial soil microbial communities with excess Nitrogen fertilizer from Kellogg Biological Station, Michigan, USA - KB3-175-4 | ecosystem: Environmental > Terrestrial > Soil > Unclassified ... | reverse complement strand
GCTCGCGGACGCTGGTTACAAACAACAAGCAGACGCGGAATTTCGTTTGGCGGAACAGGGAGGCGAGCCGCAGATAAACGCAGATGAACGCAAATAATAGAAAATTCTGCGTTCATCTGCGTTTATTGGCTTATTTAGTCTGCGCCGATCATCGCGCCGACGCCCGACTTTTGCTCCTCGGCTATCTGAGCGGGCGTCTTCTGAGGATCGCGCCAGTTGTCGAGAATGCCGACTTGATGCACGCACTGTAACGTGCACGTAGGTGCACACCACTTCTCGGTCTTGTACTCACGATCGAAGTCGTCCATCGTGTACTGGTCCAACGGAATGCCGGGATAACCTCGCTGCTGCGAGCACCAGTGTACGAGTCCCTCTTCACAGATGTAGAGGTAACGAGCGCCGGCACGACATCGCCAGTTGTAAGGCTTGCCTTCAGCGATGCTGTCCTGAAACCAGTTCAGCCGAGCGTGGTCCTTGTTTCCGAGTTTCTTGACTTGTTGGAAAATATCTTTTTCTTTTACCGACAACGGCTTCAACGTGCCATCGACGTCGTGAATCACGCCGACAGTGGTCGAGAACCCGAGTTCGACTGCGCGGCGCGCTACAACCAGAGCGTCATCCGGATTCTTGATTCCCCCGCCAATAACTGAATTAATGTTGACGTGAAAATCCGCGTACTCGGATAAGTAGCGCAGCTTCTTGTCCAGCACGCGCAAACTCTTGCGCGAGACTTCATCCGGCTCGACATTATCGATGCTGATCTGCAAATACTCGAGCCCCGCTTTGTTGAGACGCTTGATACGTTCGGGAGTGAAGTAGTAACCATTCGAAATCAGGCCGGCAATCATTCCACGCACGCGTATGTGTTGAATGATCTGATCGAGCTCTGGATGCATCATCGGCTCGCCACCCGAGATGGTTACAATCGACGTCCCCAGATCGGCGAGCTTGTCGAGACGGCTCTTGACGACTGCGAGATCGATGGGCTTCGAAGTGTGGTCGTATTCGTTGCAATAACCACAGGCCAGATTGCAACGACGCATCGGAATGAGATGGGCCAGGACCGGATGGTGAGATGACAACAGCGCGCGACTGATAAAACTGGCTTCACGCAGCTTCAGTTTTAGAAATTTAGTCTTCCGCATTTTGACGCGAAGAATATGCGACCAGGGCGGTCCAATGCAACCGCACAAAAAAGCAGCCACAGATTACACAGATAAAATCCGCAATTACCTGTGTCGATCTGTGGCTAAACTCTGTCAGGCTCTTGTTTAGCTCTTGACGATCTTCACACTCGAGTCGAGTTTAATATCAAACTCGCTCGGATCGATCTTCTGGTTCTTTTCCAAAGCCGTCAAACGCATGGTCGTTGAATCATCATTCTTTTCAACGATCTTGGTCTGGACCGGCATGCCGGCGGAGTCAATCCAAACTTCGGCATATTTATAACCAGCATTTCCCTTCGGAACGAGCGTCAGGTGGATCGTGCTCACTCCACCCCACAAAGTCTCTTCACGAACATCCTTCACCGGCTGGAAACGCGCTTCAAGTTGCTGCCGCGACATGTTCATCATGTCGAGAAGCCCGGACGCCTTGCTGTCCTTGCCGCCCATCTTTCGCGCATCACCCGTGTAAGCAACTCTCAATGCTGGACGGAAAATCGTGTACTTGTTGTTGTTAACGGCCATCACTTCGCGGCGCGGACTGCTCCAGTCGATTCTGACTGACGCTTGCTTTCCGCCGCCCGGCAGGTAAATCACCACACCGTTGTATTTGTCTTCCACGCCGAGTTGCGAGTTGTACTTCACCATGCTCACACCCGCGCGCAAAGACTTCAAACTCTGCCGATTCTTTTCCAATCGACTCAAAACAGAACTCACCAGGCCTGCTCCCTGACCTTTCGTTGTGGTCGGGCTCACAATAACGAGAGTCGATAATATGAAAGCTAAACTCAGGCCCGAGGAAATCAATCTCTTCATAAATACTCCTTATTAGTTTCTCCTTTCGCGGCGGTCGCGCAAAAAACCTCGCAATTATAGGGAAGAACTATCGTATGTCAACCTCGAAACTGCGAATCTTCCCGGAAGGGTCAAGCACCTTTCGTACCGCGAGTACCTCCACGTCTGTTCGCCCCGTCAGTGCCTTGATTTGTTGCTCAATGCGGCCCTTATCTTCTTCGTTGCCAACAACTTCAGGGGCCAACACCAGGGTTGCGGCAACTGGGCTTTGATGCCCGGTTCTTTGGGCCCGTTCGCCACTCGAAAACCAGCTTTTCGGTGTCAAAAAAATGAAGATCAAAATGACCACACATAGAAGATCCCATTGCCAGGTATTGCGCGGGTAATTCCAGAAAAAAATCTTCTTAAGTGTGGTGAAAAAGCCTCGCACGATCTCAAGCTTGCAAGTAAACAGCCACGGGAACCGCGGCTGGAGGGTCGATTGATTTTAGCATAATTTCAGCCGCGAATTGACATAAGACTCATAGGCCTTGATGACCTATAAGCGCACCGAAGGCGCTTGTTCAACAATGTGCCCATCGCGCATCTGCACGATGCGTTTGCACATCGCCGCAGCCTCGGGATTGTGAGTGATCATGATGATGGTCTGATTGAAGCGGTAGTTCAACTCCTGGAACATGTTAAGTACCAGGGCTGAGTTCTCGGAGTCGAGATTTCCGGTGGGCTCGTCAGCCAGAACAATCGCCGGACGCGTCACCACTGCACGCGCCAACGCAACGCGTTGCTGCTCGCCGCCGGATAATTCGAGTGGTTTGTGATGAAGTTTATTTTCCAGTCCCAGCAAACGCAGCACGTCCCGGCGCAGTTGCGGATCGCCGCCGCCGTTGCCGTGAATTCGCTCCGCTAGTCGGAGATTTCCTTCAGCCGTGAGCGTTGGGAAAAGGTTGAATCTTTGAAAGACAAATCCGATTTTCTTGCGCCGTATCGCAGTGCGCTTTGCGTCCGACGCGGCGGTGATATCGTCGCCGTCGATCACGATGCGGCCGGAGGTTGGTGTCAAAAGACCACCCAGCAAGTGAAGCATCGTCGACTTGCCGCAACCCGACGGTCCCATGATCGCTACGAACTCGCCTTCCTGCACCTCGAGGGAAACACCGCGCAACGCCGGCACATCGACCTTCCCGATGCGATAAACCTTTACCAGATCTTCGGCTTTTAAAATGGTTCTCATCGATTACTGGTTCGCGGACACCTTCTTATACTGAACATCGAGATCCACTTCCGGCAACTGCCACTTGTTCTCCAGCACAAATGCTTTCGGCATGTACTCCCGGTTTAGTTCGACCGACGCTGAGTCCTGATAAGTAATGCTCAGCTTATATCGATCCAGTGGCCGCGTTATTTCAATGCGACTCGGCAGCGAAGCCGTGACGCCGTTGCCTATAACCTTTTCATTGTAATAAGAAACGTCTGTGATCAGGCGTTCTCTATCATCATAACTTTGCACGCGCGCGAGATGAATGCCGCCAACGCGATCGAGCCAGAAACGTCGCAACAACTTCGCGTCACCGCCGCTTTGCGAAAGCTCTTCGAGCAGATAATAAGAGCGCATCACGCGTGCATTTTTCTTGCCCGGGCGAGTATCAGGTTCTTCCTGAAAGAACTCGCTCTGCACATAAAATAACGAGTTGTTCGGCTCGATCGGGCGAATCATAAACGCGTCAGTCAAATGCTGCGGACGCATGTTCGAAAGCGCGCTAACTGTTGCCTTCTCCATTTTCTGCTTGTCGTCTTTATCGCCGCTCGATCCGTTCGGAGGCAGCCGCGGATAGTCGGCGTTGTTAGTCCCCTTCAAAAAACGCCGGTACTTGGTGTCACCCTTCAAAACTGCAACGCTGAAGTGCTCACCGTCAGACGCCATCTGCGCGAGATCGACAAACGTAAACTGAATGACAAGATAGATCTTGCCCGGCCGCTGAAGCGTGATGTCACCATCGACGAGTCGATATTGATCTGCAATGCCGAACGACGCAAACGACGTATCTTCAAATTGAATGTCGATCTTGCCATGGATCGACTTAACCGTTGAAAGTCGATTGATCTCCTGGATCAGTTGATTCTTATCCGCAGCAACCACAGGTGTCAGCAACTGCGGCACCTGGATCTTTTTCTTCGCTCCAAACAGACCACACCCGCCATTGAACAACAGCACTGAGACAGTGAAGACTGATAGCAGTAAACGGGTGGGCACCATTCTGTAGGCGTTGAAATATTTGAGCATCAGCCTTAGGCGCCAATCATACGTCAAACGCCAAAGAATCGGGAAATTGTAGTGAGTTTCCGGCAAAGGCGCAAAGGTGCATCAATCAAGCTCGAGCGCAGGCTTTCCAAATCGTCCGCGCAAGCGGTTAATCGTGTTTATAATCCCCGGCCTGCTTAACAACTTCTGTTCCAGTCGATTCTTGCCGGGAAAGTCGACAAGCATGACGCCGAGGAGAATTGTGAGTAATCCCTGTCCGGGAACACCGGGCACTGAAAGCACGACTCCGAGCGCGATCAATAACCAGCCCGCGACGTTCTTGCCGATGACTTTCAAAACACGCACAGTTGCGTTTGAGCCAGTGACGCCTTTTGATTGTTGCTTCTTGAAATGATCGCTCGGCAGTTTGACCAGAATCACCGAGACGATGCCGAGGTTGATGAGAAAAGTGCCAACAAAAATAAGAACTGCGATCAGTACGCTGCGCCAGGTAAGGCCTGAGAAAAAGTCCGCTAACCATTCAAACATTATTGATGCAATTCACCACGCGACTTCAGAATCGATTCGAGAAGTTCTTGCACTATCTGTTCCGCAACGCCGTCCAGATTGAATTCCGGATGTTCCGCGACTTCCCAGAACTCATCGAGTCCGCGCGCGCCGGCGCGTTCGAGCGCGAGCACCTCGATCAATAAATCCAGCACGTCGGCAGCTTTCACGAGTCGTGCTTCGAGACTCTGGCGCTGTTCGTAGTCGGCGTAGAGCGTTGCGTAAGAGTTCTCCGCATCAACTCCGCTGACGATGTCGTGGAAAGCGGCGGTCTCTGCTTGTTTTCTCCCTGCTGCTCCGAAATACAACGTCGCCGTGCGTGGCATGTCTCCAACTCGTACTTCGGCCCAATCATGCAACAGAGCGATGCGCAACACTCTCTCGACGTTTACGTTCACGCCCTGAGCGATGCAAGAATCGGCGAGCAACATGGCCGTCGCACTCACGCCGAATGAATGAGCAGCGACTGATTCAGTACCGTTGGGCAGACCGCGCAAGGTCCAACCCGTACGATCCAGGCGCTTCAATCGTTGCAGCTCGATGAGAGTTGAAAGCATGCTGAAGAAACGAATCTATGGCGCGCTAACAATAATTGTGCGGCGCTTCTCGCCGAGAGTAAGCGTCAACGGCTTGTCCAATTGAATCGGATGCGTTTCGCCATCGATGCTGATGACCAGATTCGCCGGCGCTCTTGTGAGTGCGCCAATCGGTGCATTGGGTGGCGTGCGAATCAGAAGATTTGAGGCCACGATGCGCCAGCTCGCAGCTTCGCAGCGAATGCGAAGTCCAGGACTGTCTGTCTCAAACGACTCGTTCGGCGCGAGCGAATCGGCCTTGAATTGTCCTTCACCACAACGCACGCCCGCCGCGTCGTAAAAAGTAACCGAGCCGGAAACGAACGCGTAAGCAACGTTGCTCCTGTTTTTGAAGAGCATGCGGACATTCGTCACGGGCGTCTCAGGCGCACCGTTGAGCGCAGTGGTCCTGAGAGTCGCTTCGAGTGCCGGCGCGCCGGTCGCATCCATCGCCACCGCCGCCTCGGAAAGCGGCACCCGTTTCTCATTCAAATTTCCGGTAGTCTCCTGAGCGCTCACACACAACGCGCTGCATAAGAGCAGAAGGCCGCCTGCAAACATTTTCATAACGGAGTCTCCTCGCGAATCATCGCATAGATAAGCTGATCGATCGTTTGACCTTCTTTGGTAACGCTCATTCTCATCCGTCCTTCAAATGCATACCCTGCTTTTTCCAGCACGCGCGCCGAAGCGGGATTCCAGTCAAATACATGAGCAAACACGCGACACAGATCGTGGTTTGCAAACGCATGCTTCGTCACCACGATCAACGCTTCCGTCGCGATCCCGCGACCCCAGAACTCTTCGCCGAGCCAGTATCCGATCTCCGCTGAACGTCGATCGACGTCGTGCTGCAACGTGTAGCCTATACCACCAACTGCCTCACCGGCTACATCGATCGCAAAATTCGTTTCGGGTTCAAAGCCGACAACCATATCGAGCCAGTTTCGTGCATCGCGATCGGTGTAAGGATAAGGGAAACGATCGCGCAGGTTGATCGACACTTTGCGGTTGTTTCCATAGCGCACGATCGATTCGCGATCGCGCCACTCCCAACTACGCACCGTACATGACTTGAGCTCGAATCTCATGCAAGCCTTGGCAATACGGCAGCGCCGCGCGGCAGAACGAAACCACTACCCGCTCCCGCCTGGTCCAACGCCGCCGCGAGGGTATGCGCCGGAATCATGCGCATCCGTTTTACCTCATCGTCCGCAAGTTCTGAAACCAAATAAACGCGATAACGTTCGGCTTTAGTCAACAGTGCCCACGCAGTCTGCCCGTTAACTTCATAACCGTTGACGAGACGCGCTTCAAGTGCGCGCGAGTCAGCAGCGTCAAACCATTTCATGAAATCCGGCCGCCCGAGGCCGTCACTGCACTCGGCGAGCAGAATAATCGTCCCACCTTCGTTGCATGCAAGCGCGGCCATGTCGAGTGCTTTATGCGCCTGGATCATGTTTATGTCGTGCGGAAAGCCGCCACAACTCGCGATCACGATGTCACGCTTCGCCGGAATCGTCGTCGAGTACTGGTCCAGGTAATACTCGCAGCCCGCGCGATGGGCCAGACGCCAGTCGCCACAAAAGATTTTCACCGCACGCTTGTCCTCGTTCACGATCGTGTTGATTCCGAACGCAGGCGCAACGAGCGCAGCTACGCGTTCGCACTCTTCATGTACGGCATTTCCGTCGAGTAGTCCGGTTCCGACGCCGGCTTTGCGGCCGCCGCGTTCGAAATCGAGCGCGAGCATGTGCGTGGCTTCGATCGTCTTTGCGGACGCAAGGCCGGGACAGATCGATTTGCGACCACCGGTAAATCCTGCGAAGTAGTGAAACGTGATCCCGCCGGTCAGAAACACACGCGAGAATTCTTTCAACGCGCTGTTGACCTCAAGCGTGACGCCGCATTCCGTTTTACCGAGACTCGTGAGTTTCGAACGATGATGTGGATCGTGTTGAAGTATGCGCAGTCGCTGCGCGATGAACGGAGTTAGTAATTCGATTCGCTCTTTTTCACTGACGGGCCGGTGAATTCCGGTCGCAAAGATTACCGCCATGCGCGCCGGGGAAACACCTACTTGAACGAGTCGCCGTACCAGCAGGTTAACAACCTGTGCGCTCGCGGTCGCACGCGTCGCATCAGAAACCACGATCAGCACTGAATCGTCAGCGCCGGCAATCTCGTCGACGCCGTCAAAGGCAGCGCCGATTTCGAAATCACTTAACGGCGCCCGTGTATTAGTGCCTGAGCCGAGAACAGAAAAACGGTGCTCATCAAACTCAAACTCGAAAAAACCGCGTCCATACGCCAGTTCAATTCGGCTCATCGATCCTCAACATTCGCCGCGGATTTACGCAGATAAACGTGGATAAGAACAAGTATTGTCTTTTCTGATTTGCTGCCGTTAGTTTCTCTCGGATCTAAAACACGCCCTGCCCGCGTGGCAAAAATGAAATGTGTCGTCTTCGAATTCGGGGGTTTCCATCTGAATCGTGAGGTGGTCCACGCCAAATCGGTCGTGGAGTTTCGTTCGCAACTCTCTTAACAAGTCGGGCTGCGAGATGCTGGTCGCGTGAATCACGTGCGCGCTGAGTGCTTCTCGTCCGGAGGTGATGGTCCAAACGTGAAGATCGTGAACGTCGGCAACACCCTGAGTATCCAGGATCGCAGTTTCAACCGCGGCAAGATTGATGTGAGCCGGTGTTCCCTCCAGCAACACGTTAGTCGACTCCTTGATCAGCCTGACTGAGCCCCAGATGATGAGCAAACTGATCACGACGCTGAACAGCGCATCCGCCGCGTACCAACCGAACAGCAACATACAAACGCCTGCCAGAATTGCAGCCACCGAGCCAAGCGCGTCGCCCATGACGTGCATCCACGCAGCGCGCAGGTTGAGATCAACTTCGTGACGCGCGTGAAGTATCCACGCACAAATCAGATTAACTACGAGACCACCCAATGCAACGACGATCATCGGTCCGCTGCGAACCACAGGGGGCTCAAGCCAGCGCTCGTAAGCACCGTAAAAAATAAAAAGCGAGATGACGACCAGCGCTACACCGTTGACGAGTGCCGCGATGATCTCGAGCCGGTAGTAACCGAAGGTTTTGCTGGAAGTCGCCGGACGTGAGCCAAACCACACGGCGGTGAGCGCGAGGATGAGTGCCGCGACGTCAGTAAACATGTGCCCCGCGTCAGCGAGCAGAGCCAGTGAACCCGTCCACCACGCACCCAGCACTTCAGCAACCATGTACAGCGCCGTCAAAATTAGTACGAGAGTCAATCGCCGCCAGCTTTCACCGTTATGGCGATGCCCGTGCGTGTGGTTGTGATGATTCTGATCCACGCGCGCTAAGATTAGCCCGCGAAGGCGCGCAGGCGCAATGCGTGTTATCTGTGTTCTGTGCTACAGAGCGGTGAGGCCGGAAGCGGTATAGAAATCGCGGTAGAGTTCGTTGTATTCGCGGAGCGCCACGTCCATGATGCGCGGCAGCTCTTCGACGTCGGCAGTGTTAACCACCAAGTTGACGTTGCTGAGAAACGCGGCGTGCGCATCCATCGTGCGCAATGAAGGCGACAGCAAGACAAAGAATAAACGTCGTCGTTGCGGCGGTCGCAAAACGTTGATCTCGCGGATTACAAACGCCGAACCCTGCTCCGCCAGATCGAACTGCGGCTCCAACAAGACCACATCCATCTTGTTGGCGCGCATCGTTTCGACAGCCTGGCGCGTGTCTTCCGCTACGAAGACCTGGCAGCCGCTGTCGGATAGCTTGCGCGCGGCAACATCGCGAAAAGGTTCACTCGTGCACACCAGCGCTTTGCGTTTGTCCCAAGCCGGACGTGCATGTGGGTTTTCGACACGCTGGCCGCTACCTTTCGACAACAGTTCAGCAATCATGCGCAGTGCGTCTTCATTTGCCACGGGCGCGTCGACCGCATCGGCGGTCGCGGGCTGGTACGCACGCGCAGTCGATTGTTCGAAGCGTGGATGATCGGTTGAAGGCGATCCACCAACCGCGAGTGCGCTTTGTTCAGTCGCCGGACTCGCCGGTCCGGAGCTCACGGTGTTGTTGCACTTCGGACAACGAACGTTGAATGGTCGCTGCGGCGACTTCTCGTCGTCAATCTGCAACCGTGTCGAACACTTTTGGCAAACAATAATCATCTCGTCTTACTCGATCATGCCGAGCATGGAGCCGGAATCGGAGAACGCATTTGGCGGCATGCCCTCACCGTCGCGGCGAATAAAATCTTCAGCCGCAGTCATGCCCTTCAGCGAAAGCAGTAGATTGTTTTGATTCGTCGCGAAAGCGAGTCCGTCTTCGAGCGACACAACTCCCGATTCGATCAAACCTTTGATGACGGTGTCGAAGTCCTGCATGCCGTCAAGTTTTCCGTCGCGCATCGCATCCAGTAACGACTTGCCTTCCTGCTCGCCCGTTTCGATGTACTCACGTGTGCGCGGGCTCGATCTAAGGATCTCAACTGCCGCCACACGACCACTGCCGTCCGCGCGTGGGATCAAACGCTGCGAGAGGATGTAACGAAACGTCTGTGCGAGTCGCGTGCGAATCACGGGCTCTTCGTTTTTCGGATAAAGACCGATAATGCGATCCACAGTCTTGGACGCGTCAATCGTGTGCAGCGTGGAAAGCACGAGGTGCCCGGTCTCCGCTGCTTCGAGCGCAATCTCGGTAGTTTCGAAGTCACGCATCTCGCCGATCAGAATCACCTTCGGCGCCTGGCGCAAGGTCGCGCGCAACGCGGACGGGAAGTCGCGCGTGTCGTGACCGACTTCGCGCTGGTTGATTGTCGAGCGTTTGTGTAGGTGGAGGTACTCGATTGGATCTTCAATCGTGACGATGTGGTAATACTTTTTCTCGTTGATGATATCGATGATGGAGGCCTGGGTGGAACTCTTGCCCGAGCCGGTTGGACCAGTCACGAGCACGAGGCCGTTGCGCAGCTCGGAGATATCGGCCAGCTGCGATGGCAGACCCAACGAGCGCAAGGTCGGAATGTCAGTCGGGATCACGCGCATGACGATCGACAACACGCCGCGTTGTTGAAAGATATTCACGCGGAAACGCGCTCGCGACGGCAGCGAGTAGCTCAGGTCGGCGGTGCCGGTGCGGGCGAGTTTCTCGGCAGCGTCGGGATGGCCGTTCATCAGCGTCATCGCGATGAGTTCGGTCTGGTACGGGCTGAGTTTCTGCATCCCGAGCGGCTGGACCGGAGTTAACTTGCCATTGATTTCGACCTGCGGCATTTGGCCCACGGAGAAATTCAGGTCGCTGATCTTGTCGGAGACAAGCAGCATTCGCTCAATAATTGGCGGTAAATCAAAGAAACTCATCTATGTCCGAACTCCGCAGGGAGATAGTTTTTGCGCATTGATTGCAGGTAGGTGGTGCCGCTCGAAGAAGACTACGCCTTCGAATCCCGCTGCGATTCTCGCGCATAACAGTGACAAACGCAAGAAAATTATGTTTGACAGATGTGAAAAAGTGTTTGGGTTGACGGGATTATGCGGGCTGGGGAGGATAAAAGAGCGCTGATTACGGCGACGGAGTCGGCGCCGGCGTTGATTACCTCGCGGGCATTCGTGGCCGTGATACCGCCGATGGCCACCAGGGGGAAGTTTCCGATGGCCTGGCGAATGGCGCGGAGTCCTTCGAGACCGAGGACCGGGGCGGTGTCACTCTTCGTCGTGGTGCTGAAGATCGGGCCGATGGCGAGGTAATCGATTGGCTGTCGGATCGCGTTGATGGCTTGGTCAATGTTGTGGGTTGAATAGCCGATGATGGCTTGCGGGCCGAGCAGTTTTCGCGCTGCTTCGGGTGGCAAGTCGTCCTGGCCCAGGTGGACCCCGGCGGCGCCCACTGCCAGTGCGATGTCAACACGGTCGTTGATTATCAATCGCACGCCGTGTAGTTGCGCGGCTTTGGCTTGCTCGTAAAACTCCAGGGCGGGCATTCGTTTTTCGCGAAGCTGAATGAGTGAAGCACCGCCGAGACTCAGCAAGCGGGCCTGTTCGGCGTGGGATAGTCCAGACAGTTGGACATCAGTGATTGGATAAACTCGCGGAAGTTGAAAAACAGTTCGCATCGTTAAAAAGAACAAGTCAGGAAGACTTGTTCCTTTCTTTAGCGCCATTTACGCCTCGGATTCTTTCCGCTTGGGTCGCTGGTTTGCGGCGAGGACGCGTTTGCGCAGGCGGATGCTTTCGGGTGTCACCTCGACGAGCTCATCATCCGCGATGAACTCCAGCGCCTGCTCCAACGATAACTCCTTCGGTGGCACCAAACGCATCGCTTCATCGGCCGTTGAGGCGCGCATGTTTGTCAGCTTCTTCTCCTTTACCGCATTCACATCCAGATCGACGGCGCGCGCGTTTTCACCGATGATCATCCCTTCATACACGCGCGTGCCTGGCCGTGCGAAGAGAGTGCCGCGTTCCTGAAGGTTGTACAGCGCGTACGTAGTCGTATCACCCATTCGATCCCCAACGAGCGAACCCGTCGCGCGCCCACGCATCGCTCCCTGCCACTCACCCCAGCGGAGGAACATCGTGTTCAGCAACCCTGTGCCCTTGGTCTCCGTCAGGAACTCGTTCCGAAACCCGATCAACCCGCGCGACGGCGCCTCAAACTCGAGCCGCACGCGGCCAGTGCCATGATTCACCATCTTCGTCATCTGTCCCTTGCGCCGTCCGAGCGCCTCAGTGATAACCCCGATAAACTCGTCCGGGCAGTCAATGACGACCGCTTCGATTGGCTCCAGCGTCTCGCCATCGACTCTTCGCGTGATCGCCTCCGGCTTCGACACCTGTAGCTCGTAACCCTCGCGTCGCATCATCTCGATCAGGATCGCGAGCTGCAACTCGCCGCGACCCGACACCTTGAACTGATCGGGCGACTCCGTGTCTTCAACTCTGATCGCGACGTTGCCGAGAATCTCTTTGTCGAGCCGCTCTTTGAGCTGGCGCGACGTGACGTACTTGCCCTCGCGTCCTGCGAACGGCGAGTTGTTGACGCCGAAGATCATCGCGATGGTTGGTTCGTCAACTGCGATCGACGGCAGAGGCTGCGGGTTGTCAGAGGAAGTGATCGTGTCGCCGATGTTGATGTTCTCGATGCCGGCGAGAGCGACGATTTCGCCGAAGCTCGCGCGCTCGACCGCCTCACGCTTCAAACCTTCGAAGGCGTAGAGCTGTGAGACTCGCGTTTTGTAAGTCGAGCGATCAGGCTTCACGACTGTGATCTGATCGCCGATCTTGATCTCGCCGGAGAAGATGCGACCGATCGCGAGGCGTCCCACGTAATCGTTGTAGTCGAGATTCGCGACGAGCAACTGGAGCGAGTCGTTGCGCACTTCGCGCGGCGGCGGAATCGAAGCGACGATCTGGTCGAAGAGTGGTTGCAGATTCTCGGAAGCGTCGTCCAGGTTTCGCTTTGCCATGCCGTCACGTGAGATAGCGTAGAGAATCGGAAAGTCGATCTGCTCGTCGTTGGCGTCGAGGTCGAGAAAGAGCTCGTAGATCTCGTCGACGACTTCAGCCGGGCGCGCATCGCTGCGATCGATCTTGTTGACCACTGCGATCGCCGGCAGTCGCGCCTCGAGAGCTTTCCGCAACACGAATCGCGTTTGCGGCAAGCAACCTTCAGCGGCGTCGACCAAAAGCATGACGCCGTCAACCATCTTTAAAACGCGCTCGACTTCACCGCCGAAGTCTGCGTGGCCGGGTGTGTCGACGATGTTAATCTTCACTTCGCGGTAACGCACCGCAGTGTTCTTCGCCATGATCGTGATGCCGCGTTCACGCTCGAGATCCATCGAATCCATGACGCGGTCGCGCACCTGTTCGTTTTCGCGGAAGGTACCTGACTGGCGCAGCATCGCGTCCACGAGCGTCGTTTTGCCGTGGTCGACGTGCGCAATGATGGCTATGTTTCGGATGTTCGTTCTTTCAGACATTCGATTCATTTAGCCACGGATTTTACGGATTGCCTAATTGCCGCAGAGCCTCGAAAAGCACGATGCCGACGGCAGTGGCGAGATTCAGGCTGCGGACGTTGGCGTTGAGCATCGGGATTTTCAAGCAACGATCCCAGTTGGCGTGCAGGAGATCTTCCGGTAGCCCGCGCGTCTCGCGGCCGAAGACAAAGCAGTCGTCCGGCTGATAATTCCAGTCGGTATAAAATCGATCTGCTTTGGTTGTGAGGTAGACGAAACGAGCTTGCGGCAGCGATTGGTAGAGTGCTTCAAGATCTCGATGCCGAGTGAGCCTTACTTCCGGCCAGTAGTCGAGACCGGCGCGTCGCAGCGCGCGATCGTCCATGCGAAATCCAGTGACGCCGACGATGTGCAGCGGAGTGTTCGTCGCCGCACACAAGCGCGCGATGTTGCCGGTGTTTGGTGGAATCTCAGGTTCAACGAGCGCGACGGAAAGCATGAGCACAGTATAGGACGAAAGCAAAAAGAAACGACGAGCTTCGCTTGAAGGTCTCGTCGTTTCTTTTGTAAGGCCCGTTCGGCCTCAGATGTTTGTGTGCGCCGGTGGAAGGTACGTGTTGTAACCTGCTGGTTCGGGTTATCTCTTCTTTGCGGCTTTCTTCGTTCCGCCCTTCTTCGCGGCCTTCTTGCCTCCGCCCTTCTTCGCGGCCTTCTTTCCACCTTTTTTAGTTGCCATAGCTGTTATG
>Ga0134128_10006597_pt1 | contig 14050 bp, 14 predicted proteins | sample KB31754_FD_96462 | JGI IMG/M metagenome (GOLD analysis project Ga0134128, IMG submission 96462) | Terrestrial soil microbial communities with excess Nitrogen fertilizer from Kellogg Biological Station, Michigan, USA - KB3-175-4 | ecosystem: Environmental > Terrestrial > Soil > Unclassified ... | reverse complement strand
TCCATGACCAGGCCGATCGTGCCGGTGGGCGCGATCACGGTGGCCTGGGCGTTGCGGAAGCCGAACTCCTTGCCCATCGCCAGCGCGTCGTCCCAGGCGCGACCTGCCGCGATCGCCAGATCCTTTTGCTGGATGGCGCCCAAATCCAGCGCCACCGGCGCGATGGAAAGACCCTCATAGCCGGCGCTGTCGCCATGCGCGGCGCGGGCATGATTGCGGACTACCCTGAGCATCGCATCCTTGTTGGCGCCATATTCGGGGAAGGAACCGAGCTCGCCCGCCATTTCCGCGCTGGTGGCATAGGAGACGCCTGTCATCAGCGCGGAAATCGCGCCGGCGATGGCGCGGCCTTCGCGGCTGTCATAGGGAATGCCCGCCGACATCAAAAGGCCGCCGATATTGGCGAAGCCCAGGCCCAAGGTGCGGTAATCGTAGGAAAGCTGCGCGATCTCCCGGGAGGGGAACTGCGCCATCATCACCGAGATTTCCAGCACGATGGTCCAGAGCCGGACTGCATGCTCGAAGCCGCTGACGTCGAAGCTCTTGTGCGGGCCTTCGCCGCGGCGGAACTGCATCAGGTTGAGCGAGGCCAGATTGCAGGCAGTGTCGTCCAGGAACATGTATTCGCTGCACGGATTGGAGGCGCGGATTTCGCCGCCTGCCGGACAAGTGTGCCAATCATTGATCGTGGTGTGGAACTGGATGCCGGGATCGGCGCAGGCCCAGGCGGCATTGGAAACCTTGTCCCACAATTCGCGGGCAGGAATGGTCTTGGCGATCTTGCCGTTGTTGCGATGGGTGAGATTCCAGGTGCGGTTTTCCAGCACGGCGTTGAGGAATTCGTCGGTGACGCGGACGCTGTTGTTGGAATTCTGGCCCGACACCGAAGTATAGGCGTCGGAATCCCAGTCCGTGTCGTAGGTGGGAAAGGTGATGTCCTTGTAGCCCTGGCGGGCGAAGCTGATCACCCGTTCGATGTAATTGTCGGGGATCTGCGCCTTGCGCGCGGCGCGGATTTCGCGGCGCAGCGCCGGGTTCTTCTGCGGATCGAAACAATCCCCGCCCGAGCCCTCGCAATTGATGCAGGCCTTCATCACCGCCCTGAGATGCCGGGCGGCAAGCTTGGAGCCGGCCACCAGGGAGGCGACCTTCTGTTCCTCGATCACCTTCCAGTCGATGAAATCCTCGATGTCGGGATGATCGATATCCACGATCACCATCTTGGCGGCGCGCCTGGTGGTGCCGCCGGACTTGATGGCGCCCGCCGCGCGGTCGCCGATCTTGAGGAAGCTCATCAGGCCGGAGGATTTGCCGCCGCCCGACAGTTTCTCTTCCGCGCCGCGCAGGGTGGAGAAATTGGTGCCCGTGCCCGAGCCGTATTTGAACAACCGCGCTTCGCGGGTCCAGAGGTCCATGATGCCGCCTTCATTGACCAGATCGTCCTTGACGCTCTGGATGAAGCAGGCATGGGGCTGGGGATGTTCATAGGCCGAGCTGGATTTGGTCAGCCGGCCGCTCTTGTGATCGACGTAATAGTGACCCTGGCCCGGACCATCGATGCCATAGGCCCAATGAAGCCCCGTGTTGAACCATTGTGGGCTGTTGGGCGCGGCTTGCTGCGCCGCCAGCATGTGGCACATCTCGTCATAGAAGGCGTGGGCGTCGGCTTCGCCGTCGAAATAGCCGCCTTTCCATCCCCAATATGTCCAGGTGCCGGCCAGGCGATCGAACACTTCTTTGGCGGAATGTTCGCCCGTGGTCTCGCGCCCGCTTCTGGGATCGGCTTCCTTGCGCCAGAGGAAATCCGGCACGCCTTCCTCCGGCACGGCGCGCAGCGCCTTGGGCACGCCGGCTTTGCGGAAATATTTCTGCGCCAGCACATCGGCCGCCACCTGGCTCCAGCTTTCGGGCACTTCGATGCCGTCCTGGGCGAACACCACCGAGCCGTCGGGATTGCGGATCTCGCTTCGGGTGAGGCGGAACTGGATGCCTTCGTAGGGAGAATGACCCTCGACCGTGAAATGGCGGCGAATGCGCATGGAAGCACCTCAAGACAATGGAATGGACGGCCCCAGCCCCGCGCTCATGGCCGCCTTTGGAGGACAGTTCCCCGTCCGCCGGTTGGCCCGGACGGCAGGGGTTTCAGGGTCCGCCAGATTTGGTGGTCACGAGGAGTGACTGGCCCAAAGTATGGACACGCAGGGCGGGGAGCCGCAAGGCATAAAGTGGTTAATGCGACGCTTCCTACCACATCTTGTGGCAGGGATGGCTCCAAAAAGCCGCGAGTCAAGCGGCGCCGGTTCGGGCCCGCAAAAATATTTTTCGCAGTTTTTCATCACAGCGTCATCCGCGGCTGGGGACACATTGTGGATAAGGAGTCGCGGCTTCACTGCAGTTGGCGCTGAACTGCGCCGCCCCTATAGTCCCGCGCGAATCCTGGAAACCCGACCCTGATGCCTTTTGTGAAGATGCTTTTTTCCTGGTGGAACTCGGCCACCTTGGGCACGCTTTTGACCACTTGGACGCAAGGGTCGGCGGTGGGCGAGGATGCGTTCGGCAATCGCTACTATCAGAACAAGGACGGGTCGCGGCGCTGGGTTCTTTATAACGGTACGGTGGAGGCGAGCCGCGTGCCCCCCGACTGGCATGGCTGGTTGCATCATACGTTCGCCGAGCCGCCCACCAAGGCCCCGCTCAGGACGCAGCCCTGGGAAGCGCCGCATCTGCCCAACCTTACCGGAACCGACCAGGCGTTCCGTCCCGAAGGTTCGCTGCAAAGGAGCGGCCAACGTCCCGCCGCAACCGGAGATTACCAGGCATGGAAGCCGGAATAGCGCGCATGCGGGACAACAATGTCGCCGAAACCGCGATCGGCGCGGTGGTGGTGGCGATCGCGGTGCTGTTCATCGTTTTTGTCTATACCCGCAGCGGTTCCGGCGGCTTGTCCGGCTATGAAATCCAGGCGCGGCTGCCGCGGGTCGATGGGCTGGGCGTGGGGACGGACGTGCGGCTGGCCGGGATCAAGATCGGCTCGGTGTCAGACCTCACGCTGGATCCCAAGAGCTATTTGGTCACCGTGCATATGAGCATCCATAATGATGTCAAAATTCCCGACGATTCTTCCCTGATGGTGACATCGTCCGGATTGCTGGGCAGTTCCTACATCTCCATCACGCCTGGTGGCGACGACAAGATGCTGGCGCCAGGCGGCGTGATCGAGAATGCGCAAGGCTCGATAGATCTGATGGGCCTGATCAACCGCTTTGCCACGCCGCCGCCGCCGGCCAAGCCGCAGCAGCAGCCGCAACAAGCCAAGCCTGCGCAAAATCCGGGGCCGTCGCCATGAAAACGGCGCTGGTAATAGGCTCGCTGATACTTTCCGGGATTGCGGCGGCGATGGCGCAACCGGCGCCCGTTTCACCGGCGCCGGCCGCAACCTCTGACGCGGGCGCTCCAATGCCCGCCACGCCCGATGCGAACACGCCGGAAACGCCACCCGCGCCACCACCGCCGCTTGCCGACGCGCCGGGGACCACGCTGTTGCTGCGCGGCCTGGACAAGATCACGGGTAAGCCCACCAACATCGTGGCGCCGATCGGCAAGCCGGTCGAATTCGCCACCCTCACCATCATCGCGCGCTATTGCTATTCCACCCCGCCCAGCGAGACGCCGGAAACCTCGGCCTTCATCCAGATCGACGATCACCGTCCCGACCAGAAGGAAAAGCGGGTTTTCTCCGGCTGGATGTATGCCTCCAGCCCCGGACTCAACGGCATGCAGCATCCGCTTTACGATGTCTGGGTGATCAATTGCTCCAATGGCGCGCCCAATACGCCGGTGGCGGCGATGTCGTCCACCGCGCCGGTCAAGGTGGCGTCACCGGACTCCACCGACAAGGACAAGATCGAGCCGCTCCCCGCTGAAGCGGGTCGCTAGTTTTTCTTTCCCCCATCTGTGTTCCTCGGGATAAACCCTCGGAACACATCTTCCCCCGTCAGCGGCTTCGCCGCACGGGGGAAGAAAGCCTCGGCCAAGACGTGCTGCCTAATAGTCAAGTATTCGGCCAGATAGCTTCACGCGAGATAGCCGCGTGAAGACGGACCAGGTATTCCTCGCGGGGGATTTCATAGGCGCCGAACTGCGCCAGATGCTGGGTGAGGAATTGCGCGTCGAGCAGCATGTATCCGCCGCCGCGCAAGATTTCCACCAGCGCCACCAACGCCACTTTCGAAGCGTCACGGAGATGCGAAAACATGCTTTCGCCGAAGAAAGCCGCTCCCAGCGAGACGCCATAAAGCCCGCCGGCCAGGCTATCGCCGTCCCAGCATTCCACCGAATGGGCATGGCCGCCGGCATGGAGCGCGGTATAGAGGCGCAGGATTTCGTCGTTGATCCAGGTCTGCTCGCGTCCCGGCGCCGGTTCGGCGCAGGCTCGCATCACCCGGACGAAAGCATGGTCGCTGGTGATGCGGTAGCGGTTGCTGCGGACGGTGCGCGCCAGCCTTTTTGGCACATGCAGACCGTCCAAGGGAATTATGCCGCGCTTTTCCGGCGAAACCCAATACAGCGTGGGATCGTCGCGCCGCTCGGCCATGGGAAACAGGCCCTGCGCATAGGCGCTGAGGAGAAGCTCGGGCGTAAGTACTGGCGCATGCATCGCGGCGCAGCATAGCGCTTTGATGCGATGCCTGTCGAAGCTTGGCCCGCCGGAGGGGGTGAAGAAACTACTTCTGATTGATCGCCCAGGGACCGGGGCCGGCCGCGGCGAAATAGAGAAACACGAAACAATAAAGGATCGCGGTCGAGCCGCCATTGATCACCGGATAGAAGCTGTGCGGCGAGGCCGTGACGATGGCCCAATGTCCCAGGAAATAGGCGACCGCCATCTCGCCGGAGCAGACGAAGGCGGCATAGCGGCTGAAAAAGCCGATGCAGACCAGCGCCCCGCCCACCAGTTCGATCATGCCCGACCAGCCTTCGAGTCCATCGAAGGGGACGACTTTGTCGAACCCGGGCACAACCGGAAAATGACCGATCTTGGCCAGCCCGACGCTGAAGAAAAGCAGGCCGGTAACGATGCGCAGGATGCTTTTGATCTGTGCGGAATAGGAATCCAGAAAGCTCATGTGACCCCCAAACGTTGACGGCGCACCATAGCGTAGAATTTTCTTGCGACCTAGACAGGTGGCATCAGGCGGCGCGCAATAGAATCAGACCGGCAGTGATCGCCGCCAATCCCATCCAGCTCTGCACCGTACCGCGCTCTTTCAGGATCAGTTGGCCGAGAATCACCGTGACGGCGCTAGAAAGCGCGCTCAAGACCGGGACGATCACGGGAAACGAGGTAGCCAATCCAGCCGTCAGGGCAAGATAGGCAGCCACTGCGAGAGCCGTCGTCGCGGCGATCCAACCCATGGCGGGGCGTGAAGGCGGTTTCAACGAGATGCCGCAAACGCGTGCGACAAGCGGCATTAGCATCGCCCCCAGAACATAATAGCTCCAGACCGGTGCCAAGGTACCGAGTTGGGGAATTACAAACCGGCCCTGAAGCCAATAGGCCAGACCGAACAGCAAGGCCGCCCCCGCGGCCGAAAAAGCGCCGCTTTCCGTGCCGGGCTCGCGCGTTTCTCCATCGCGCCCCGCCGCAAGGATGCAGCCCAAAGTGATCAATGCGATAGCGCTCCATCCGGAAGGAGCCAGTGCTTCACCCGTCAGCGCGGAAAGAAGCGCGGCCACTCCGCCATACGATGCCGCGATCGGCGCCGCCACTTTTATGCGTCCCCGCGAAAGCGCGCGGCAAACCAGGCCGGTTGCGGCCAGAAGGACAAGATCGGAAGCGATCAGCACGCCCCACGTGGCCCAGGGAGCGTGTGGAAGGCCGCGGATCAGGATGGCGAAAGTGAGGAAAGGCACCGCCAGCCATTGGCCATAGAGCATGGTGCGGAAGATGCCCGCAGCCTGGCAGGCAGGCCTGACCGTGAAATTGGCGGTGCCATAAAGGAACGCCGCCAAAAGACCGAGAAAAATGGAAATGCCCATGCGGGATGCACGCGCGTCAGGTTTTCTGGCTGGCCAGATATTTTTCAAGCCAATGGATGGAATATTCGCCGTTGATGATATCCGGCTCGCGCACCAGTTTTTGGAACAGGGGAATGGTGGTCTCGATCCCTTCCACCACCAATTCGTCCAGTGCCCGGCGCAGGCGCAGCAGACATTCGTTGCGGCTTTTGGCATGCACGATCAGCTTGCCCGCCAGACTGTCGTAATAAGGCGGGATGCGATAGCCCGAATAGATCGCGGAATCGAAACGCACGCCCAATCCGCCCGGTGTGTGGAATTGGGTGATCTGGCCGGGCGAGGGGCGGAAGGTGAAGGGATTCTCCGCGTTGATGCGGCATTCGATGGCATGGCCTTCGAAGACGATGTCCTTTTGCGAGAAGGAAAGCGGACTGCCCGAGGCGACCCGGATCTGCTCGCGTACGATGTCGATGCCCGTGATTGCTTCGCTGACCGGATGTTCCACCTGCAGCCTGGTGTTCATTTCGATGAAATAGAAGCGGCCGTCCTCATAGAGAAATTCGATGGTGCCCGCGCCCAGATAGCCCAGTTTGGAAAGGGCAGAGGTGACGATGCCGCCGATCTCGTCGCGTTCCTTGGCGTTAAGGGCGGGGCTGCCGGCCTCTTCCCAGACTTTCTGGTGGCGGCGCTGCAATGAACAGTCACGCTCACCCAGATGCACGACATGACCGTGGGCATCGGCCAGGATCTGAATTTCAATATGACGCGGCTTCTGGAGATATTTCTCCATATAGACGGTGTCATTGCCGAATGCGGCCTTGGCTTCGGCGCGGGCGGTGGAGAGCGCGAAAGCCAGCTCGCCTGCATTCTGCGCCACTTTCATGCCGCGCCCGCCACCGCCGGCGGTGGCCTTGATCAGCACCGGATAGCCGATTGCCTCGGCCATTTTGGCGGCGCCGGCATCGGTCACTTCGCCATCGGAACCCGGCACGGTGGGGATGCCCAAGGCCTTCACGGTCTTTTTGGCGGTGATCTTGTCGCCCATCATGCGGATATGTTCGGGGGTGGGACCGATAAAGGTGATGCCGTGTTCGCCCACGATTTCGGCGAATTTGGCGTTCTCTGACAAAAAGCCATAGCCGGGATGGATCGCCTCGGCGCCGGTGATCTCGCAGGCCGCGACGATGGCGGGGATGTTGAGATAGGATTGGCCGGCGGGCGCGGGTCCCACGCAGACGCTTTCATCCGCCAACCGCACATGCATGGCATCGGAATCCGCCGTGGAATGGATCGCCACCGTGGCGATGCCCATCTCCTTGCAGGCGCGGATGACGCGGAGTGCGATTTCGCCGCGATTGGCGATCAGGACCTTTTCAAACATACCTTACCCAAGGACCAGCAGGGTCTGGCCGAATTCGACGGGCGTGCCGTTTTCCACGCAGATTTCCAACACCTTGCCGCTCCTGGGCGCGGGAATGGGATTCATGGTCTTCATTGCCTCGACAATGAACAAGGTCTCGCCTTCCTTCACCTGCTGGCCCACTTTGACGAAAGGCGGCTTGCCGGGCTCAGAAGCGGCATAGACCGTGCCCACCATGGGCGACGTGACGGCGCCGGGATGGGGGCCTGACGATACGGCGGCCGCTGGAACGGGCGCAGGCGCGGCTACGACCGGCGTCGACGCGATGGCCGCAATGGCGCCGGCGCGCGCCACGCGGATGCGCGCGCCATTGTGCTCGATCTCGATCTCAGTAAGACCGGTTTCGGTCAAGAGGTCGGAAAGCGTGCGGATCGCCTTGGCATCGATGCCGGGAGATTCATTCTTGCTGTTCATTTCTTCTTTCCTTTGGGCCCGGCCAGAAACGCAGCGACCGCATCGATCGCCAGAAGATAGGAATTCACCCCAAGGCCGGTAATGCTGCCGGTGGCGGCCTTGGCGACATAGGAAAGATGCCGATAGTCCTCGCGCCGCGCCGGATTGGACAGGTGCACCTCGATCACCGGCGGCTTCAGCATCTGCAACGCGTCCAGAATCGCGACGGAGGTGTGGGTGTAGCCCGCGGCATTGACGATCACGCCGGACGCCATGCTGCGCGCTTCCTGCAGGAATTCGACCAGCTCGCCTTCCTTGTTGCTCTGGAGAAATACGATGCTGTGGCCGTGGCTTTTGGCGCGGGCCGCGCATAAGGCTTCGATCTCGCCCAGGGTGGTGCGGCCATAAATCTCCGGCTCCCTGGTCCCCAGCAGATTGAGATTCGGCCCGTTGATGATATATATGGGTAAAGGTTTGGTTTTGCTCGTATTTTTCGCCATTGCGTTTCTACCAGCGAAGCGGGTCCACGCCTTATAGTGGCTAGTGTCCCGATTCTGAAATTCGAATGAACTCTATATAGAGCACCAACGAATTTCAGAATCGTAAGGACACTAGCAAGCCATTGATTCCTGGTGTCGTTTTGGTTGCGAAGTTCGCGGGTAACCCGATATCGAAGAATTGCGAACTTCGCAACCACGACACCCGGGGCGGGGAACGGAAACCCTAAAAGACTGGATCAGGACATGGCGGCAAATCTCAATGTGACCCTGAACGGCGAAGCCCGCGCGTTGAGTGCCGGGCTCACGGTCAAGACCATGCTGGAGACACTGGGGCTCGATCCCGCCAAGATCGCGGTCGAGCGCAATCTGCAAATCGTGCCGCGCTCCGCTTACGGTCAGATCGCCGTGAGCGAAGGCGACCGCTTTGAAATCGTGCATTTCATTGGCGGTGGAAATGCTCCCGCGGAGCGTGCCCAGGAAAAGTGTGAAGCGGTTTTCCGTGAGGGCGCGCGACCAAACAATGAATCATTGCCGCGCGAGGACAAGCCCTTTGTGATCGCGGGAAAGACCTACAAGTCGCGCCTGATCGTGGGCACCGGAAAATACAAGACCTATGAAGAGAATGCGCGCGCGCTGGAGGCCAGCGGCGCCGAAATGGTCACGGTTGCTGTCCGGCGGGTCAATCTCACCGATCCCAGCGGACCGCGGCTGATCGATTTCATCGATCCCAAGAAATACACCTATCTGCCGAACACGGCAGGCTGCTTCACCGGTGAGGACGCGGTGAGGACGCTCCGGCTGGCACGCGAGGCCGGCGGCTGGACTCTGGTGAAGCTGGAAGTGCTGGGCGACAAGAAGACGCTCTATCCCGACATGATCGAAACCCTGCGCGCCACCGAGATGCTCTTGAAAGAGGGCTTTCAGGTGATGGTCTATGCCAGTGACGATCCGTTGATGGCCAAGCGGCTGGAAGAGATGGGCGTGGCCGCCATCATGCCATTGGCGGCGCCGATCGGCTCGGGCCTGGGCGTGCAGAATCCGGTGGGCATCCGCATGATCATCGAGGAAGCGAAGATTCCGGTGATCGTGGATGCGGGCGTGGGCACCGCCTCCGATGCCGCCATTGCCATGGAATTGGGCTGCGACGCGGTCTTGATGAACACGGCGATCGCGGAAGCCAAGAATCCGGCGATGATGGCCCAAGCGATGAAGCATGCGGTGGAAGCAGGAAGGCTGGCCTATCTGGCGGGCCGCATGCCGAAAAAGCGCTATGCCGATCCGTCCAGTCCTCTGGCGGGCTTGATTTGAAAGGGGAAGGGGAATGAAACGGATCGCACTCGCGCTTGCCTTGATGGCGGCTGGCATGCCGGCGGCACTCGCGGGCACCAATTTTCCCCCGCTGGCGGATTATCCGGGGCCCAATTGCGGAACGGCGGAAAAGCCGGCGGATGTTCCTCCCTTCAAGAATGGGGACGACGTGGCGGCCTATACCAGGCGGATCAAGCAGCACAACGAGCAGGTCGTGCAATATAACAAGACCCTGCACGACCATACCGCCTGCATGAATGATTATGTCGCCAATGCGCAGGCCGACATGGACGCGATCCGCGACAAGGTGAACAAGGCCGTGGCGGCCGCGCAATCGCCCTGACCTTTACCTGATTTTGACGCGAGGAATTTTGGCCGCCGAGCAGGAGCGATGTGGGCAAGACGCCCATGAGCGACGAACTCGGAGGCCAAAGAACCGCGCCTTTATCCTTGCGCGGCGAGGCTGGTGAGCAATTCGTCATCCACCGCGCCCGGATGCATCACGCCATTGATGATGAAGGTGGGCGTGCCGTCGATGCCTGCGCGTTTGGCCAGCGCCTTGCTGGCGGCGATGGCGGCATCAATGTCGGGATTCTCCATGTCCACCTTCAGCTTGGCCATGTTGAGGCCCGCCTTTTGCGCATCCATGTAGATCATCGCCGCGTTGACCGGATCGCTTTCGTTCATCAGCAGGAAATGCAGCGCCAGATATTTGTCGGGCTGAAGCCTTGCCGCCAGCGCCACCTTGGCCGCCACCACCGAATCCGGCCCCTTGATGGGAAATTCAATGAAGGAGAAGCGCGTGTCGTTCTTGTGCTCACGGTAGAATTTCTCCACCGCCGGCAATGAGGCCCGGCAATAGGGACAATTATAATCGTAGAACTCCACCACGCTTTTCTTGGCGTCGGCAGGGCCGGTGACGAACGCCACCTTGGTGTCGAAGAAAGGCGCCATGCCGACTTTCTTCAGCGCCGCCGCCGCCTTGGCTTCGTCGGCGGCGTCCTGCTGCTTCTGCAGCCGGTCGGTCATCTCGGCCACCAGCTCCGGATGGTTGAGCAGATAGGCGCGGATATTGCCGCCGCCCGGCCCGCCTGGAAGCAGGCCGCGATCCGCCGCCGCGAACACGATCACCACCGCCAGCAGCGCGCCGCCCAAAGCGGCCGCCAGGAACTTTAATCCGTCATGCATGCTGTTTTCCTAGCGCTGCTGCGGCGTGCTGGCAATGGAGATGATATCGTTGGCGCGTTCCCAGTCGGGCGTGCCCTGATCCAGGCCACGGCGGGCGCGTATGGCGAAAATGCCCGCCTGCCTGATCGCACCGGCGCTGTAAAAGGCTTCGGCGGTAGAGAGGTTCGCCATCGGCTCGTTCTTCAGCATGCTGTAGGCTTGGGCGGTTTCGTACCACGTAAAGACGTCATCATTTTCTGCCAGCGACGCGGCCTTGAGATTCTGCAGCGCCGCGCCTGCCAGACGGGAATCTTCGGTCGCAAGTTGCGCCACCGCCAGGCCCAACCGCAGTTGCGGGGCATCGGGCCTGAGGTCCACCGCCTTCTGATAGGCGGGAAAGGCGAGCATGGGCTTGGCCATGCTCACATAGATTTGCCCCAGCACTTCATAGAAGAAAGGATTGTTGGGCTCGTCGGCAATCAGGCTGTTGGTGGTCGAGAGCGCCTTGGCCAGATCGGGCTTCCTGAGATAGATCATGGCGCGGGCATAGCGCGCGGGCTCGGAGGTGTTGCTTTCCGGATAATGGTCCAGCGCTTCCTGCACCGGCAGCGTGAAGCCCGCCAACTTCGCCTGCACCATTTCGAAGGTGTGCGTGACCTGGGGCGGATCCTTGACGTCGCGCCAGGGCGAAGAATTCACGCCCTGTTCGATGTCGGCGAGACGGTCCTGACCCACAGGATGGTCCACGGCGAATTTGTCGATCTTGTAGGCGCTCTGCGCCTCTTCGGCCGCCATCCGTTCGAAGGTCGAATAAAGACCTTGGGGCGATTGATGGGTGGCGGCAAGAAGCTTGAGCGCGATCTGGTCGGCGGTGGATTCCTGCACCCGGGTGAACGCCGCCATCTGCGCCTGCGCCACCGCCGCGCCCACGCTCATGATCGCCATGCCGGCTTCGCCGCCCCCCAGCGCCATCACGGCGGCGCCCAGCACCATCGAGAGCAGCATGGGCACCATCGCATGCTGCGCGCCAATTTCGGTGCGCGAAAGGTGACCGGCGGCGATATGGCCGGTTTCATGCGACATCACGCCGATCAATTCGTTCGGGCTTTTGCAATAGAGGATGATGCCCGAGAAGATGAAGATATTTTCGCCGCCATCGCCATAAGTGGCAAAGGCGTTCACGATCGGATCGCCCAAGAGCCAGACGCGTGGAACCGGATTGATGCCCGCGGCCTTGGCGATCGGCGTCTCGAAACTCTTCAGCATGTCTTCGGTTTCGGTGTCGCGCAGCATCGTGATCTGCTGCGCGGATGCGGGAAGTGCGGTGAAGAAGAGCAGACCGGAGAACGAGAAACCGGCCGCAAAGGCGAGCTTGCGCCAGCGATGCCTGCAAACAGGGTCCGTGCGCGGCAAGGATGAGCCTCCAGTTACCCCCGTTCGGGCTAGTGTCCCGACCCTGAAATTCGCAAAATCTCTATATCGGGCCGAAGCGAATCTCAGGGTCGAAAGGACACTAGCAAATTATTGATTCCCAGTGTCGTTTCGGTTTCGAAGTTCGCTAGGGTCGCGATATCGAAAATTACGAACTTCGAAACCGCGGCACTAGGGAAACTAGGTGGGGCCAAGGGGAAGGTCAAATGCGGACAGATTGCCCCCCGGGCCTTGTTCCGGCATAACCGGACCGCTTTTCTTCGCGAATTACAGGACTGTCATGCCGGGCTCTCGCGCCGCATCTTTTTTTGCCTTGCCATTGGCCGCGCTTTTGGCCGGCTGTTCCGTCACCGACACGATCACTGACACTGTCACCTCCACGGTCGGCTCCGCTTACGATGCGACTCTGGGCAGCGGGCCCGGCTCCGCTGCGGAGCCGGATACCGGATTGGCGGTGGGCGACGAACCGTTCGCGGTAAAAACCGGAACCGCCATCCTGGCCGAAGGCGGCAACGCCGCCGATGCCGTCACGGCGATGTTCTTCGCCATGACTGCGACGTATCCGGTGGCGGCAGGATTGGGCGGAGGGGGCATTTGCCTGGTTGCCGATCCCAGCAAAGGGATTCGCGAGTTCGATTTCCTGCCCCGCGCGGCGAAGGCGGGCGGCGTCTTTGCCGTTCCGGGCGCGGTGAGAGGCTTCTACGATCTTCAGACGGCGTTCGGCATGCTTCCCTGGCAACGCGACGTCGCGGGCGGCGAGGCCTTTGCCGCTACGGGTTTTCCCATCAGCCATACGCTGGCGGTGCGTCTCGGCAACACGCTGGCGGCCCTGCGGCAGGATCCCGCGCTCACGGCCGAATTCCTGGATAGCGCCGGGCGGCTCAAGGCTGAAGGCACAGTGGTATCCAATCCGGCATTGTCGCAGACCTTGTCCACGATCCGCCTGTCGGGCGCCGACGGCTTCTATAAAGGCGCGGTGGCCGACTCTGTTATCCGCGGCGCGGCGGCGCAAGGAGGTGCGATCTCGCCGCAGGACCTTGCCGATTATCGCACCGGCACGGACAATCCGCGTCTGCTTCCGCAAAATGGTTACAGCGTGGCGATCCCCAACGCCTCGACCGGAGCGGGCGCGTTCGCGCAAACGCTATTGGCCAACGTCAGAGGCGCCGAGCCGGAAAGCGCGGTGGTGACGGCGGTGCGCCAGACGCTTGCCCGCTTCGGCATTTCGGCGCTTCCCGCCGATCTGGGCGGCACCGGTTTCGCCGCCGTGGATCGCAATGGCCAGGCGGCGGTGTGCGGCCTCACCATGAATGGCGCCTTCGGCGCCGCCCGCACCGCGGGCGAAAGCGGCGTGCTGCTGGCGAACGCGCCTGCATCGCCTGCCGGCATCGCCGGCGCCTTTCTCACGCCGGTGATCGTACGCGACGGCAGCGGGAAAGTGGCGATGGTGGGAGTGGGTGCGGGCGGCCCGAACGGCACGGCTGCCATTGCCTACGCTTTGCTCAAGCTCACGAGCGCCCAACGCATCGATCGCCCCGGTGATTTGCGCTCGACCGGCGCGGCGCCCGCCGTTGCCGTCAATGTGATCAGTTGCAGCAGCGTCTGCGTGGCCCTTCCCGATCCGGGCGGACATGGCCTGGGCGCGGGTGAGGCGGTGAACTGACCGTCAGCGATTAGACTACTTGTCCCCGCTGAAGGCTCGCTGCCACCATCCTTTTTTCACCGGCTTGGCCGTTTCTTCCTTGGCCGCGCTGTCGGCCACCGGCGTCGTGTCCGGGATGTCATCATGCAGCGACCAGACCGGCGCGGATGG
>Ga0134128_10006595_pt1 | contig 14052 bp, 11 predicted proteins | sample KB31754_FD_96462 | JGI IMG/M metagenome (GOLD analysis project Ga0134128, IMG submission 96462) | Terrestrial soil microbial communities with excess Nitrogen fertilizer from Kellogg Biological Station, Michigan, USA - KB3-175-4 | ecosystem: Environmental > Terrestrial > Soil > Unclassified ... | reverse complement strand
GGCGCCCGTAACCACTGCGATTTGACCGGTGAGTCGACCTGACATGGGAGCCTCCCCTGAAGCCGGAAGTGTAAGCGAGGCGAGCGCGTCGAGCGATCCGCGCTCGGACCCATTTGCGCGGCGAACGGCCGGTGAGGCATTCTGCGGTCGACGGCACGCGGAGGCGAAAATGACCGAGCGCGGTGAAATCGAGACCCTCAAAGCCGCGGTGGAGCGGCTCACGCGCGAAGTCGGAAAGCTCGGGGACACCGAGGCGATCCGGCGAGTGCAGTTTGCCTACGGGTACTTCATGGACAAGGGGCTCTATCAGGAGGTCGTCGATCTGTTCGCCGAGGACGGCGAGGTGCGCTTCATGGGCGGCATCTTCCGCGGCAAGGATCGCGGCGTAAAGCGCCTCTACATCGAACGTTTTCGCTCGACCTTCACTCGCGGCCGCAATGGCCCTGTGTTTGGATTCCTCCTCGATCACCTGCAGCTGCAGGACATCATCGATGTGGCCCCGGATGGGCGCACCGCGCGCGGGCGTTTTCGCTGCCTGCTGCAGGGCGGAAGCCACACGAGCAAGACAGACCCCGTCGCGGCGCTTCCGCAGCAGTGGTGGGAGGCGGGCGTTTACGAGAACGAGTACGTGAAGGACCGGGGCATCTGGAAGCTCAAGGTCCTCGACTACTGCCTCGCGTGGCAGGCCGACTTCGACAAAGGCTGGGCGCACAGCAAGCCCTACGAGGGGGCCTTCTGGAAGAGGACGTTCCCGGAGGATCCGGGTGGCCCCGATGAGATCACGGCGGAGCGGCCGGCCTTCTGGCCCGATACCGCGGTCCTGCCGTTTCATTACGCGCATCCCGTCACCGGCAAACCGATCGAGCCGGGCTAGCGCGCATGGCTGCACCACCCACCGAGCTCGCACCTAGGCCCGAGGCCGCGACGGCCGGGGAGCGGCAGCCCTGGCCGAAGCCCGCGGAGGCGAGGTACGCCGTCGCGGTCTTCGCGATCGGCCTCACGTTCCTGTTTCTCGATCGCGGCGTCCTCCCGCTGCTCGTGGAGCCGATCAAACACGACCTCCACGTGAGCGACACCATGGTCGGCCTCCTCATGGGGCCCGCCTTCATCTTCTTTTATTTGATTCTCGGTCTCCCGATCGCCCGCCTCGTCGACAGCCGCAGCCGCCGGGCGATCATCGCCTTCAGCATCGGGGCGTGGAGCATCATGACCGCGGCCACGGGCCTGACGCGCAATTTCCTCATCATGCTTCTCTGCCGCGTCGGCGTGGGGGTCGGAGAGGCCGGCAACGGGCCGGCTACGTACTCGATGATGGCGGACCTGTTTCCGCCCGAGCGGCTGTCGCGCGCGATCTCTTTCATGCAGTTCGGGTTCGTCGCGGGCAACGGGCTTGCGACGATCTTGACCGGCGCGATCATCGCCTGGCTCTCGGCGAGCCGGGTGTATCACGTGCCGGTGCTCGGCGAGATGCATGGCTGGCAGCTCACGTTTTTCGTCGTGGGGCTGCCTGGGCTCATCGTCACGGCTCTGGCGATGAGGATGATCGAGCCCGCTCGCCGCGGGCGGATGCGTGCCGCCCAGGCGGCGGTGGGCCGCCGCGCGATTCCCGTGCGCGAGGTGCTGCGTTACATGGCGCAAAACTGGGGCGCGTACACCTCCATGTTCCTCGGCCTCGCGTTCCAGGCGATCGTCACGTTCGGCATCCTCAACTGGGCGCCGACGTTTTTCGTGCGCACCTACCACTGGACGATCCCGCACTACGCGTACCTGAGCGGCGCACTGTTCCTGATTCTATTTGCGGTCGGCCTCATTCCGGGGAGCCTCTTCGGCGAGTGGCTCACCCGTCGCGGATACAAGAGCGCGTACCTGCTCGTGACCGTGCTCACCAATACCGTGTACGTGCCGCTCGCGATCATCCTTCCGCTCATGCCGAATGGAACGCTCGCCATGGTCGTGATGGGTGCGAGCTTTCTGGTCTCCGGCTTCAGCCCGGGCCCGCAGAACGCCGCCCTGCAGCTCATCACGCCGAACGAGATGCGCGGACAGGTCACGGCCCTCTTTCTTTTCATCTTCAACGTGTTTGGAACCGGGCTCGCGCCCTTCGTCATCGGGCTCGTGACCAACTATGTGGTCGGCTCCGAGGCGAAAGTGGGCGAGTCGATCATGTTGACCGCAGCTGTTCTTGGACCGATCTCGGTGGCGATCATGTGGCTCGGGATTCGGCCCTACGCGCGCAGCGTCGCCCGCTCGGAGTCCTGGAGTTGACGGAGCCACCAAAGCCGAGGCCGATGGAATCAATGTACACGACCAGCACCGCCATACTCGAAGCCCTGCGCGAAGCAGGGATGCAATACGTCTTCGCGAATCTCGGGAGCGATCACAGCGGATTCCTCGAGACGATCGCCGCCGCCGAGGCGGCAGGCAACCGCGAGCGCTTTCCCGCATTCGTCACTTGTCCGGATGAGATGGTGGCTTTGAGCGCGGCGCATGGATTTGCGCTCGCGAGCGGGCGAGCGCAGGCCGTCCTCGTCCACGTCGAATGCGGCACGCAACAGCTCGGCGGCGCCATTCACAACGCGGCCAAGGGCCGCGTGCCGGTCCTCATTTTTGCAGGGCTCTCACCTGCCACGCAGGAAGGGGAGGCGCGCGGCAGCCGCAACGAGTTCATCCACTGGCTGCAGGACGTGTTCGATCAGCGCGGCATCGTGCGCGGCTACATGCGCTACGACAACGAGATTCGCATCGGGGCCAATGCGAAGCAGATCGTCAATCGCGCCCTGCAGTTCGCCTGCAGCGAACCGCAGGGACCGGCCTATCTCGTCGCCGCGCGCGAGGTGCTCGAGGCGCAGGTCGATCCGGTCGCGATCGATCGAGCCGAGTGGCCGCCGATCGCCCCGTGCGCGCTCGCGCCGGAGAGTGCCGCGCAGATCGCACGGCTGCTCGCCGCGGCGCGCCGGCCGCTCATCGTGACCTCGTATCTGGGGCGCAGCGACGCCGCGGTGACCGAGCTCGTCACGCTCTGCAAGCGAGTCGGCGCAGGCGTGCTCGAGTCCGTGCCGAGCGCGATGAACTATCCCTCGAGCGAGCCGCTGCACCAGGGCGTGCAGTGGAACGAGAAGCGGCAGCATCCCGCGCTCGCCGGAGCCGACACGATCCTCGTCGTGGCAAGCGATGTGCCGTGGATTCCGCAGATCAATCGCCCGAGTGCGACGGCCCACATCGTGCACATCGACATCGATCCGCTCAAAGAGCAGATGCCTCTCTGGTACATACACGCTCGCGAGATCCATCGAGCCGACCCCGCGCTCGCGCTTCGTCAGCTCAACGCAGCCCTCGATTCGACGTCGATCGATGCCGCTTCCGTGCGGGAGCGGACGGACCACTACGCGCGGCGGCACACGGAGCAACTGCGCGATCTCGAGCGTGCGGAACGGCGCCCGGCGAGCGGCTCATTGAGCGCAGAGTACTTGACTGCCCGAGTGCGGGCGGCAATCGGCGAAGAGGCCATCGTCTTGAGTGAAGGGGTCACGAATTTCGGGGCGATCTCGAGCCACATCGGCCGAGTGCGGCCCGGCACTTTTCTGACGCAGGGTGCGGGCTCTCTCGGCTGGAACGGCGGAGCGGCGGTCGGCGTGAAGCTCGCGCGCCCGGACGAGCTCGTCGTCGCGCTCTCGGGGGACGGGTGTTACCTCTTCTCGGTGCCGGCGGCGGTGCACTGGATGGCGCGGCGCTACCGCACGCCTTTCCTGCAGGTCATCTACAACAACGGCGGCTGGCGCGCACCGCGTTTCTCCGCCCTGGGTGTGCACCCCGAAGGCCACGCGAGCCGCGCGAAGGACCTCGCGATCAGCTTCGAGCCGCCTCCGGATTACGCCGGCATTGCCGCCGCGGCGGGCGGTGCGCTCGCGATCACCGTGAAGAAGGCCGATGAGCTCGACGGCGCGCTCGAGCGCGCCCTGCAGGCCGTGCGCCGCGAGGGCCGGGCGGCGGTGATCGACGCGTGGCTCGCGCAGTAGCGCGCGAGCTGAGGCGCTACGCCGGGCGGACGAGGTCACATCCGCACGCGCAGGCGGTTCCTTACCTGGACGACACCTCTCACCCGCCCGGCATCGGCCGCAATCTTGAGCACCTGAGCGGGCGTGAAGACGGTCCCCTCGAGCGTCACGACGCCGTTCAGCGTCGAGATGTCGATGCGTCGCGCTACATCGGCATCAGCCTTCATGAGCTCGTGGACTACGCGATCAGTGATCTCGGTATCTGAGCTCTGTACGCCAGTTTGGGAATCGGCGTAGGCCACACCGTGTACGACGAGTCCACACATTGCCGCGAGGACCAGGCGTCTTTGAAGCATGGATCTATCCTCTTGAGATGCATGAGGATTAGATGCGGCAAATGGAAAAAGGGTCGCAGCCGGGGAAAGGCAGGTCCGCTCGCGCCGCCTGCGGTCCCTTACCCAGGCCGCCCGCGCGGCCCCCCCACCCGCGCCGCCCCCACCCGCGCGGCCCGGTAGCCGCAGTGTCGCTCAGCGCAGCTTGAACACGCGCTCCGCGTTCGTCTGGAAGAACTTCTTCTTGTCCTCCGCCGGCATGTCCATCGCATCGAGCGCGATGACCTCCTCGACCGGGCACTGGTACGGGTAGTCCATCGCGTAGAGGACACGATCGACGCCGACGACGCTCTGCGTAAATTTGATCGCCGGCTCCCAGGCGACTCCCGAGTTCGTGATGTAGAAGTTCTCGCGCAAATAGTTCGAGACGGTGCCCTTCTTGAGCGGCTTGATGAAGTCGTGGCGCTGAGCGCGCACGCCCGCCTGATGCATGTAGTCGAGGCGGTAGAGCCAGAAGGGCAGGGCCTCGCCCATGTGGCCGATGATGATCTGCAGCTTGGGGAAGCGGTCGAACGTGCCGCTCGTGATCAAGCGCAGCGCGTGCAGCCCCACCTCGACGCCGAAACCGAAGATCGCCCCATCGAGACCCGCCTCGAGCATGGGGCCGATCATGGCGCGCGGCGGGGCATTCGGATGAATGTAGATCGGCACATCGAGCGCCTGCGCCGCCTCGAGCACCGGTGCGAATTTGGGATTGTCGAGATACTCGCCCTGGATGTGCGAGTTGACGATCACGGCCTTCATCCCGAGCTTGGTCACCGCGCGCTCGATCTCTTTCGCGGCGGCTTGCGGGTCCTGCGGCGCGCACGCAGCCATGCCGGTGAACTTGTCCGGATGTTTGCGGCAGGCCTCTCCCAGCTGATCGTTGGCGAGCGTTGCGAGGGCCGTGCCCTCGCCCTTCGGCAGGATGTTAGGACCCGGCGCGGTGACCGCGATGATCTGCCGGTCGATGCCGCGCGCGGCCATGTCGGCGAGGCGCTGCTCGCCGAGGTCTTGCAGGCGGCTGAAGACGAACCGCGGCCGCTCCGCTTGGCTATTGATATAGAACCCCATGAGGCTCCGGAATCCCGGGTCGACGTCCGGCCCCTGCAGCAGCTCGCGGTACCGGCGAATCATCTCGGGCGGAGCGAACGCCTCCTCCGTTGCGATGCGCAGGTACCCGGGATTGCGTTTCAAAGCGCCCGCAGGCGCCTGCGTGTTCGGATTCGCGGTTGCCATGTCACTGCCTTTCGTTTGACCACTGAGCGAAGCTGCGGCCGCTCTCCGCGAGCTCCTTCAAAAGCGGAGCGGGCTGCCAGTACTGCCCGAGCCGCGCGTAGAGCCTCGCGATCTCCTCGTAGACGTTCGCGAGCCCGAGCGAGTCGGCGTAGAACATCGGTCCGCCGCGAACGCGCGGAAAGCCGTACCCCGTCGTCCAGATCACGTCGATGTCGCCCGGGCGGTATGCGATGCCCTCGGCGAGGATCTTCGCACCCTCGTTGATGAGCGGATAGACACAGCGCACCTCGATCTCCTCATCGTTCACGGTGCGGCGCTCGATCCCGAGGCGGCGCGCCAGCTCCTCGATGAGAGCGGTCGTCTCGGGATCGGGAAGCGGCGTGCGCGCGCCGCCCTCGTAACGATAGAACCCTGCGCCGCTTTTCTGCCCGAGGCGCCCGCGCCGCGCGAGCTCGTCCGCGACCTCATGATAGGGTGGCCGGCGCCGGGCCCGAATTCCGGAGGACTCCCGCGACTTGAGCGCCACATCGAGGCCGGCCATGTCGCTCATCGTGAAGGGCCCCATCGCGAAACCGAACCGCTCGAGAGCCCGATCGATCCGATCGGGCGCTGCCCCTTCGAGCAGCAGCTGGTCCGCTTCGCGGAGATACCCCTCGAGCATCATGCGATTGCCGACGAAGCCGAAGGAATGGCCGCCGCGCTCGCCGCTGCCGATCTCGCTGCCGCGAGCCGCGAGCGGTTCGCGAGCGCTGTTCGCGACCACGACACCCACTTTGCGCAGCCGCTTCGCCAAGGCGAGCGCCGTCACGAGCGCTTCGTCCGAAGTGCGTCGGCCACGCACGATTTCCAGCAGCCGCATCACGTGCGCCGGACTGAAGAAATGCAGTCCCACGAACGACTCGGGGCGGCCCGACGCCGCGGCGATCTCATCGAGATCGAGCGTCGAGGTGTTGCTCGCAAGCAAGGCACCCGCGCAGTTGAGCGAGCCGAGCCGGCCGAAAATCCGCTTCTTGAGCTCGATGTCCTCGGGGACTGCCTCGATCACCAGGTCCACGTCGTTCACCGCCTCGAGTGCGAGGCCGCCGTGAATGAGCGCAAGGCGCTCCGTCATCTGCTCCGCAGTGATGCGTTCGCGCCCAACGGCGCTCTCGTAAATCGCACGGAGCGCGGCGAGGCCGTTTGAGAGCGCCTGCGCATCGGCCTCGATCAATTCGACCTGCAGCCCCGCATCCGCGCACGTCCCCGCGATGCCGCGGCCCATCGTGCCCGCACCGATGATCGCGACTCGCTGGATCATGAGCGGAGGCACCGATTGAGAAAGCCCTGGTACGCGGGCGGCCGCGCGCTCGGCGAAAAACAAGTGACGCAACGCCTTCGCCTCAGCGGACTTGACCTGCCGGAGCGCAATCTGAGCTTCCCGGTCCAGGCCTTCCTCGAACGAAAGCTGCGTCGCCGCCCGCACCGCCTCAACTGCAAGATCCGGTGCGCGCTGGCCCCGCATCCGCTTGTGAGCGGCCGCGAGGCGCTGCTCGATGAACGCATCGTCGAAGCCGTCGCTATCGACCGGCAGGCCCGAGGTGGGACGAGGGCCTGCCCCCTCGCCAATGAGCTCGCGCGCATACGCGACGGCGCCGGTCGCGAGGTCGTCCTGGATCAGTCGGTCGATGAGGCCGATCCGCTGCGCCTCCGTGGCGCCGATCGGGCTCGCCTCGAGAATGAGCTCGAGCGCCCGGCGGGCGCCGATGAGCCGCGGCAGCCGCTGCGTCCCGCCCGCGCCGGGGATGATCCCGAGCGTCAGCTCGGGCAGACCGATCCGCGCACCGGGCACCGCGCAGCGGTAATGACAGGCAAGCGCGAGCTCGGCTCCGGCGCCGAGCGCCGTGCCGTGCAGCGCTGCAACGACCGGATGCGGACAGCGCTCGACCGCATTCAGCACCTGCCGTGCGGTGGGCTCGATGACACCCGAGTCGAATTCGCGGATGTCCGCGCCCGCAACGAACGTGCGCCCCGCGCACGCGATCACCACCGCCTCGACCGAGGAGTCGCGGCTCAGGCTCTGCATTGCGGCAAGAAGGCCCGCGCGTACGCTCGCGGACATCGCGTTCACGGGCGGGTTGTCGATCGTGACGATCGCGAGGGACCCCTCGCGTCGAATCGAAGTCGGCAGAGGCATGCGCACACCTCGCAAGGCGCGGTCCGCGCGCCGGTCCGGCCGTCGAGCGCGCGCCGCGGCCGGCACGCGCCATGATAGCGGAACGCACCGCTATAATCGCCGCGCCGGAGCGCATCCGTCCGGCTCCGATCGAAGGCGGCGCAAGCAATGGCGAAGTATCAGCCTCGTTTGAATCTCGACCAGCTGGTCGCGATCGACGTCCACACGCACGCGAACATCTCGGGCCGGGCGCCGCGCGATCCGTGCGCGCGCGCTTTCGACGAGGGCATGGCGAAGTACTTTCGCTCGGGCAGGCCGCCGACGCCGGCGGAAGTCGCGCAGTACTACCGCGAGCGGCGCATGGCCGCGGTGATCTTCACGGTGGACATGGAAGCCGAGGTCGGGCACTGGCGCATCGCGAACGAGGAGGTCGCTGAGCTCGCCTCAGAGAACAGCGACGCGCTGATTCCATTCGCGAGCATCGATCCCGCGCGCGGAAAGATGGGCGTGCGCGAGGCCCGTCGGCTCATCGAGGAGTACGGTGTGCGGGGATTCAAGTTCCACCCCTCCGCGCAGGGCTTCTATCCCAACGACCGCAAGGCCTATCCGCTCTACGAGGCGATCGCAGAGGCGGGACTGCCCGCGCTCTTTCACACGGGTCAAACCGGCGTCGGCGCCGGGATGCCGGGCGGCATGGGCATCAAGCTCAAATACTCCAACCCCATCTACCTCGATGACGTGGCCGCGGATTTCCCAACGCTCACGATCGTGATGGCGCACCCCTCATTCCCCTGGCAGGACGAAGCGCTCGCCATCGCGACCCACAAGCCGAACACGTACATCGACCTCTCGGGCTGGTCGCCGAAGTACTTCCCGCCGAATCTCGTGCAGTACTCGAACAGCCTGCTGAAAGACCGGGTGCTCTTCGGCACCGATTATCCCGCGCTCACCGTCGAGCGCTGGATGGGCGATTTCGAGAAACTGCCCATCAAGCCCGAGGTGAAGCCCCTCATCCTGAAGGAAAACGCGATCCGGCTCTTGAAGCTGCGCTGAGCCGCGGGCGCGCGGGAAAAGGTCCTTGGATCGCGGGGGCGGGAGCACCCCGGCGTGGGCATTGAAAACTCCCCCACGTCACGTCCAAAATGTCGGCCCTATTTTTGCCCGTTTAACCATTTTCGCTTCCTTACCCCCACACGAACCCACATATAGAGAGAGTATTGACCCATGAGCCAGCAGAATCTGGAGAGCTTGCTGAAGACCGTCGGGAACCCGGTCAAGATGCTGCGCAACTCGCAGCTCGGCGCGTACGTGTATCCCGTGGTCCCGAGCGAGTTCTCCAACTGGCGCGACGAGCAGCGTGCCTGGCGCGAGAGCGCGGTGCTCTTCGATCAGTCGCACCACATGGCGGAGATGACCGCCAAGGGCCCCGATGCGCTCAAGATGATGAGCTACCTCACCATCAACAGCTTCAATAACTTCGCACCGAACAAAGCGAAGCAGATGGTGCCCTGCACGTACGACGGATACGTGATCGGCGACGGCATCCTCTTCTATCTCGACAAGGACGAGCTGCTCTTCGTCGGCCGCGCGCCGACCGTCAATTGGCTCGAATTCCATGGCAAGACGGGCGGCTTCAAGGTAGATCTCATCCGCGACGACCGCTCACCTTCCGCGCCGCGGGGAAAGCCCGTCTTCCGCCGCCACTACCGCTTCCAGGTGCAGGGTCCGAATGCCTGGCAAGTGCTCGAGAAACTGAATGGCGGCAAGATCCCGGATGTGAAGTTCTTCACGATGGACGCCATCAACATCAAGGGCCGCAAAGTGCGCTGCCTGCGCCACGGCATGGCGGGCGCGCCCGGCCTCGAGATCTGGGGCCCGTATGCGGAATACGACGAGATCCGCGACGCGATCGTCGAAGCAGGCCGTGAGTTCGGGCTGAAGGAAGTCGGCTCGCGCGCCTATGCGAGCAATACGCTCGAGTCCGGCTGGATTCCCTCGCCCCTCCCGGCGGTCTACACGGGCGAGTCGCTGAAGAAGTACCGAGAGTGGCTGCCCGCGAACGGCTACGAGGGCGGCGGCTCGATCAGCGGAAGCTTCGTCTCGGACAAAATCGAGGACTATTACGTCACGCCGTACGAGCTGGGCTATGGCCCATTCATCAAATTCGACCACGACTTCATCGGCCGCGAGGCGCTCGAGAAGAAGGCGAAAGGGCCGCATCGCAAGAAGGTCACCTTCGCGTGGAACGGCGATGACATGGCGAAGATCTACGGCTCGCTCTTCCGACCCGGCGAGGACCACTACAAGTTCTTCGACCTGCCGATCGCCAACTACGGCTCCGCCTCGTATGACGCAGTCACGATGGGCGGTAAAGTCGTCGGCTTCTCGATGTTCGGCGGCTACAGCTACAACGAGCGTACCGCGCTGTCGCTCGGCATCGTCGACCCCAACATCAACGTGGGCGATGTGCTGACGCTCCTCTGGGGCGAGGAGGGCGGCGGGACGAAGAAGCCGACCGTCGAGCGCCACAAGCAGCTCGAGGTCCGTGTGAAAGTCGCCCCGGTGCCCTACGCCCGCGATGCGCGCGAGGGCTACCACGAGGGTTGGCGCACGCGCACGGCATAAGACCTCAGACGGCCGGCGCGTCGCAGAAGGCTGCGTGCGCCGGCCTCGTCGTCTCAAAGCTCGGCGGAGGTGAGGAGGTCGGCGCCGTGTGCGACGGCGGCCGCATGCGCCTCGGCGCGCGGCAGGATGTGCGCCGCGTAGAGCCTCGCATCGTCGAGGCGCACCCGCGCAAGCCGATCGATAGGCCCGCGTGCGATCGAATCGCTCGCGGCGAGCGCGTGCTGCCACGCCGCGGCCGTGACGCCGAGCCACTGCAGGAAAGGGTATGCCACGGCGCCCACGAGCTCGCGGTCGCTCGCGTTGGATCGGGCGAGCTGCGCCGCGGCAGCGCGCAGGCGCGCGCATTGGGTGATGAGACCTGCGGCGAGCGGGGCAAGCGCCGCGTTTCCTCGAGCCTGCTCGGCCGTCTGCGTCATCTCATCGAGCCAGGTCCCGAGCGCGGCTCCGCCGTCGCGCAGCACCTTGCGCGCAAGGAGGTCGTGCGCCTGGATGTAGTTCGTCCCCTCGAAAATCGGGCCGATCCGCGCATCGCGGTACACCTGCGAAATCTCGCTGTCGTCGACGTACCCGGTGCCCCCGTGCACTTGCACACCGAGCGATGCGACCTCGATGGCGATGTCGGAGCAACACGCTTTTACGATCGGGGTGAGGAGCGCGAGGCGGCGCTCGGCGCGAGCGCGCGCCGCTTCATCCTCCGCCCGGCGTGCCGCATCGAGTGCAGCCGCGGCCGTGTACGCGAGGCCGCGCGCGCCGTGCGTGAGCGCTCGCATGGTGAGCAGCATGCGCCGCACGTCGGCATGCTCGATGATGGGTCGCTGCGCGCCTGCGGCATCCCGGCCCTGCCGGCGCTCCCGCGCGTAGCTCAGCGCGAGCTGCAGTGCACGCTCGGCGAGGCCTGTCGAATGCAGTCCCACGCCGAGGCGCATTTGATTCATCATCGAGAAGAGACACTCGACGCCGCCGTTGAGCGGCCCCACCAGCCAGCCGAGCGCGCCCTCGTGCGGCCCGTACGCCATCACGCAAGTCGGACTCGCGCGAATCCCCATCTTGTGCTCGAGCGAGACGGCCTCCAGGTCGTTCCGCAGTGGATCTCCGCTCGGTCCGGGCAGTTGCTTGGGCACAAGAAATAAGGAGATCCCCTTGAGCCCCTGCGGTGCGTTCGGAGTGCGCGCGAGCACCAGATGGACGATGTTGGGGGTGAGGTCGTGATCGCCCCAGGAGATGAAGATTTTTCGGCCGCGCAGTCGCCAGGGGGTGCCGAGTCCGCCGGGGCCGCCGCCGGGTGCGCCACCGGGTGCGCCGCCGCCCGATCCGCCGCTGCCGGGCACGCCGGACGTTTCGGTTGCGGGCTCCGCGAGCGTGCGCAGCGTCGAAAGATCCGATCCGGCCTGCGGCTCCGTGAGCGCCATCGCCGCCGTCCACTCCCCGCTCACGAGAGGCGGCAGGTAGCGCTCGCGCAGGGGGTCGGACGCATGCAGACGAAGGGCCTCGACCGCTCCCGCAGCGGCCTCGGGGCACATCGCAAAAGAGAGGTTCGCTCCGGCCCACACCTCCGTTGCGGCGGCTGCGATCGCCATCGGCAGCTGCTGTCCGCCGAAGGCCCGCGGGGCGGCGATCGAGGGCCAGCCGTCCGCGCAGAATCGCCGATAGGCTTCCGGAAATCCCGTGGGGGTCGCAACGCCCGCGGCGGTGAGCTGCGAGCCTTCCTTGTCGCCCGCGCGATTGAGTGGAGAGAGCACCTCGCGCGCGAAGCGCCCGGCGCTCTCGAGCACGGCCTCCACGAGCTCACCGGGTGCTTCGCCGGAGCCGGTCGACGCGGCGGCACGCTCGGCGACCTCGATAGCGGCCAGCATCATCGGGAGCGGCGCTTCGTAGGGGGTAGACATCGGCGAAATGTATCAATGCTCGCGCGCGACTTCGACGAACAGCGTCCTGAGCCACGCATGGCCGGGGTCGGGCTCGTTGCGTTTGTGCCAGAGCAGAACTTCGTGGGTGTCGAGCGCGTCGAAAGGTAACGCGAACGTCTTGAGCGGGACGACCGGTGCGACGAGATTCGCGACGCGCTCGGGAATGGTGGCGGCGAGTGGTGTACCCGGCAGCATGAAGGGCAGCTCGAGCAGACTCTGTGCAGTTGCGCGCACGTCGAGGTCGAGATTGACGAGGCGGCGTACGAGCTCCTCGATGGGAGCGGTGTGGCCGTTTGGCCGCGCGAAAACGTGCGGCAGGCTCCGGTACTGATCGAGCGTCAGCTCGTCCCCGACCTCGGCGCCGTCGCGGCTGACGGCACAGACCCAGCGCACGGGCCTAAGCTCGACGGCGCGGAAGGTGTCCGGGAAAGCGCGCACGCCGTAGAGCCGCGGCAAGTCGAGGCCCAGGCAGAGGTCCGCGTCGCCGTATTCGAGACGGGTGAGGCTGGTTTGGGAGATTTGCTCGAGATGGCACTGAATACCGGGCGCATCGCGCGCGATGCGCTTGAGGACGGCCGGAACGAGGCTCGGAGCTGCCTCGTCCGTCACGATCACCGTGAACACGCGCTTCACGGTCGCCGGGTCGAAGGTCGGCTGGGTCCCGAGCGTCGCCTGGATGCGCAGCAGCGCCTCGCGCACGGGTTCGACCAGGGAGAGACCGCGCGGCGTAAGCTCCATATCCCGGCCCACGCGCACGAGCAGCGGGTCGTCGAAGTACTCGCGCAGCTTCTGCAGCGCTGCGCTCATTGCGGGCTGCGAGACATAAACTCGCTCCGCGGCGCGCGTGACGTTCTTCTCGTGCAGCAGGGCGTCGAGCGCGATGAGCAGGTTGAGGTCGAAACGGTTGAGCTGCATGGTTTTATGGCAGGGGTCCATAGCCGGCCGATTGCCCGTCGCTGACCGGGTTTGGCACCGGCCCGGAGTGCCGGATGACCCCCACGAGAGACATATTGGACGCGAATAGCTTGAATCCGCAAAAATGATTGCCCCGACCCCGCCGGAGCCGTACCTTCACCCCCGATGATGCAAGCCCTCACCGCCCCCCAGCGTGAATCCGTCCGCCGCGTCCTGGCGCAGATGAAGGGCCGTCCCGGGCCGCTCCTCGAGGTGCTGCACGGTGTGCAGCACGACCTCGGGTACATCCCCGCCGCCGCCGTCCCGCTCATCGCCGAGGAGCTCAACCTCTCGCGTGCCGAAGTGCACGGGGTGGTCTCCTTTTACCATCATTTCCGCAGCGCACCGCCGGGGCGGCATACGGTGCAGATTTGCCGGGCAGAATCTTGCCAGGCCATGGGCGCGAATGCGCTGGCGGAGCATGCGAAGCGGAGGCTGGGAATCGATTTTGAGGAGAGGACCGCGGACGGCGAGCTCTCGCTCCACCCGGTGTACTGCCTCGGGCAGTGCGCCTGCTCGCCGGCGATCATGATCGATGACGAGGTCTTCGGGCGCGTATCGACGCCCGAGCGCTTCGATGAGCTCATCGCCGAGCACGCCGGGGGCGGCGCGACGGGCGCCACGGCCGCTACGGGCGCTACGGGCGCTACGGGCAGTGGAGGCCCAGCCGGCATGGCAGGCGCTGCGGGCGGTGGCAACGGACGAGGAGGGCGCAAGTGACTCCGATCGTCTATGTGCCACGGGACTCCGGCGCACTCGGGCTCGGGGCGGAAGCGGTCGCCCGTGCGATCGAGCGCGAGGCCGAATCG
>Ga0134128_10006594_pt1 | contig 14052 bp, 7 predicted proteins | sample KB31754_FD_96462 | JGI IMG/M metagenome (GOLD analysis project Ga0134128, IMG submission 96462) | Terrestrial soil microbial communities with excess Nitrogen fertilizer from Kellogg Biological Station, Michigan, USA - KB3-175-4 | ecosystem: Environmental > Terrestrial > Soil > Unclassified ... | reverse complement strand
CTGCGGCGCGACCGGGTCGCCTTCATCTTCCAGTCCTTCGGGCTCGTGCCGATGCTGTCGGCGGCGGAGAACGTCGGGCTGTCGCTGCGCATCGCCGGGGTGCGGCCCAGCGAGCGCCGGGACCGGGTCGCGGCCATGCTGGCGCTGACCGGCGTGGCCAGCCACGCCGTGCACCGCCCGGATGAGCTGTCCGGAGGCCAGCAGCAGCGGGTGGCGATCGCCCGCGCGCTGGCTGGCCGGCCGGGCCTGCTGATCGCGGACGAGCCGACCAGCCAGCTCGACCTGGAGACCGGCCGCCAGATCATGGAGCTGCTGCTCAGCGTGGTGCGCTCCGAGGGGATCACGGCCCTGGTCGCCACCCACGACGAGGCCCTGATCGATCTGGCCGACAAGGTCATCTCGCTGGCGGACGGGACCATCGCCAGCGTCGAGGGCGAGTAGGGGCGACCGGTGCGCGGGCTGGGAGTCACCTTCCTCGTCCGCCGAGCCAGGTCCTCGTGGCTGCTCCTGGCCTGCGTCGCGGTCACGGTGCTGCTCGGCACCGGGTGCGCGGCCGTGCTCTGGACCTTCGCCGACGCGGTGATCCCGTCCGGAGCGCGGAGCATCCTGGCCGCCCCGCAGGGCCGGGTAATCGGCCTGAGCGGCGTGGCCAACTCCGGGGAGGCGGCCGCCGACTCGCGGCTGATCCGGGCCCGGCTGCGCCGGGCCTGGCCGGGAGTCGGCTTCCAGATGAACAGCGCGCTGTGGGCCGAGCCGATCCAGCTGCCGACGCCGGGCTTCATCCCGAACACTACTCAGGTCGAGATCGCGGCCCTGTCGGGGATCAGCGCTCAGGCGACGCTGACCGCCGGCCAGTGGCCAGGTCCGTCGCGCCCCGGCGGCCCGCTGCCCGCGGCGCTTCCGGCCGCCGTGGCCAGCCGGCTGCACCTGGCCTCTGGCTCCCTGCTGACCGGCACCCCGACCTACGCCCACAAGCCGATCTCGCTGCGCATCACCGGCCTGTACCGGCCCAGGAACCCGGCGTCGCCCTACTGGGCGCTCGACCTGGTACCCGTCTCGGGCATCAGCGTCCAGCGCTTCCCCGTCGTCTACGCCGGCAGCGCCATCGTCGGTACCAATGTGGACTACGGCCCGGCGGTGGTGAACCCGGCGGCGTTCGCTGGCGGCCTGGCCGCCAGCAAGGCCTCGTGGTCCGTGCTTCCCCAGGCGCGGGGCCTGTCCCGCGGGAACGTCGAGGGCCTCGCCGCGGGCACCAGCGCGGCGGTCTCACGGCTGAGCGCGACCCTTCCCGACGGGCTGCAGATTACCTCCGGCCTGCCCCCGCTGCTGGCCAGCGTCGGCAGCACCGTCGTGCTGGCCCGGTCGCTGTTCACGATCGCCGCGCTGGAGTTGCTGCTGGTGGCCGCGGCGGCGCTGGTGCTGGCCGCGCGGCTGCTGGCCAGCATGCGCGAGGAGGAGTCCGCGCTGCTGCGGGCGCGCGGCGCCACCACGTGGCAGGTGGCCCGGCCGGTGCTGGCCGAGGCGGTGGTGCTCGGCATCGCGGCCGGCGTCGCGGGCGTGCTGGCCGGCACCCGCCTGACCGGCCCGCTGGCCCGCCTGGGCCACCTGAGCTTGGACAGCTCAGGGCCGGGCGGGGGCGTCACCTCGCTGGCCTGGTTGTCAGCCCTCATCATGCTGGTGCTGTGCGTGGCCGTCATGACCTGGCCCGCGCTGCACGCCCTGAGCCCCGGTGCGGCCCGGCTCCGCCGCGGGCGGCAGGCCCGGCTGGCCGGGATCGCCTGGGCGGGCGGCGATCTGGCCGTGGTGGCGCTGGCCGCGGTCGCGGTCTGGCAACTGCGCGGTTATTCGGCGGTCGCGCATCCGGCCGCGGGCTCGCTCGGGATCGATCCGGTGGTCGCCGTCGCCCCCGCGCTCGCGCTGGCCGGGGTGGCGCTCATCCCGCTGCGCGGGCTGCCGCTGCTGGCCCGGCTGGCCGACAAGGCGACCGACCACGAACGGCGGCTGACCTCCGCCATGGTGAGCTGGCAGATCGCCAGGCGGCCGATCCGCCAGGCGGGCCCGGCCCTGCTCGTCGTCGTCGCGACGGCGACCACCACGCTGGCGCTGGCCGGGAACGCGAGCTGGCGGCAGTCGGCCGCGGACCAGGCCGCCTTCTCGGTCGGCTCGGACGTGCGGGTGGACGCCGCCGCCCAGCTGCCGGAGGGCCCGGCCGCGGCCATCGCCAGGGCCCCCGGTGTCACCGCCGCCACGTCGGCCGGACTGGCCGACATCGGCAGCCGGGGCCAGCTGATCGCCCTGGACGCCAGGACGGCGGGCCAGACGATCCGGCTGCGGTCGGACCTGTCGGCCCTTCCGCTCGGCACGCTGTGGCACCGGATCACCCCGAGTGGGCTATCCGGGCTGATGCTGCCCGGCCAGCCGGACCGACTGGAGATCCTGGGAACGCTGGGGGCAGGCCCCCACACCAGTGCGGCCGAGGTGCGCAGGGACCTGGGCTCAGCCGCGGTCACGGCCTGGATCCAGGACGCCGCCGGGGCCACCTACAAGGTGGCCGCCGACGGGCTCCTGCCCGTCGACGGGCGGCCGCATGCGTTGGTCTTCACGCTGGCCAGCTCGCGGCAGGCGATCTACCCGCTGCGGCTGCTCGAGCTCACGATGACCTATGACCTGCCGCCGTACGACCGGGCCAGGCCGACGTCGGCCCCGACCGCCCGCCTCAGCATCGATTCCCTCGCGGTGGCGGCCACACAAGCCGGCCCGTTCGGCCGGCTGTTCAGCCGCGGTTCCGGCCTGCACCCCTGGCAGCCCACCGGATCCTCGACGTTCGTGCCCGCCGGGCCGCCGAGCCCGTTCGGGCCGCCGCCGCCGGCCGACGGAGCGCCGCCGTCGGTCCACGGCTGGCACGGCGTCGCCGGGGGCGGGCAGCGGCTCACGTTCAGCGCCGGACACGACCCTTCGGCGAAGATCATGCACAGCCTCGACTTCCCGCACGGGACTCCCACCGGGCAGATCGCGATCGTGGCACCGTCGGGCCAGCTCATCCCGGCCATCGCCACCAGCGGTTACCTGGCGGCCAGCCGGCTCCACATCGGATCGGTCGCCTCAGTGCCGCTCGGCGGGTCCGGGCTCGGCGGGTCAGTTGCCGGCGAGCCCTCGGTGTCACCCAGCGGGCCCTCGGTCACGGTCGAGATCGTGGCCTCCGTGCTCAGGTTCCCGACCGTCTTCGGGAAGAACCGGGCGCTGATCGCCGACCTCGCCGAGGTCAACGACGTACTCGCCGCCCACCAGGAGATCCTCTTGCCGGTGACCCGCTGGTGGCTGCGCACCGCCGGCGACCGGGTGCCGCGCCTGCCGCCCGGCCTGGGCTTGTCGGTCACCGGCCAGGCCAGCCAGGAGGCGGCCCTGCTCGGCAACCCGCTGATGAAGGCCCCCCGCCAGGCCATGCTGGCCATCGGCCTGGCGGCGGTGCTGCTCGGCGTGATCGGGTTCTCGATCAGCGTCGCGGCCAGCCTCCGCTCGCGGCGGACGCAGAGCGCGGTATTCGCCGCGCTCGGCGTGGGGAAGGCCGCCCAGGCCGGCCACCTGTGCCTGGAGCAGTGCGCGCTCAGCCTTCCGGCCGCCGCCGCGGGTTTGCTGACCGGGATCGGCCTGGCCCGCCTGATGGTGCCCGCGATCACCCTGACCGCGAGTGCGACGACGCCGGTGCCGTGGGCGCTGGTGATCATGCCGCTCGGCCCGGCCGTGGCCCTGGCCCTCATCACCGCGGCCGGGCCGGCCGCCGCCGCCGTGCTGTCGGTCCTGCGCCGACCCGACCCGGCGGCCCAGTTGCGGGCGGAGGCCGGATGAGAAACCGGGTGCGGTCCGGCTGGGTCCGGCTGACCGGAATGGGGGCCGCCGCCAGTGTTGCCTTCGGCTTGCTCGTGTTCGTCTCCGTACTGGCCAGCCTGGCCGTCCCGCGGGAGAGCGCCGGGCTGCGCACCGCGGCCCTGCAGCGCGAAATCGCGGCCTCGCATCCCGTCGACCGGACCGTCATCGGGACCAGCAGCGCGACGTCGATGATGAACAGAGCCAACACGTTTCCGGCCGCCGACCTCGCGAGGGCCGGCGCCTCCGTGCGGGCGCGGCTGGCCGCCAACGGGGTGCCTGTCGCCAGCGACCCACCCGCCTGGATCGGCCTGACCACCGGCGACGTGGCGGTGACCGGCGCCGCCCAGCCTCCAGGGGATGGTCGGCCGCGGTTCGAGATGATCTACCGCACGGAGCTAGCCCGCTATGGCCGCCTCGCGGCCGGGCGGCTCCCGGACGGCGGCCCGGTGCCGGGCGCCGGGGCGGTCGTGCCGGCGGCCGTGACCACCGCCACCGCGGCCAGGTTCGGGCTGCGGGTCGGCAGCCACGTGAGCGCGGGCCCGTTGCAGCTGATGATCACGGGGATCATCCGGCCCGCCAGCCCGGCCGCCGCCTTCTGGACCCAGCAACCGCTGGCGGCGCGGCCCCTGCAGACGCCGCCAGGGCCGGGCCACCGGCCGTACTGGAACGGAGCGGTGTTCGTCGGACCCGGCGAACTCCCGTTCCTCGAATCCCAGCTCAACACCGATCAGATGGAGGCGACCTGGGCGTACCCGGTCGCGCTCGGCCGGCTTGCCGCAGGCCAGGCCGGCGGGCTGAACGCGAGAGTCGGCAGCCTGGTCTCCTCCGGGATCACGCTGATTGATCACAGCACCCAGAGCCCGCTCCCGGTGACGATCGTCTCGCAGATTCCCGCCATCCTGGCGCCGTTCATCGGCGGGGAAAGGGCCGTCGCCCCCGTGCTCGAGCTGATGTACGTCAGCCTGGCCGTCATGGGAGCCGTGGTGGTGCTGCTCGGCGCCCGGCTGGTGGCCCAGCGCCGCGCCGCCGAGTTCACTCTCATGCGAGCCAGGGGCGCGGCGCTGTATCAGCTCGGCTGGCTGGTGCTGCGGGCCAGCCTGGTCATCGCCGTGGCCGCCGGGGCGGCCGCCGCCGTGCTCGCCATCGGCCTGACCCCCGGCGACGGCGACGCGGTGAGCTGGTGGCTGGCTGGCCTGACGCTGGCCGTGACGCTCGTCGGCCCGGTCCTGGTCAGCGTCGTCCCGCAGCGGGTGGCGGCGCCGCTCACCGGCCGGGCCGAGGGCGGCGTGCGCCGGGCGGGCGGCCCCAGGCCCGCGGCCCGGCGGATCGTCATCGAGGTGGCAGTGGTGGCCGCGGCCATCGGCGGGCTGGTCGTGCTCCGGGACCAGGGCCTCAGCTCCGGCGGCCGCGGCCTGTACACCAGCGCGGCCCCCGTGCTCGTCGCGATCCCGGTGGCCGTGGTCGTGCTGCGGTGCTACCCGCCCCTGGCCCGCGAACTGGCCCGGATCGCGGGCCGCTCGCGCGGGGTGGTCGCGTTCGTGGGCCTGGCCCGTGCCACCCGTACCCCGCCCGGCACCGTGCTGCCCTCCTTCGCCCTGGTGCTCGTGCTGGCCATGGTGGCGTTCCCGGACCTGGTCAGCACCTCGGTCGCCCGCAGCCAGGTGGCCGCCTCCTGGCAGCAGGTGAGCGCCGACGCGATCATCCAGGCCCCGTCCGGCGACGTGATCACCCCGGCGCTGCAGCGGCAGATCTCCTCGGTGCCCGGTGTCGTCTCCACCGCCACCGCCGTGATCGACGCCGGGTCGCTGCCCGCCGGGTTCGAGATGCCCGTGCTGTTCACCAACCCGGCCCGGTACGCGGCCGTGGTCGACCAGGGACCCGGTGCGCCCTTCCCGCTGGCCGCGCTGTCGGGACACGGCGCCCGCGGCCAGCCGGCCGGGATCATCCCCGTGGTTGCCACCAGCACCGCCGCCCCGCTCGTCGGCCGGGCGCCGACCACCCTCAGCGTGGTGGGGACCGGCAACTTCAAAATCCGGCTGGCCGGGCGCACCGGCCGGGTCCCCGGATCGGCGGAAGGCACGGCCATCGTGCTGCCGCTGCGGGTGCTCGGGCCCCAGGCGCCCGCGCCGCAGCTCATGCTGGTCGCCGGGCCAGGGCTGGATGCGGCGCGGCTGACCGCCGCCGTCCGGCGCGCGCTGCCCGGCGCGTCGGTCACGTTGCGGGCTTCGGCGCTGGCCGCGCTGACCAGCGCGCCGGTGCTGCAGGCGGCGCAGACGGCCCTCGTGCAGGGAACCTTGACCGCGGCCGGATTCGGCGCGCTGGTCCTGCTGCTGTTGCTACTGCTCTCGGCCCGGACCCGCGAGATGACGCTGGTCCGCCTGGCGACCCTGGGGCTGCGGCGCTGGCAGGCTCAGCTGCTCCTGGCCACCGAGACGCTGCCCCCGGTCATGGCCGCCGCCATCGGCGGCGTCGCCTGTGCCGCGCTGCTCGCGCCACTGGTCGGGCCGTCACTGAACCTGGCCGCGTTCAGCGGGACCAGGTCGGCCATCCTGGTGACTCCCGCCGCGCTCCCGCTGGCCGTGGCCGCGGTCGGCCTGGTCCTGGCCGCGCTGCTCTTCCTGGCCGTGCAGGCCGTCATCACCTACCACCGCGGCAGCACCAGGGCGCTGCGGATCGCTGACTGAAGGGCCCAGACCGATGACCGAGCCGACCGCAGGTGTCCCGCCGACCTCGCCGGACCAGGCTCCCACCGCTGCCGACGGGATGATCGTCTGTGACCGGCTGGTGCGGATCTACACCGGCGTGGGCATCGAGGTACAGGCCCTGCAGGGGCTGGACCTGCTGATCGCCGACGGGGAGCTGACCGCGCTGATCGGCGCCGCGGGCACCGGCAAGTCCACGCTGATGAACATCCTGGCCGGGCTGGACACGCCGACGGCGGGCACCGTGTGGGTGGCAGGCCAGAACCTGGGCGCGATGACCGCACGGGAGCGGCTGGCCTACCGGCGCAACGTCGTCGGCTTCATCTGGCAGCAGGCATCGCGGAACCTGCTGCCCTACATGACCGCCCAGCAGAACGTGCTGCTGCCCATGCGGCTGAGCCTGTTCAGCCGCCGGGAACGGCAGCGGCGGGCCGGCTTCCTGCTCGACGCCCTCGGCATCGCGCACTGCGCCGGCCGGACCCCGGATCGCATGTCCGGCGGTGAGCAGCAGCGCGCCGCCATCGCCACCGCGCTGGCCAACCAGCCGAAGGTGCTGCTGGCCGACGAGCCCACCGGCGAGCTGGACTCCTTGACCGCCCAGGACGTGTTCTCCGCCCTGCAGACCACCAACACCGAGCTCGGCGTCACGGTGCTAGTCGTCACCCACGACCCGGCCGTGTCGTCGCAGGTCCGCCGGACGATCGCGATCAGGGACGGCAAGACCAGCAGCGAGACGATACGGCACGCGGCCACCGATGAGGCGGGCCAGACCACGCTGCACGCCCGCGAGTACGCGACGCTGGACCGGGCCGGCCGGGTTCAGCTCCCGCGCGAGATGACCAGGCGCCTGGCCATGCGCAACCGGGTCGAACTGCAGGAGGAACGCGACCACATCGGCGTCTGGCCCGACCATGACACCGATCAGGACCCCGGGTAGCGGGTGATGCCCGCGCGGACGAGATTGTGGTCCGACAGTCCGCCGGCATCTTCGACCGCCGCCGCGCTGATCCCCGCACCCCGTGCCGCGACGTGGTCGATGTACAGGCGCTTCGACTCCAGCGGGCGTGGTCGTGTCGGCAGAGCGCCCGGAGAAAGATCCTCGATGACGAAGTCGCCGCCCAGCCCCGACGCGACCGTGGCCCGATCGGTATTGAAGTCACCGAGAAGGACCGTCGGATGCCCCAGGTCGCCGACGGTCAGTCCGGCCAGGTGCGCGAGCTGGCGCGTGCGCCGCTGATCGCCGCTCACGTGGGTCGAGACGAACAGCGCGTCAGCGGTCCGGACGGCCAGCGCCCCCTTGCCGGGGTCGTCCGCAAAGGCCTCGGCGGCGACCACCCGGCCCGGCTCGTCGACCAGCAGCACCAGGTACTCGGCCCGATCGTGCAGCAGGGAGGGTCTACGGCGCGGCCGGGGAACGCGGGGGTACCTGAACGCGTGCACGGTCCGGCCGATCAGGGCAGCGCGAAGGCTGGCCAGCTGATCGCCGCTGACCTCCTGCAGGGCGATGACCTGCTCGGTTCGGCTCGCCAGCCGGGCCGTGATGGCCGCGATCCGCTCCGTCTCGTCCGGCCAGCGGGCCAGGATGTCCTCGCCCCAGTTCTCGGCATGGACCCGGTGCAGAACGTTCCAGGTGGCCACCGAGATCACAGGCCGCGATCTTAGCCGTTGCCGCCCCGCGAACGAGCCGGAGAAAATTCTCTCCTGGGCGTGTCGAGTCCGCGCGCGCCGACCGCTCCCGCCTGTGCGCCCACGCTGGCCGAGAAGGTCACCAAGTCACTGCTCGGCTACGGCGTCGTGGCCGGCGCCGTCTTCGAGATCTCGGTCCTCATCCAGGGCGTCACCCGGCCCGGCTTCCGCATCGCCCACGACGACGGCCTGATGGTCGCCGGAGTGCTCCGGGCCGACCCGGCTTGGCCACCGGGCCAGGGCCCGCGCCGAGTTCGACCGGGCCGCCGCGCTGACCAGCAACGAGGGCGAGCGGGCGCTGTTCGCAGCTGGGTGCTGTCCCGGATCGACGGCGAGCGTGCCGAGGTGGTCGCGCTCAGCTTCTGGGAGTCCCGCGACGCCATCGCCAGCTTCGCCGGGCCCGACATCGAGGAGTCGGTCCTCTATCCGGAGGACGAGCGCTACCTCCTCGGCACGCCGTCCATCCGTCACTACGACGTGTCGGAATAGGCGCAATGCAGAGCGCACACCTGTACGCATTATCGTGTTGGTCGGCAATTCCAAACAGTTACGAGAATGTCCCGACTTGTTTACTTGTCGCGTTCATGGCCAATGGGGACGATGTGAGCGGAGGTCGTCTGGCACCCCGCGCTGGACCCTGCCACTGGAGCGACGATGACCAGGTGGAAATTACATGCCGTAGCTGGTGCCGCAGTCGTGGCGGTCTCGCTGGCCGTATTCATGAGCCCGGCCAGCGGCGTAGCCGGCCGCCAGGCCGCTCGTCATCCGGCCACCGGGGTCGGATCGTGCACGCTCAAGGGCTGGGACCCGAACGATCCGAACGAGGCTAACCGGCCGATCGGTGATCGTCACCAGACCTACAAGCCGGACAACTACAACTGCACCGGCGCCCACTTCTCCAAGCCGGGCGTCGAGTTCGCACGGTTCCCGCAGCCCAAGGACTTCCACGTCCCGGCCGGGAAGACGATCCCGAAGACGCTCCCGCTGGCCCCTAAGTGCCAGGCCGGAGAGTGCAGCCGGAAGACCGCGCAAATGTCGCAGCAAGCCGCGGCGATCAACCCGCTGGCCCCGTACTTCCCTCCGTTCACCCACTTCGTGATCATCATGCGGGAGAACCACACCTTCGACGACTACCTAGGCGACTGCGCCACCTCTGTCGCCGCGGGCTGTAACGGCCAGGTAGAGAGCACCAACCACATCAGCTCGGTCCCCGACCTGCACTCGCTGGCCAGCACCTACGCGCTGGGAGACGCTTACAGCACGGGGACGGAACCGCCCAGCGGCCCCAACCACTGGTGGCTGTTCACCGGCCAGTCCTCCTCCAGTTCGCAGCAGCAGTCCTACCCCACGGCGACCGGATCGCAATTCGACCGCTTCCTGGGCAGCGACACCGGCCCGTCCGGGGAGGGCACCAGCGCCTGCACCACGCAGACCGGCACCGGGACCGGAACCAGCCCCTACACCATGATCCTTAACGGGGACTTCTACTGGATGCTCAACAGCGGGAGCGGCTGGTGGCGTAATCCCGGCACGAAGAACGTCGAGGCTCTGCCTGTCGACCGTCCCGGAACGACCGTCCCGGAGGAACTGCATTACAACGAGTACACCTGCAGCGGCCAGAACATCCCCGACCAGACGGTCGGGACCGACTTCCTGAATTTCGTCACCACCGATGGCCTGCCGGCGTACTCCTACGTCGAGCTGTTCAACGATCACCCCGGCAGCTTCCAGGACATCCCGACCAATGACTCGACCACCAACCAGATCGTTAACTCGATCATGAGCAACACCACCTACAAGAACAACACGGTCATCGTGGTCACGGAGGACGACACCCAGAACGGCAACAACGGCCCGGACCATGTCAGCAACACCTTCCGGGTGCCGCTGGTCGTTATCGGATCGCCGACGTATGTGAAGCAGCACTACCTTTCGCACGTCGCGTACACGACCAGCAATGTAATCGCCGCGATGGAACGGACCATGGAGAACGTCCACTCCGGCATCATCAGCCCGACCGACAGTCTCAGCCTGTCGACGTTCCCCATGACGAGCGCCGATCAGGCGGCTCTCGGCGATCCGCTCGAGGACTTCTGGGTCCAGGGCTCGACCCCGCTGTCGGCCACCGCTTCCGGCACGCCGACGACCGGCAACGCGCCGCTCGGCGTGTCGTTCACCGGCACCGCCACCGGCGGGACCGCCCCCTACACTTACAGCTGGAACTTCGGCGACGGGTCCACGACAAGCTCGGCGCAGAATCCCAGCCACACCTACACCGCCGCGGGGACCTACACCGCGACCCTGACGGTCACCGATAGCTCGTCACCGGCCAAGACCGCTACGTCGACCGTGACCATCAACGTCAACGCCGTCGGCAACCCGCTGCAGGCGACCGCTTCCGCCGTGCCGACTTCCGGGCAGATTCCGCTGAGCGTCGCCTTTACGGGCACCGCCACCGGTGGGAATCCGATTTATTCCTATAGCTGGAATTTCGGGGACGGCTCCGCGACGAGTACGGCGCAGAATCCCAGCCACACCTACACGGCCGCGGGGACCTACACCGCGACCCTGACGGTCACCGATAGCTCGTCACCGGCCAAGACCGCCACCTCAAGCGTCACGGTCACCGCGTCGCCCGTCCAGGGGACGCCCCCTGGCCCGCCGCAGAACGTGACCGCGGGGGCGGGCAACGGCCAGGTATCCCTGAGCTGGCAGGCACCCGCCAGCAACGGGGGCGTCAACATCACGTCCTACAAGGTCTACCGCGGCACGTCGCCCGGCAGCGAGACGCTGCTCACCAGCGGCGGCTGCAGCGGCCTCGGTGCCGTGCTGTCCTGCACCGACACCGGCCTGACCAACGGCCAGGCCTATTACTACAAGGTCAGTGCCGTCAACGCCCTCGGCGAGGGCTCGCAAAGCAGCGAGGCCAGCGCCACGCCCACCGGCGGCTGCGCCGCGGCCCAGCTACTCGGCAACCCCGGCTTCGAGACCGGCACCGCGGCGCCGTGGTCCGCCTCGACCGGCGTGATCGCCGACAAGAGCCAGGAACCGCCGCACACTGGTACGTGGGACGCATGGCTGGACGGTTACGGCACCACCCACACCGACACGCTGTCGCAGTCGGTCACGCTGCCTACCGGATGCTCCACCTACAAGTTGAGTTTCTGGCTGCACGTCGACACCGCCGAGACCACCCAGACCACCGCGTACGACAAGCTGAACGTGCAGGTGCTGAACAGCTCCGGCACGGTGCTGACGACGCTGCACACGTACTCCAACCTCGATCACAACACCGGGTACGCCCAGCACAGCTTCTCGCTGAGCAACTACGCCGGGCAGAAGATCACACTCAAGTTCACCGGCACCGAGGACTTCGAACTGCAAACCTCATTCGTACTCGACGACACCGCGCTCAACGTGAGCTGACCCCTAGCCCGCGTCCAGGAACGACGTGACCAGCGGGACGAGGATCTCGGCCCGCTGAGTCACGCTGGCGTGCATGGTTCCGGCAGGACCGCCAGCTGCGCGTCCGGGAGGAGGTCAAGCAGCTCCGCCACGTCCGGCAGCGGGGAGAAGTCGCGGTCGCCGAAGATCAGCAGCGTCGGCCGCCGGCCAGCCCGCGAACTCATCGCCGTCGCGTTAGGCATGCTGGCAGATCGGCACAAACCGGGCTGGACCGGGCTGAGATGGGTACCTAGTGTGAGAGGGGATGCCATTGACCGATCGCCCAGAAGGAGATTCATGTCCACGGCTCGTGAACTGCCAGATCTTCTTTCTCAAGAATTTTCTGCTGATCCGTATGCCGCTTATCAGATCATGCGCGAAGACCAGCCCTTAATATGGCACGAGCCGACCCAGAGTTACATTATCTCGCGTTACGAAGACGTGTCCCGCGCCTTTCGCGACCAGGTATTCACCACCGCCAACTACGACTGGCAGCTGGAGCCGGTCCACGGCCGGACGATCCTTCAGCTGAGCGGGCGCGATCATTCCGTGCGCCGGGCGCTGGTCGCGCCCGCCTTCCGGGGCAGCGAGCTGCAAGACAAGTTCCTGCCGGTCATCGAGCGCAACGCGCGGGAGCTGGTCGACGGGTTCCGCGAAGCAGGCTCCGCTGACCTCGTCGCTGACTTCGCGACTCACTTCCCGATCAACGTGATCGTGGACATGCTGGGCCTCGACAAGGCCGACCACGCGCGGTTCCACGGCTGGTACACCTCGATCATCGCCTTCCTCGGCAACCTGAGCCAGGACCCCGAGGTGACCGCGGCCGGCCTGCGGACACAGCAGGAATTCGCGAGCTACATGATCCCCATCATCCGCGGGCGCCGCGAGAATCCCGGCGATGACCTGCTCTCGGCGTTGTGCAGCGCCGAGGTTGACGGCACCAGGATGAGCGACGAGGACATCAAGGCCTTTTGCAGCCTGCTGCTCGCGGCCGGCGGCGAGACGACCGACAAGGCCGTCGCCAGCCTGTTCGCCAACCTGCTTCAGCATCCAGACCAGCTCAAGGCGGTGCAGGAGGATCGCAGCCTGATCGCCAGCGCGCTGGCCGAGACGCTGCGGTTCAGCCCCCCGGTGCACATGATCATGCGCCAGCCGGCCGATGACGTCACCGTCACCGGCGGGACGATCCCCGCCGGCAGCACCGTCACCTGCCTCATCGCCGCGGCCAACCGGGACAGCGAGCGCTACGCCGACCCCGATGACTTCAACATCTTCCGCACCGACCTGGACTCGGTGAACGCGTTCTCGGCGGCGGCCAATCACCTGGCCTTCGCCCTCGGGCGGCACTTCTGCGTGGGCGCGCTGCTGGCCAGGTCCGAGGTCGAGGTGGGCACCAACCAGTTGCTTGACGCGATGCCAGACATCCGGCTGCGCAGCGGCTTCCGGCCAGCTGAGCAGGGCGTGTTCACCCGCGGCCCGGCCAGCCTGCCGGTGGAGTTCACGCCCTCGCGCGACTGAACTGGGCGATCGGCGTAAACCGGACGGGCAGCGCGAACAGGCCCCGCATCCACAGCGAGGGCCGCCACTGCAGGTCGTTCGGGGCCACGGCGAGCTGCACGTCAGGGATCCGGTCGAGCAGGACCTCGACCGCGGTCCTGGCGATGACCTCGGCCAGTTCCGGGGCCGGGAACGGGCAGCCGTGCTCGCCGTGGCCGAACGACATGTGCGCGCGGTTGATCCCCGAGTCGGCGAACGAGCCCGGGTGGACCTGCGGGTCCGCGTTCGCCGCCGCCAGCCCGAGGACCAGCAGGTCGCCCTGGCGGATCCGCCGCCCGCCCAGCTCGCAGTCCTGCACCGCGAACCGGCCGATGAAGTTCTGGGTCGGGGTGTCCTTCCAGAGCACCTCGTTCAGGGCCTGGCTGGCGCTGCTGCGCCCGCCCTGGAGGGTGAGGGAGAACTGATCATCGATCAGCATCAGCCGCAGGGTGTTCCCGATCCAGTTGGCCGTCGGCTGCTGGGCGGCCGCCATGACGACGAGCAGGTCGATGATGATCTCGTCGTCGGTCAGCCCGCTCGGATCCGCCAGCAGCCTCGTCGGCACGTCGAGGCCGGGGCGGTCGTGCCGGTCTTTCACCAGTTCCTGCATGCGCGCGAAGTTGCGCTGATGGGCGGCGTTGGCTTTCTCGGCGACGTCGAGCGAGTCGGCGATGTCCTGGACCAGCGCCGGGATGTCGGCGGCCGGAATGCCGAAGAGCCGGGCCACCACGCGCATCGGAATCTGGGTCGCGAACTGCCCGATCAGGTCGGCTTCCCCGGTCCCGGTGAAGGAATCGATGAGCTCGTCCGCGACCTG
>Ga0134128_10006593_pt1 | contig 14052 bp, 19 predicted proteins | sample KB31754_FD_96462 | JGI IMG/M metagenome (GOLD analysis project Ga0134128, IMG submission 96462) | Terrestrial soil microbial communities with excess Nitrogen fertilizer from Kellogg Biological Station, Michigan, USA - KB3-175-4 | ecosystem: Environmental > Terrestrial > Soil > Unclassified ... | reverse complement strand
TTCCGCACCTACGGGCGTAGCTAAGCCGTCTTGAAAGCTCTCACGACGAGGCAACCGCAAAGCATAGTTCTTGCGAGATGAGAACCGCGCAATCGTCCTCGCTCGATTGCGAAGCTGCCGCGGATCTTCAGCCGGTGTGCGCAGAGGCCCCGAGAGGAAGTGCTTGTTGGCGGGCCTGAGATCGAGACAGGTTGCTGATATCGCGATAACTTTGGCTCCGCTTTCGGCCCGCGATCGGCGGATTCTTGGGAAGTAGCAGTGCGGCCGAGGGAAGAACTAGGCTTGAGCATGCCCCAAAGGGCAAAGTGACAGACCGGCTTTGCTAAGCAGTCAATAGTCGCAGGCGATTACCATCTCAGGCCGAACCAATGAGGAGAAGACGCCGAAGCTGCGACAGCCAGCGCAAGGTCGCCACGCAGTTGACCTTCCCTTCAAAAAAAAGCCTGTGTTTTCTTCTAGACAGAGGGCATCGCTCGATCGCGATGGATATATTCTTTCACCACCTCGCCTCCCATCGTCGGGGCGACGGGACACGACCGTGGTGTGGGATCCTGGGAGCTTTCGGTGGCGGGGGTGATTGCCTCTTCTTCAGAGTGGAAGACACCGCAACCTGCGAGCATGGCAAGAGCCAACAGCAAGAACAGCAGCACCTGCGGCTTGGTCAGAACTTCAACCATCGACCGTTTCCTTCGGTCAAATACACGGCAACAACATGACAGCCGCTGAAGTCGTTCCGATGTTGGCAGGCGGTCAGCGCAGTGATCGCGGAGGACTATGCTGATCAGGTCTTTGACGAAAGGGGATTTTGAGGGTTCGACAACATACACCGCATCATTCGCGTAGGTGCAGCTATGGGGCCGCGTCCTTTGCGTTAAGCGCTGCCTCATACGTTGCGGGAAAATTAGTCTGACATCATGAGCTGGCCGATGCAGGTCGCGCGCGCCGTCCCGGTTGCGGCTTCATTCCTCTCGCCGCTTACTGTTCGATTTTCTGCCGAACCCGCTCCAGCAACCGCCGGCTCTTGGCGATGGCCCACTTGCTTTCGAGCAGCCGCTCCTCGCGTTCAACCACAGCGGCCCGCGTCTGGGCGTTGAGCAGGCCGGCATTCAGCTTCGGAAATTCGCCACGGGCGCCAACTCGCCGCACGTCTTGCCATAGCTCGAATCCGTCGCACACGTCCAAGCAGGCGTCGCACAGCGCCTCTGCGATGGTAATCGCGGCGTATCGTGCTCGGCCTCAAAGTCGTCGGCCGACGATGCCGTTCACGTCCCGGAAATAGACGCGGTAAGGCAGCTTGTATGCTTTCAAGACCATCCTCTACTCAAGCTCTGCCGCGTAGGCTTCGAGCCCTTGGGCAATTTCCAGCATCTTGGCGGAAAGAGGGTCATCGGTCTCGCCGCCTTGCGACGCAGATTAGCCTGTTTCTTCCTCGTCGCATCTACCCCAAGTCCGATAGGCGGGAGCGCGGTTCAGCAGAGACGCGGGCGACCAAACGATCATGTCATTGTAGGCGCTGGCGAGTCGAGCCAATTCAATCGGCACTCGCAGGCGCTGACCGCTGTGGGAGCGCGATGTTTAGCTCCCATGAAGCGGCCGATCTGCGCCAAATCATCCGGCGCTATCGGCGGTTGCTGAGTGTCATTACCGACGAGCGCGCGCGCCGGTGCTGGGGCGTCGTCCAGCAGACGGAGCACCGGCTGCAGGAGGTCGAGGAGCGGGAGTGAATGCCGGACTGCATGGTACATTGCCGCCGCCGCTCCGGGCAACTAAAGGCGTGCTCCGCCTGTTTTGACGTGAAGTACGCGCGGAGCAGCCAATGGGACGACACCAAGAGCAAGGCTTGGTCCGTCGGCAGGTGGTCGGCGGCGTCGGCCTCGGAGCCGCAATGGCGGCCACGGGTCCAGCGCTCGCGCAGCCAACGCAGCAGCGTCTCAGCACCGGCGAGAGAGGCGGACAGAGCATGGAAGACCCGCAATCGAAATACCCGAAGCCGCCGTTCAAGCGCCAGACTCAGACATGGCCGGGCTTGGCGCGCGACATGGACCCGAAGCCGGACCACGGCGAGGCCAGCTATCGCGGGTCCGGCCTACTTGCCGGTCGGAAAGCACTGATCAACGGTGGCGATTCCGGAATGGGACGCGCCGCGGCGATCGCCTATGCACGCGAAGGCGCGGACGTGGCGATCAATTACTACCCCTCCGAAGAACCGGACGCCCTGGAGGTGATCGCGCTGATCAAGGAGGCCGGTCGAAAGGGCGTCGCCATTCCCGGCGACCTGCGTGACGAGGCCTTCTGCCGCCAGTTGGTGAGCGAAGCCGTACAAGGGCTCGGCGGCCTGGACATCGTCGTGTGCAATGCCGGCCGGCAGCAGTCAAAGCCGTCGATCCTCGATATCACCACCGAGGATTTCGATGCGATAATGAAGACCAATATCTACGCGCTTTTCTGGATCATCAAAGCGGCGCTGCCGCACCTGAAGCCGGGCTCATGCATCATAGGGACGACCTCCGAGCAGGCCTATGATCCGTCGCCCGATCTCTACGGCTACGCGCAGACCAAGGCGGCGACGATGAACTACGTGAAGTCGCTGGCCAAGCAACTCGGTGCCAAAGGCATACGCGTCAACGGCGTGGCGCCCGGGCCGGTCTGGACGCCGCTGCAGATCAGCGGCGGCGCGCCGGAGCAGAAGTACGAGAAGTTTGGCAGCGCCACCGTTTTCGGCCGGCCGGGCCAACCTGTGGAACTCGCCTCGATTTATGTGCAGCTCGCCGCAGATGATGCCAGCTTCGCAACTGGAAACATCTATGGCTCCGGCGGAGGTCAGGGGCAGCCCTGAACGATGCGAGGTCACCGTTTCCGCGATGTCTGGAGCATGCGATGCGCCAGCTCGGCGGCTGGTTCCGCGGCTTTGGCGACTTCGGTGATTTGAGCGGCTATTCCTGGCTTTACCGCGCGGACCGGCGGCTTCCTAGCCGGCATCGATCGTCCGGTGGCCGATCACCTCATTGCCGGCATCGCCGCGGGCTATGGCCACATTGATCTTTCGCAGAGATCTTTCGCAGAGCGATGGCGAGCGCGGCACGATAGATACGCCGCGCCTCGCGCTTTACACCAGCGACGATCTCGGCAGCTTCGCGCTCGATGGTACGATCAGCTATGGCTACGACCAAATCGCGACGACGCGGCCAATTACCGCTCTCGGCGAGACTGCGTCGTCGGATCACGACGGGCATGAAGCCAATGCAGCGCTGCAAGCGCGCACGCGCCTCGTCGCTGGCGGCGTCACCATCACGCCCGCGGCCGGCCTGCAATACACGCATCTCTTCGAGACTGATTCACCGAGAGTGGCGCGGGCGACTTCGATCTTTCCGCCAACGAGCGTAATTCGGATTCGCTGCGGCCGTTCATCGGTGCCAGCGCTCAGGAGTCATTCACCGCCGAGCACGGCAGGGTATTCACGCCGGAGGCTGATCTCTTTTATAGCCACGAGGTCTCCAACACACCGCCCTCGCTCGTTACCGTCGGCGGTGGCAGCTTCACCGTCGACGGCCTTGCGCCGTCACGCGACGCGTTCACCATCGGCGGCAGCCTCAACGCCACGATGAATGACCGGCTCGCGCTGCTCGCCGCTTATCACGCGACTTTGCCGACCAGCAATTTTCTCGCGCAGACCGTCGAGGCGGGGCTCGCCTACCAGTTCTGATCTCTCCCGGATAATCTGAAACCGGCGCGGGCGATGGCGTCCTCTCCCGGACGCCAGGCGCACCTTGCGAGCGCCACTCAGCACGTCAGGGATGTGCCAGAAGCGGAGCCGCGCATGTTGTTCATTTCCTCGTCCATTTGCCGTCCTGCCCCAGAAACCACGTCCCCGACGGCGCCGATTGCACGATCTCCTTGGCGTAAATCTTTCCGATGGCCTCGATCGGAACGCCCTCGCTTTTCGCACGCTGGGCGTAGAGCGCGCGGCGCTCGGCATTCACCCGGTTGACGAGCGAGACGACGTCCGCAGGCGCCGCCCCCCGCACCTCGGCGTATCCGTCATAGCGTTCGCCGACGATCCCCGCAGCGCGCGGCGCGTCGAGCGGCCGCCCTTGCGCCAGAACGGGGCACGGGACGCCCGAAGCAATGCCCGCGACCAACAGCAGCATCGCAACCGAAAGCAGCCGGCGCCTGCCGAAGGCCCGGTCAGAAAATCGGTTTGGTCTCGACATCCTGTTTCGCCTTCTGCTCGACGCGCAGGCGCACTTCCGCATCGAGCTTGATGTTGAGATTGATGGTGATCGGATCCTTTGGCGCGGCCATCTGAACCGTGGGTGTGCAGCCGCCGAGCAGGACCAATGGCAGGACGCTCAGCATCGCCGCTGCCGGCAGCCGGCGGGAACCCGAGCGGTGCTCCCTTGGTCGCTTGGACATGCTCACTGGACGCCTCTTTGCTCCGCTTGCCGCAGAAGTGTCTGCACGGAGCTTAGGTTGATCAATGCGAGCTCGGCAAGGCGATCGAAATCGCTCTCGACCCGGATATTGAAATGAAAGACCTGGCCGTTCAGAACCGCAGGATTCTTGCCGTTCAGATGCAGCAATACCGTCCCACGGCCTTCCGCCGCTTTCTGCAGCTCGAGGGTCAGTGTGTCATAGTGGAAGTCCCGGAGCGCCTCGAGTGCGAGGCTGAGCGACGGCCCCGCTCCGGCGAGCTCCGGCGGCAGACGCTTGGGATCGTAGCGAATCACTCCGGGTGCGGCGGCCGCGAGCCGGGCCTGGCCGATCGAGACCCTGCCTTGAGCAATCGTCAGCGGCACGCGCCCTGAGAGCCGGCCGCTGCCGACGAGGCCGGAGATGTTGAGCAGCCGGATGATCTCAGCGAGATCCATGTTCTCGAGCTTCAGCGCCGTGCTTATCCGCAGCGCGGTGGGATCGACGTTGAAGGGCTCGGCGCTGACGGTGCCGCCCGCCACCTGCAGCCTGGCATCCTCGATACTGAGCGCCGGCCTGGTCGTGAGCTGGCCCTCGATATGGAGCCCGGCCGGCGGCAAGCCTGCGACAACTACGCTCGCCGAGATCTGCTGATGCGGTGCCGTTGCCGGCGGCCACAACCGTGTCAAGCGGACGGCTCCCGAAAGCTTGTGCACCTCCGCCCCGGCCGCATCGAACCCGACATCCTTGATCCGCACCAGGAGATCCGGCACCAAACCGGCAGCGGAAAAGCGCAGAGAACCCGTCACAGAGAGCGAGCCCGCTTTGATTTCGAGCCCGCCGCCGAGAACGGAGACAAGCGCCGCTGCTTCCGGCCCGCCCTCTCCCAGGGCAACCGGGCCCAGGCCGAGCTCGGCCGTACCGCTGCCCTCGTCCAGCGCGTAGCGGCCGCTGATTTTCAGGGCCACCCTGTCGCCCGGGCCGGCCGCATGAACCGCAAAACGGAGGTGCCTTCCCGCAAGGCTTGCCTCGGCATCGAGCGCCAAAGGCGTGATGCCGGTTGGCGCTTTGCGCCCGGTGAACTCGTTGATGGTCATGCGCGCATCGGCATGGCCGGAGGACCAGACGAGCGCACCGGCGATCCCCCGCGCCTCGATCGGCAAATTCGCCACTGCCAAGCTGGTTGCGTCGAACAGAAGCCTGACGCCGCCTGACGCTTCCGGCGCAACGCTGAACGCGTGCGCTGTGATGCGCAGCTGCCGCTCGGCACCGCCGAGCGGGGTCGAGATCCGCGCGTCCAGCACGCGGCCCTCGATCGCGCCGCCGGCGAGCGAGAGGCTGGCGGAGAGACTGGCCTCGGCCGATCCGCCTTGGCCGCTGACGACGAGATGCGCGTCATCGAGCCTGAGCTCGTCCACCTCGGTTCCGGTCCCGCCGGCAGAGCTGCCGCTGCCGACCCGGCAGGGGCCGAGAGCCAAACCGTCTTCCTGCATCTGAACCGCGCCTTGCAGGCCGGCGACGATAACGGAGGAAAAATGCAACCGCACGAGCGCCGGGAGATCGTATCGCACGGTCACGGCTTGCGCTTTGAAGGCTCCGCCGCAAAGGCTCAGCCCGCGCAGTGTTGCGCGGTCGAGGCCGATCGTTTCGATACCCGGCCGGGCCGGGCCGAGCCCGCGGCCGTCGAGAATGCGGGCGACGGCCCAATTGGCGATCAACACCCGCTCCAGCCAGATTGCGCCGGCCATAGACGACGGGACCACGAGCAGGATGAGCAGCACGCCAATCGCTCTGCGATGCGTCATGGGGTTGCGGCGGCCAAGCGGCCTCTCGATCGGGCTAGGAGGCAGAATCGGGCGCTGCGAGCGCCGCAGCCTTGCGGTTCAGCGTTTCGATCAACCCCGTCACGCCTCGCCGAGCCAGGACCGCCGTGAATTGGGCGCGCAAGGTGGCGAGCTGACTCACCGTCCCCGTGAGGTAGACATCGGCGATCTGCCAGTCATTGCCGTTCAGGTGCATGAGGTAATCGCGGATGGGCTCGCCGCCGGGCCGCACGATACGGCTCTCGACGACCGTACCGAAGGACAAGCTCCACTGACCCGTCACGTCGAACTTTTCGCCGGAATAAGCATCGAAGCGGCTCGCATAGGTCGCGATCGTATGGCGAACGAAAGCCTCCGTCACACCGTCCTGCTCTTCCGGCGAGAAGTGCGCCATCCGCGCCATTGAGCGCAGATCGAAGCTGCGACGGATCTCCGGCGCAAGCGCATCATATCGCTCGGGCCCGTGCTGCATGGTTCGGAGCAGCACTTGGTAGAAACCTCGGATCGTCGGCTCGGGAGCGCTTGCTGCGCGCGCCGAGCGAAGGCGAGTGGGAGATTACGTTACAACGACAGTGAGCGGCCGGGTTTGCGTCGGGGTGTGACGGACACCCGCCGCCGCTTAGCCCAGCTCGCTCTCCAGCACAACTCGCTCATGCCCGTCGATGACGGAGCGGATCCGGTATTGGTAGTTCCCGTGTTCAAGCGGTAACAGGCGGGTGATCTCGAAGCGATCCTTTGGTGTGGCGCGGGCGCGGTTCGGCGTCATCGAAACCATCTCACCGGTCCGGTACTTGCGAGCTTTCATCAGGTTCTTCCCTCACTCGGCCACGGCGCAAAAATCTGTTGTTGCAGCATCTCCCCTTCGTTGATGCCAACTCCATCCGGATTGCTCGACGACGACTGGGGTCAGCCCCATCTGCGTCCGCCTCTGCGCTACAGCAAGTTCGGTGACGCGCTCGATCGCCTGCGGAAGCAGACCGCCCGAAACCCGAAGTTGGTATATGGTGATGAATTCACCCGCACGCAAGCGAATAGCACCCGCATAATCAAGAAACAGCCGGCAGCGCAGTGCTTGCAGCATCCATGATGCGCGCATTTTCTTCGAATTGAGTACCGTCCGGCGGCAAATCGGTCTACTCTCGTAGCCTTTATACGTGCATCAAAGCAATCAGCGATCGTCAGAAAAGTGGTCGAGGCCGCAAAGTCTGCATGGCTCTCCCCGCAAATTTCTCCCTGCTTCATTCGGAGCTCAATGCTTTTCTCTTCGCGCATCTGGGCGAGGAGGAGAACGGATTGCCGCTTACCGTCCTATCTGCGCTGACGCGCCTTGGCGCCGACCCTTGGGCGGAGGGCGCCCGGCTATCGGAGTTGCCAAGAGATGCGGCGGTGCGGGCGCTCGTCACTATGATCGCAATGTTCCCCAGCGAGAAACGTGACTTCTCGGAAGTGACGGCGCTGGCCGAAAAGCTGGCGGCACTCTTGCCGCAGCGTCTGGACGCCCCGATGGGCATCGTCACGACCCGCAACCGCCTGCGAGCGCCAAGTCCCGCGATGCGGGGGACCATCGAAAGCTGGCTCGCTCGCGTCGTCCACGATCTACGCCCGCCCGGTCGGATGTCCCTTCTGACGAGGGTCGCTCTGGCCGCTTGCGCCGCGATTTTCGCCAGCTGGCTGAGCGGGTGAGCGCTGCGGCGCCGAAGCGGGTGCCGCAGGCCGGACACGGGCTTGGCGCAGGTACATCAGGAGGCTGTCATGTCCAAAGACCAGATCGCAATTCGTTGCCCACAGTGTGGCGCAGCGATGCGCATCGACTGGCCGACGCCGCGCGCGAGGCACGCACAGATCACATGTCCGAGCTGTGACGCCTGTTTTCCGGTGGCTGAGGCGGTCGAGCGGACCATCGTGGGAGCGCCCGATGATCGCGACCTCCGCATCGTGCGGAACCGCGCCGAGCGGTCGGACTGAAATTGCGTAGGGCGCCGTGGGCGCGTGACGAAGGAACGCCACGATGCGGCATAGCTCGCCGGACACGGCGCGACAGGCGTGGGATACAGCGCGCGATGCAACGGCTGTGCAATCTGTAAGAAGTTGGACTGAGCAGAATGATGGACGGCCTAGCGCGGCACTATGCCTTGGGCATCCGAGACGGCGAGTCCCATAGCGGGGCCGGGGCGAGGAGCGAACGATGATTTCCAGTCCGCGACAGCAACCGCGCCGAATGCGGCCATCGTGGCATCCGTTCCGAGTGCGTGTCTTGATTTCGACGATAGCTTGACACAGGCCGCAACCGAGCGCACCCAGTTAGCCCCCTTGCGCATACCGGCACCGCCGCGCATTCGCGGCACCGGCATCGCCGAAGTGAGCGCGACGGGGCCGCGCGGCGAAATCGGCAAGATCGGGGAGTCGCTCACCACGCTTGAGACCGAGCCGCCGCGCCTGCGCGCGCAGACGCAAAAACTGGTGCGCCTGTTCGGTCTCGTGGGCGGCACTGTCTCCGTGGTGGCGGTGATCCTGTACGGGCTTTACCGCGGACGCCGGCCGGCCCGGCGTCCGGACGAGCCGCTCTTCTCACCGGCGTTGATCGTCTGGAGCGTATTGCAGGGCCTGCTGGCCTTTGGCCTGGTGGGCGCGATTTACGTCATGGCGCACCGGCGCGGCATGCCGGAGAACGAGGCGCGGGCCTTGGCCTTTTTCTCGCTGGTGACGGCGGTGGTGGCGCTCATCTTTGTCAACCGCAGTTTTGAATCCTCCTTGAGGGCCGTATTCCGGCCCAACCGGGCGCTGCTGTCGGTGCTCGCGGGCGTCGCCGCGATCATGGGAATAACGCTGGCATGGCCGGTCACGGCGGCGCTGCTCCGTTTTGGCCCGCTTCACGCGGACGATCTGGCGATCACCGTCGGTGCCGGCCTTGGCGTACTTGTAGCGCTTGAATTGCTCAAGCGCCTATGGGCGGGGAGACTGAAAGGAGCGCATGCGGCGGTGGTCAGCCGCGCAGACAGTTAGTGCGACGCCGCTGCCTGGACGAATTCGAACGCGAATTTCTTCGGGGCCTCATAGTCGGTCAGGTCATAGTCGCGGGAAGGGACCGTCTTCATGCCGTGCCGCGAGGCGATGTATTTAAGCGCCAGCCGCTTGAAGAAATCGTAATGGATGTAACGGATCGCCCCGGCCGCATGGTGTATGGGCCTGGGCTTCCATTCTGTCTCGTTCAAGAAACGCACTGTTCCAGCCCTTCCCAGTCGTCCGGGTTCTCGCCCGCCGTCTGCCTCGGTAGCAACATAGGCCGACCACGTTCCGTTCCGAGGGGCCGCCGTAGCGCACGAGGTCTCGCCTGCAAGTTGCTCGGACAAGGCGGCGGGGCAGCACGCCCCTGTCTGCCGCTCGTACCCCTGCTGACGGAATGTCCTAGCTTACAACCGGCCTGCTTGACTGCGTCGTGAGCTCTCTTCTGAGTTGCCGACGTCGATAGAGTAGGCACAGAGCGGACTCACTCTTTGGGCTACTCGGTGCCATTTGCAGATATTCGTCAGCGGCTGTCGGAACTGATATGGCGGGCCGAGGTCTGCTCAGGGATGCCTACTAAAGCGGCATGCGAGAAGGCGCGCAGCTCCGAAATCGCTCAGCTCGCCAGGGCGAGGCGGACCTCTTCCACTAGCTGGTCCTCGGTGATTGGCTTGCGCAGCACCTTGCCGACAGCCTCAACGGTCGGCACGTCATAGGCGGTAAGATAAAGGACCTTTACGCCGAGCCGGCGCATCCGCGCCATGCGCGCCAGCGCGAAGCCGTGCACGCCTTTCGGCATCAAGATGTCGGTCACAAGCAAATCGATCTTCCGATTCGACTGCAGCAGCGCCGGCGCATCCTGGTAACCGCCAGCCGTCGAAACGGCGAAGCCGGCCCCCTCGAGAGCCCGCGCAGCGGAATAGCGAAATCCCTCTTCGTCATCGACCAACAAAACTGCTAGATCCGTCGCCGACATCGATGATGCTCCACGTTTATTATCAGCTACTATCCGCTCGCAATATCGGTTTGCTTTGACGCGGTGAATGCGGCAACTTTGGTCTAGCGCGTCGGCGCATGCAAGCCTCTCGTACTTTCGGGTCAGTAGAAATCACCGGAAACGCGAAATCCATTCGCGAGCGAGAGCTGTTTTCTGTGCAAGGACAACAAAGATGAGGGGGAATTTTAGCCGATGGCCAAGAGTGCGACCAAAGCAAGCATCATTCCCGCGCTGATTGAGAGGTCTCATGAGACGCTGCTGGCCGAGTGGATGGCCGCGCAGGCGAGGAGCGGTGTTGCCTCGCCCATCTCGGGCGACGAGCTCAAGGAGCAGTGCCGGCGCTTCCTCGCGGAGCTTCGCCGGGCAATGGCCGCCGGCCAGCTCGCCGAATTCCGCGGAGCGGAATGGAGCGGCACGCGCGAGTTGCTCGAAGAATTGTCGCGCTCGCGCGCGCTGAACGGCGCGAGCCCGAGCGAGACTGCCAGCTTCGTCTTCTCGCTGAAGGAACCGCTCTTCGCGTTGTTGCGAAGGGAAATCGGCGATGACGCGGAGCGGATCGCGGCCGAGACATGGGCGGCGACCCTGCTTCTCGACCGCCTCGGGCTATATACCACCGAAGCCTTCCAGAAAAACCGCGAACAAATCATCTCCCGCCAGCAGGAGGAGCTGATCGAGCTGTCGACGCCGGTAGTGCGGCTCTGGGAGGGGATCGTCGCAGTGCCGTTGATCGGCACCTTGGACAGCGCGCGCACCCAAGTGGTCATGGAGAATCTGCTGCAACAGATCGTCAGCGCCGGCGCCCAGATCGCCATCATCGACATTACCGGTGTCCCCACCGTCGACACCTTGGTGGCGCAGCATTTGCTCAAGACAGTATCGGCGGCGCGCCTGATGGGTGCCGATTGCATCATCAGCGGCATTCGCCCGCAGATCGCCCAAACGATCGTCCATCTTGGAGTCGATCTCTCGGTGACATCGAAGGCGACGATGGCGGGCGCTTTCGAGCTGGCGCTCCGGCGCCTGGGCAAGCTGGTCGTCGATCGCAAGGCCAAACAACCCGGAGATTAGCCGATATGGACCAGATCCCGATCCTGATGGTCGGCGACTGCCTCCTTGTCAGCATCCAGGTCGACATGCACGACCAGATGGCGCTTGCGCTACAGGACAGCCTGACGAGCAAGATCGTCGAGACCGGCGCGCGCGGCGTCATGATCGACATATCCGCGCTGCAATTCGTGGATTCCTTCATCGGCCGGCTGCTCAACAACATCGCCGCAATGGCGCGAGTGCTCGATGCGGCGACCGTCGTGGTCGGTATGCAACCGGCGGTGGCAATCACATTGGTCGAGCTCGGGCTGAACCTGACCGGCGTCAAGACCGCGCTTAACGTCGACAAGGGCCTCGCCCTCATCCGTCGCATGATCGATGGCGAGGAGGGCGAGTTTGATCGTCGAGAAGGATGAGACGATGCCCATCCGGTCGCCCGACGACGTCGTGCGCGTGCGCCGCGAAGTTCGTGAAAGGGCGGTTGCGATCGGCTTCGGCCTCGTCGACCAGACGAAGATCGTCACCGCCGCCAGCGAGATCGCCCGGAACACCGTGGATTACGGCGGCGGCGGCGTGCTCAAGCTGGAGCTGGTACGACAGGGGAAGCACCGCGGCCTCAGACTGACCTTCACCGACGAAGGCCCTGGGATCCCGAACGTGGATCAGGCGATGACTGACGGCTTCACGACGGGCGGCGGACTAGGATTGGGCCTGAGCGGCGCCCGGCGCCTGTCGAACGAATTTTCCATTCAGTCCGCACCCGGCAAAGGGACGGTGGTCACTCTTGCTCGTTGGAAATGACGTGCTCGCCACCGTCGCCGATCGCAGCCAAATCGCGGAATCGCGCCGCCTTGCCGCCGAATGCGCACGGCGGCAAGGCTTTGATGAGCAAGCCACCGCTCGCATCGCCCTTGTGGCTACAGAGATGGCAACCAATCTTCTGAAGCATGCGGAGCGCGGCGAGATTCTCATCAACGTGCCGGAACACGGTGGGGCGCCTTTCCTCGAACTTCTCTCTCTCGACAGCGGGCGCGGGATCGCTGATATCGGTGAGGCGCTGCGGGTCGGCGCGTCATCAGCCGGTACGCCGGGCACCGGCCTCGGCGCTATTCGCCGCCAATCCGACGAATTCGCCATCTGGTCGCGCCCCGAGCGTGGCACGGCGGTCATGGCTCGGTTCGGGCGAAAAGCGAACGGCTCCGGTGTCACGCTGGCCGCGATCGCTGAACCGTACCGCGGCGAAACCATTTGCGGAGACAGCTGGCGCTTTGCCGCGACGGAGGCCGGGCCGGCCCTGTTGATGGTCGACGGCTCCGGTCATGGCAGCCTCGCTGCGGCCGCCGCCGCCAGCGCCGGGAAAGCGTTCCTCGACGGAATCGGCTTGGCTCCCGTGCCCCAGATGGAGGCGATCCATCGCGCCCTCGCGCCAACACGGGGAGCGGCTGTGGCGATTGCCCGGCTGGATCTCGGCGCGCGCCTCGTCCGCTTTGTCGGCATCGGCAATATCGGAGGGGCACTGCTGACGCAGGATTCCGTGAAGCGCATGGTTTCCCACAACGGCATTGCCGGGCACGTGGCCGGGCGGATCCGCGAGTTCACCTATCCCTATGAGGGCAAGCCGACGGTCATCCTGCATTCCGACGGGCTTTCGGCGAAATGGGATTTCGCCCGCTATCCCGGGCTCGCCGCCAGCCACCCGGCGGTGATCGCCGGCGTGCTCTTTCGCGATCATCGCCGAGTCAAGGATGACGCCGCGGTGCTCGTGCTCAGGGTCGAGACATGAGAACCCGGCTCCTCACCGTGGCGATGGGCGACGAGAAGGACATCGTTCTCGTCCGCCACCGCACGCGCGAGATCGCGCGAATGCTCGGCTTCGACACCCAGGACCAGACGCGCATCACCACGGCGGTCTCCGAGATCGCGCGCAACGCCTGGGAATATGGCGGCAGCGGCCGCGTCGAGTTTTGGCTGGCTGGCGACGATCAGCAGCAGTTCGAGGTCATCGTCAGGGATCAGGGCAAAGGGATCGCCGATGTCGATTCCGTGCTCGCCGGCTCCTATCGTTCGCCCACCGGCCTCGGCCGCGGCATCCTCGGCGCGCGCAGGTTGATGAGCAGTTTCGAGATCGACACCGCGCCCGGGCGGGGCACGTCGGTGCGCATGGGCAAGCTCTTGCCGCGCCGCGCGCGGCCGATGACCGCGCAGGACGTCGCCGGCTTCGCCCGCGCTCTGGGCGAGGACCGGCGGGTGGACGCGCTGGCCGAGATCCGTCAGCAGAACCAGGAGATGCTGGTGCAGCTCGAGGAGCTCACGCAGCGTCAGCAGCAGCTGACGCAAGTGAATCAGGAGCTGCAAGACACCAACCGCGGCGTCGTAGCGCTCTATGCCGAGCTTGACGAGCGCGCCGACCATCTGCGCCGCGCCGACGAGCTCAAATCCCGCTTCCTGTCGAATATGACCCACGAGTTCCGCACGCCGCTGAATTCGATCCTCGGCTTGACGCGGCTGCTGCTGTCGCGCGCCGGCGGCGAACTCACTTCGGAGCAGGAGCGCCAGATCCAGTATGTGCGCAAGGCCGCCGAGACGTTGGCCGAGCTGGTCGACGATCTCCTCGACCTCGCCAAGGTCGCGGCAGGCAAGACAGTGGTCGCCCCGGTCGAGTTCACCGCCACCGGCCTCTTCGGCGCACTGCGCGGCATGCTGCGGCCGCTGCTCGTCGGCGATGCCGTGCAGCTGGTCATCGAGGACGCCACCGACACCCCCGCCCTATTT
>Ga0134128_10006592_pt1 | contig 14054 bp, 14 predicted proteins | sample KB31754_FD_96462 | JGI IMG/M metagenome (GOLD analysis project Ga0134128, IMG submission 96462) | Terrestrial soil microbial communities with excess Nitrogen fertilizer from Kellogg Biological Station, Michigan, USA - KB3-175-4 | ecosystem: Environmental > Terrestrial > Soil > Unclassified ... | reverse complement strand
TGCTTCCTTCGCCGCGCCATTGGCGGCCTGAGGCTCGGCGTGGACGTCCTGTTCCGCGCGATGCCGCGGCAGGAAGATCGAGAATGTGGTGCCCTTGCCTTCTTCGGAATCGACATAGACGAAGCCGCCGGTCTGCTTGACGATGCCGTACACGGTCGAAAGCCCAAGCCCCGTGCCCTTGCCGACTTCCTTGGTCGAGAAGAATGGCTCGAATATCTTGTCGCGGATATCGGCGGGAATGCCGGTGCCGGTGTCGGTGATGTCGATCCGCACATATTCCGCCGCCGGCATGCCCTTGTAGGCGAGCTGCGCGGCCTCCGCGGCGGTGACGTTGGCGGTCTTCACAATGAGCTTGCCGCCTTCAGGCATGGCGTCGCGCGCATTGACCGCGAGATTGACGACAACCTGCTCGAACTGGGAGACATCGACCTTGACCGGCCAGAGGTCGCGGCCGTGCACGAGGTCGAGCTTGACCTTCTCGCCGATCAACCGGCGAAGCAGCATGGTGAGGTCGGAGAGCGCGTCGCCAAGATCGAGCACCTGTGGCCGCAGCGTCTGCCTTCGCGAGAAGGCGAGCAATTGCCGCACCAGGGTCGCAGCCCGCGTCGCGTTCTGCTTGATCTGCATGATGTCCTGGAACGACGGATCGGTCGGCTTGTGCGCGTTGAGCAGGAAGTCGTTCGCCATCATGATGGCGGAGAGCACATTGTTGAAATCGTGGGCAATGCCGCCGGCAAGCTGACCGACCGTCTCCATCTTCTGCGACTGGTTGATCTGGTTCTCCAGCGCGCGCCGCTCGGTGGTTTCGAGCATGTAGACGATCGCAGCTTCGGTATCGCGCTCGTCCTGCTCGACCGGGGTGACGAAGAACTGGCCCCAGCGCTCTTTCGCGCCCTCCAGCATCACTTCGACCGGCGAGATATCGCCCTGCCCTTCGGCGGCCTGGTTGATCGTCGCGATCAGGGTGCCGCGATCGCGGGCATTGACCGCGCGGAAGATCGATTTTGCCGCCGCGCCATCGCCGTTGAGGCCCTGCGCCAGCTTGGCGTAGCGGGCGTTGGCGCGCACCACGGTGCCGGCACGGTCCACGGTCGCGATCGCCATCGGCGTGTGATCGAAGAAACGCATGAAGCGCACTTCGGCGGCGCGCTCAGGATCTGCGCGCTCGTCGCGGGCGCGGCTGATGACGAGGGTGCGCGAGGGTCCCGGCTTGCCGTCGGCGCCGAAGGCAAGCTTGTGATAGAGCCGCGCCGGCATGGTCTTGCCGCCGCGCATCTTCAGGTCGATGTCGAACACCTCGGTCTTCACTTCGCCGGGCACGGCAACGATCGAGGTCAGCAGTGAAGCACCATCGCCGGAGACGATGTCGGTCAGCTTCAACCCGCCCGAGCCGATCTCCGCGAGGTCGTAATCGAGCCAGTTCGCCAGCGTCGCGTTGACATAGGCGAGCTCGCCGGCGGCATTGACCGAGAAGAAGCCGCAAGGCGCATGATCGAGATATTCGATCGCGTGCTGCAGCTCCTGGAACACGTCCTCCTGGCGCTCGCGGTCGCGCGTGATATCCGCGATCGACCAGACGGCATAGCGGGAATCGCGCTTGCCCTGGCCGAGCGGGCGCACGCGCATGCGCAGCCACTTGCCGTGCCCGCCATCGCTGCCGGCGATCCGTACCTCCTCCTGCTGGCGCTTGCCCTCCCGCGCGGCCTTCAAGAGGCGGAACACCGCTTCGGAAACGTCGGGATTGCCGATGAAGACACGCTCCACCGGGCGCACATCCTGCGCGCCGGTCGCCCCCGTCAGCGCCAGATAGGCACCGTTGAAATAGACGACGTGGCCGCGCGCATCGGTGACGGCGAGCCCGTCGAAGGCGTGATCGGGGATGCGGCCCATCACGGGATCATCGGCCTTGCGGTCGGCAAAGCGGATGATCCCAGCTGCAAAGGCGAACAGGCTGAACAGGCCGACCATCGCGAGGACGGCGAGCAGACCCAGGATATAAGGCTGCGCCTGCGAGCGGCCGATCGTCATCAGCGCCACCGCGACCGCGACGAGACCGCCTGCGACCAGCAGCACCAGCACGATCGAGCCGCGCCGGCGCAGCGGCTCTTGCGCCGCCACCGGTTCGGTCGTCGGATCGTGGTCGAGTTCGGCGCTCATGGCGGGAAAAATGGCCCTCTGGTCGTTGACGCGACCCCTCTGATTCCTGCCGCGCGGCTGACTGAGTGCCTGAATCGGGCCGTCAAGCGCAAGGGCATCAGGCCTTTATTTGGCGTTTTGCGGGCATTTTCAGCGCTTTTCGGCTCCGGCGGCTTCAGGATACCCGCCGCCCCGACAGGTTGCGCTTCAGACCCATGACATAGCCGATGATCTCGGCGACCGCCTGGTAATGCTCGACAGGGATTTCCTCGTCGACATCCACTGTTGCGTAGAGCGAGCGCGCCAGCGGCACGTTCTCGACGATCGGGATGTTGTGCTCGCGCGCGACCTCCCGGATCTTGAACGCGAGATGGTCGACGCCCTTGGCAACGCAGAGCGGCGCCGACATGCCACGCTCATATTGCAAGGCGACCGAAAAGTGGGTCGGGTTGGTAATGATCACCGAGGCCTTCGGCACCGCCGCCATCATGCGCTTCTTCATCCGCGCGATGCGGATCTGGCGGATGCGGCCCTTGATGTGCGGATCGCCTTCGGACTGCTTGAACTCCTCCTTCATCTCCTGCTGCGACATCTTCTGCCGCTCGTACCAGGTGCGGTACTGGAACAGGTAATCGAGGATCGCGACGATCGCGAGCAGTGCCACCACGGCGCCGAGCAGATGCATGCTCATCGACGTGGTGACGCCGACCAGCATGGAGGGATCGAAGTGCTCCATCGCCTCCATCCGCAGCCGCTCCGGCCACAGGATCGCGGTCATGACCGCGCCGAGCGCGATCACCTTGAACAGGCCCTTGGCGAAATTCACCGCCGCCTGCTTGCCGAAGATGCGCTTGAAGCCCGACGCCGGCGAGATCTTGGAAAAACTCGGCTTCAACGGCTCGGCCGACCATACCAGGCGATGCTGGATCAGATTGGCTGCGATCGCGGCAATCATCAGCATGAAGAGCGGCAGGCCGACCGCGGACACCACCGCGTAGATCAAGCTTTTCGCCAGATGCATCAGCCCGGGCCCGTCAGTGCGGATCATCCAGGCATTGGCGAGAAGGTTGCGCATCGGCACCAAAATGCCGGTGCCGATCGATCCGCCGAAGGTCGACATCACGAGCGTGCCGCCCGCGATCACGAACCAGGTGTTGATCTCCTGGCTCTTGACGACGTCGCCGCGCTCGAGCGCCTGGTCGAGGCGTTTTTGCGACGGATCTAATTGCTTGTCGTCTGAATCGGCCTCGTCGGCCATCGCAGCAAAGCCCTCAGTTGAGCGGGATCATTTCGTGCATGACGTGGATGAAATAGTCGAGGAAGGTCCCCATCATCGCCGCCAGCACGATCGCAAGGATCAGAAAGCCCGCGAGAATCGAGAGCGGCGCGCCGACGAAATAGACCTGCATCTGCGGCATCAGCCGCGCCAGCACGCCGAGCCCGATGTTGAAGACGAGGCCGAACACCAGGAACGGCGCCGAGAGCTGCAGTCCGATCTTGAACGCCGCGGCGAAGGCTTGCGTGGCGAGAGAAGCCACATCACCGGTCATCATGCTCTCGCCCGGCGAGAATATCTTGTAGCTGTCCGACAGCGCGGCGATCACGAGATAATGGCTGTCGGTCGCAAACAGCATCGTCACGCCGAGCATGGTCAGGAAGTTGCCGACCAGGACGCCCTGCTGGCCCTGGGTCGGATCGACCGAGGTGACGAAGCCCAGTCCCATCTGCTGGGCGATCACGCTACCTGCAACCTGCAACGCCGACAGCGTCACCCGTGCGGTGGCGCCGAGGATGATGCCGATCACGATCTCATGCAGCATCAGCACCAACAGGGCGGAGAGCGAGGTCATGTCGATGTGATAGGCGGCGCGGTGTAGCGGCAGCAGGATCAGCGTGAGCATCAGCGCGATCGAGAGCTTGATGCGCATGGGGATGTTTTCCTCCCCCAGGCCCGGCATCAGCATCACCATCGCGCCGACGCGGGCAAATACCAGCATGAAGGCGGCGGCGAGGGCCGGCAGCAGGGAGACATCGAGGCGCATGGCTTAGCCATGTTGCATCAACCGCCGATGATTCGCGACGATATCCGTAACATGTGAGCGTTCAGCGCATCCGCCATGAACGGCAGCGCCAATATCAGCGTCACGAAGATCGCCAGGATCTTCGGCACGAAGACCAGCGTCTGTTCCTGGATCTGCGTCAACGCCTGGAACAGCGACACCACGACGCCGACCACGAGTCCGACGATCATGAGGGGCGACGACACCACCACGATGGTCCAGATCGCATCGCGCGCCACGTCGAGAGTTTCAGCACCGGTCATTTCATGTTCTCGCTATCTCCACATTCACGTTGTCATTCCGGGATAGTCCGAAGGACCAGACCTCAGATGCGCAATTGCGCATCGGGGAATCTCGAGATCTTAGATGCGCAATTGCGCATCAGAGGTTCGATGCTGCGCATCGCCCCGGGATGACCGCTGCGCGGTCAGATCGTCATCTTCATGATGTCCTCGTAGGACTGGATCACCTTGTCGCGCACGGAGACCAGCGTTGACACCGCGACGTCGGTATCGGCGACCGCCGTGACCACATCCATCACATTGGCCTTGCCGGCCGCCATCGCGACCGTTTGCGCGTCGGATTTGCGTCCCGCCTCCACCACGCTGCCGAGCGCGTCCTTGAGGATCGAGGCGAACGAAGGCCCCTTCGAATCGGAATCGGTGCTCTTGCCGGTCCCGACGCCGTCGAGAATGCGGGCGAGATTGGCATAAGCATTGGCGGCAACGGTCGGTGAAGCCATGGTCTGAAACTTTCTGTTCAAGCCTTGAGGATGTCGAGGGTGCGCTGGATCATCTGCCGCGTGGCGCCGATGACGTTGAGATTCGCCTCATAGGACCGCTGCGCGTCGCGCATGTCGGTCATTTCGATGAGCGGATTGACGTTCGGATATTTGACATAGCCGTTCTGGTCCGCGGCCGGATTGGACGGCTCGTATTTGGTGCGGAAGTCGGAAGTATCAGGCGCGATCTTGCCGAGGGCGACGGTCTTCGCATCCAGCGTGCGGTCGAGCTGGGACGTGAACGTCGGGATCTTGCGGCGATAGGGATCGCCGCCCGGCGTCTGCGCCGTCGAATCGGCGTTGGCGATGTTTTCCGAGATCACCCGCATGCGACCGGCCTGCGCGCGCAGGCCTGAGGTCGCAATCCCCATCGATCTCGTGAAATCGCTGATGTCATCGGCCATGATGTCCTGCCTTTATGCCTATTTGTCGATTGCGGTTTTCAGAATCCCCAGGCTCTTGCTGTAGAGCGTGGTCACCGCCGCATAGTCCATCTGGTTGGCGGCGACCTTCATCATCTCCTCTTCCAGGCTGACGGCGTTGCCGGCCGGGCGCGTCTCGAATCCGATCTTGCCATTGACGTCAAAATCCTTGCCGGCTCCGCCGGAGGCAGCCATGTGCGAGGACGAGGTGCGCATCATCGCAAGCTGTCCCATCGAGCCGGCCACGGCGCCGCTGGCGTCGAATTTCGGCTCGACCAGGTCGCGCGGCTTGAAATTCGGCGTGTCGGAATTGGACACGTTCTCGGAGAGCACGCGCTGGCGCTCCTGGTGCCACTGCATCTTGGTACGCAACGCCGACAAGATCGGAAGATCGCCAATCGACATTGCGCCGCTCCGCTCTGCTGTTAGCCCGCAGGGGGTGATCCCTGAGGTAGGCAGAATTTGCCGCGTGTATGGTTAACAGGCAGTTAAGAGGACTTGCGTCTTGGCGCGAAGCGGTCTAACCGGCCAACGCGCATGCGCGTCAATTCTGCGCATTTTCGCCACGAAAGCTGCGTTAACCCCAGGAATATACGGTAACGCGGAATCCGAAGAAGTCGTTTTGGCCCCGCCGATTCATAGGTTATTAATGAGTGGGGCGGCAGTTCCTGCCGCGGGGGGTTAAGAGTTCGTTGCTGGCTTGGGCTTTAGTCGCCATGCGGCGCCGCGCAGGACGGTCGCCGGGTCTGAAAAACCAGCCTGAGAAACGCGGGTATTTGGCAGGGACTGAGTATGTCGGGAACTTTGACCTTCATCTTTGCGTTCGTGGTCGTCCTCGGCCTGATCGGGCTCGCCGCCTGGCTGGTTCGCCGATTCGCCGGTAACCGCCTCGGAGCCAATACGCAGCGCGGACGGATGCCGCGACTTGCCGTGATCGACGCCGCGGCTGTGGATGGCCGCCGCCGCCTCGTGCTGGTGCGGCGTGATAACGTCGAGCATCTCCTGATGATCGGCGGTCCGACCGACATCGTGGTCGAGCCCAACATCGTCCGTGCCACCGCCGCGCGTGATCAGCTCCCGCAACGCGCTGCCCCGCCCGAGGCGCCGCCGCGAATCGCGCCACTTCCGGATCCTGCCTGGAACGATGGCGATGACGGCTTCCCGCACGCCGAGCCACAAATGCCCGAGCCGCCACCGCGTCAGGGGCGTTCCGCCTTTGCCGAAGAGATGCGCCGTCCTGCGCCGCCACCGATGCCGATGCCCGACCGGGCCGAGCGTCGCGGCGATCCGCTTGCAGGTTTTGCGGCCGAGCCCATGAGTCGTACCGAGCCCCGCGCCGAACCCATGATCCGCGGGGAGGCCCGTCCCGAGCCGCCGCCGAGGCCCGAGCCCCGCGTGGAGCCGCGCGCCGAACCATTGCCGCCGCGCCTGCCGCGCAGCGAACCTTTGATGCCACGCGCCCCACGTCAGATGGAAGCGCCCAAGGCGCCGCCAATTCCGATCCGCGAGCGCGCAGCAGCGCCGCCGCCGCCTCCCGCTCCGCCGCCGTCAAACGCGGACCAGAATCTCGCCGAGATGGCGCAGCGTCTCGAAGCTGCCCTGCGCCGTCCCGCCGCGCCCGAGACCACGGCCCCGCCAGTTGCGCCCGAGCCGCCGCCCGCACCTCGGGGCTCGCGCGCCGAGCCTCCAGCGCCGCCGGCTCCCGCCGCGCCGGCCAAGACCAGTTTTGAAAACCTCGAAGACGAGATGGCCTCGCTGCTCGGCCGTCCGAAGTCGTCTTCGTGAGGCCGCCGCGAGTTCCGCGTAGAGTTTTACTACTCCTGGTTCCTCTGATCGCCGCTCTCGCGCTGGCCTCGCCGGCGCATGCGCAGGACATCAGCATCAATCTCGGTGGCGGCAATGGCGGCGTCACCGAGCGCGCGATCCAGCTCATTGCCCTGCTCACGGTGCTGTCGATCGCGCCGTCGATCCTGGTCATGATGACCTCATTCACCCGTATCGTGGTGGTGCTGTCGCTGCTGCGCACGGCGATGGGCACATCGACCGCCCCGCCCAACTCCGTGATGATCGCGCTGGCGCTGTTCCTGACCGCCTTCGTGATGGGACCGGTGCTGCAAAAATCCTATGACGACGGCATTCGCCCCGTGATCGCCAACCAGATCTCGGTGGAGGAAGGGCTGCAACGCGCCTCGGTGCCGCTGCGCGGCTTCATGATGAAGAATGTGCGCGAGAAGGACTTGAAACTGTTCATGGACCTCTCGGGCGAGCCGCCGCCGGCGACGCCCAACGAGATGTCGCTGCGGATTCTGGTGCCGGCCTTCATGATCTCGGAGCTGAAACGCGCCTTCGAAATCGGCTTCCTGTTATTCCTGCCCTTCCTGATCATCGACCTCGTGGTCGCCTCGGTCCTGATGTCGATGGGCATGATGATGCTGCCGCCGGTCGTAGTGTCGCTGCCCTTCAAGCTGATCTTCTTCGTGCTGGTCGACGGCTGGTCGCTGGTCGCGGGCAGCCTGGTCCGGAGCTACGGGGGGGGCTGAGACGGGCAGTGCAACGCCCTCGCACCTGCCCTGACCGCGGATAGCTGGCCCCGTGCGTCGCCTTTCATTATGATGGCGGTCCGCACATCCGGGAGCCCGCGCCCATGCAACAACAACATTTCGATCGCGCCGCCGAAGACCTCGGCAACTCCGTCCATCTCGAGCATGTCAATGTCCAGGTTCCCGACCAGCGGCTGGCGACCTTGTTCTATGTGACCGGCCTCGGCCTGACCCGGGACCCCTACCTCATGGTCTCCGACAGCAACATGTGGGTGAATGTCGGCCGCAGCCAGTTTCATCTGCCGACCGGCGCGCCACAGGTGCTGCGCGGCCACACGGCGCTGATCATCCCCGGCCGCAAGGCCCTGCTCGACCGCTTCGCCTCGGTCGCGAAGAAGCTCGAAGGCACCGCATTCTCCTTCCGCGAGCACAATGACTATGTCGAGGCCACTTGCCCCTGGGGCAATCGCGTCCGCGTCTATGAGCCCGACGCCCACCGCTTCGGCCGGATCGCGCTCGGCATTCCCTATGTCGAGTTCGACGTGCCATCAGGCACGGCGAAAGCGATCAGCGCCTTCTACCCTGAAGTCATGGACATCCCGGCCGAGTTCAGGAACGGTGACGGCAATCTCGCGCGGGTGAAAGTCAGCAGGGACCAGTATCTGCAATTCCGCGAGACCGAGCAGAAGCCGACCGACTATGACGGCCACCATGTGCAGATCTACATCACCAACTTCTCCGGTCCCTATCAGCGCCTCTTGAAGCGCGGGCTGGTCTCCCAGGAAGACAATCAGTATCAGTACCGCTTCAAGGACATCGTCGATCTCGACAGCGGCAAGCATCTGTTCACCGTCGAGCATGAAGTGCGCAGCGCCACGCATCCGATGTATCTGCGCGCGCTCGTCAACCGCGATCCCCTGCAAACCAACCGCAACTACGCTCACGGCCACGATCAATGGGCCTGGGCGATGGGACCGGACGAGTATGACCGGCGCTAACGCGTAGCAACGCACTCCACGCCATTCCGGACATCGCGAAGCGATGGGCCGGAATGACGATCTCTGATGGAGATGACCATGGTTGCCGGATTGATTGCGCTTGCCACCGCGGCAGCGTTCGCGGGCGCCGCGTTCTATGTCGGGTTCGCCGAACAGCCTGCCCGGCTGCTTCTCGACGATCGCGCGTTGCTCACGCAGTGGAAGCCGAGCTATGCGCGCGGCTTTACCATGCAGGCTTCGCTCGCGGTGATTTCCGCCGCTTTCGGTTTCCTCGCGAGCTGGCAATTGCACGATTGGCGCTGGGCGATCGCGGCCGCGCTGATCCTCGCCAACTGGCCCTACACCCTGTTCGTAATGCTGCCCACCAACAAGCGGATCGCAGCCTGGCCTCTCGATGAGGCCGGCGCGGAGTCGCGCGCACTGATCGTCAGATGGGGAGCGATGCACGCCGTCCGCACCGCGCTCGGGGTAGTAGCGACGGTGGGCTATCTGGTGTTGGCGGCGGCGTAAGCCGCCCTACCCCCTCACGTCATATTGCTTCGAGAGGTGGTCGCCGATCTGCACCAGCATCGCGACGGCTTCGGGATAGCCGGGCTTGTCCTGCGTCGCCTTGTCGGCGCTGGCGCGGAACTCCCAGCCGTCGCCGTCGCGAATGATCGAGATCAACATGCCGTCAGGTGCATCGGCGTGAACCTTGAGCTCAGCCCTCGCCATCTCGATCAGTTCGACTTCGGTCTTGGCGGGCTTGCTCATGCGTTGACTCCGGCGGGTTTGGCCGCAGGTTGCCCGTTTGCGCTCGTGATGTCGAGAGCGACCAGATCAGGTGAAAGCTGACAGGCTCGCGCGCTGAATGTCCGCTACGGCACGACCAACACCGGCACGCTTCCGTTCACCAGGACCTCTGATGTTTGACTCCCCAAGAACAGCTTCCTCAGGCCGCGACGCCCATGAGAGGCCATGACGATCAGGTCGCAGCCTCTGGACCTTGCTGTTTCGACAATCGCAGTCGCTGGGTGCGCATTGGGAACGTGCAAGAGTTCTACGGATACCCCGATCGGGTCCGCCACGGCTCGCGCTTCATCGAGCACTTTGCCCGCACGTTCCCTGCAGGCCTCATCAAAGCGATCAAACTCTTGCTGCGTGGGAATCCATCCGGAGTCGTGTCCGCTCCCATAGTAGACCGGCAGCGGCTCCGTTACGGTGACGATTGTGACCTTGGCGTTCAAGGCCTTTGCCAGAGCAATCCCGTGCTTGACGCCTTTTCCCGCGACTTCCGATCCATCCGTGCTCAAGAGAATATTGGCGTACATTCGGGGGCTCCCTTGCTCGTCGAACATTTTCTCTAAAAAAGTGATCCTTACCGTTGCCTCATGAGTTTGAGGTCCTTCTGCGAATGCAGAAGGATTCCGAACCAGGTAGAATTTGGATTCGCTCGCCTGCCGGAGGCATTACCGTTGCCATCGATTTTACGAAAACTCGGCATGTACCGCTGGCGGGCTCTGCGGTCAGTTTATACCAATTGCGTTTCAGGGTGTAGAGGTGCGAGCCGCCTCGATTTTATGAGTACACGCTCACGCTCTAGTCAGTCTTGCAGATGGACTGTCGCCGCTTTTGGCGCGCATGCTCCGGTTCGGGAAATGGTCCGCAAGGGTATGAACGCATTGGTCGGGAACGTAATTTATTCCGATGCGCCCCACGATTTTTTCATTTCCATTAGCTGTCGACACAATCGCCATAACCGCTACGTAGAATGGGGTGGTCGACTCGCAATACGCGCAGCAGATCGTCGACGATTCCGTTTGAAACAGACCCTTTGTAGTCGAACGGCCGTGCGAGTTTCGCGTTGGTTAGCGTCGGGGGGACATGGAGCGCGCTTTGAGTTAATCCGCCTCCTCCGGTCAACGCTCGTTGACTTAGCGACTGACCGGGAAAGTGATAGGATCAACATCGCTCGGGCGGGGAGATCAGTAATCCTTTTGAGGGAGGTTCACATGTACAGTCGCCTCTTGGGACTCGCGACATCCGCTCTCATTCTGGCGTGCGGCGCGACCGGTGCCGTTGCGCAGAACCAAATGGCGCCCCAACCAGACCAGCAACAAATGCAGTCGCATCCCATGGGTCAGGAAGGCGCGGACACGATGGGACACGGAGGCATGATGGGTCACGGCACGATGGGCGGTGGCATGATGGGACATATGATGGGGCACGGCATGATGGGTGGAGGCACGATGGGACCACCTTTCATGATGCGCATGATTTTTGCTCTGATGGACGCCGACGGCGACGGGACCATCTCGCTGGAGGAGTTTCAGGCGGCTCACGAACGAATTTTCAAAGCCATGGATACCAACAAAGATGGCAAACTGACTCCGGAGGAGATGCAAGCGTTCATGCACGGAACCAGGTGATCGGCCCGCACTGCACGGCAGTCTGACGAGTGAGCGGAACGGCCACCTCAACGGCTGGTGACGAGAGGATCGGAGACTCACGCGCCGCAGCAAAAAACCCCGTCGCAACGCGAAACGCGTCGCAACGGGGTCCCATTTACATCAAGGAGCGACCAAACAGTCGCTCGGCGTCTGAACTATGCCAGCACGACAAAGTCATGAACCGCGGCAATCTGCTCGTGGTGCTCGAATGTCTGTAACGTGATCTCATAGTGCTGGCCGGCCGCCAGGCGGTTGTTGAGCGTTCCAAAATCATTGAACGCGCTGAACGCCAGGTTCACCGAATTTTCAGCCTCCGAGGCCACGACGCCGGGGGTCGCCGGGTGATTGAAATCATCCCCGCCGAAAGTGTGGGCCGGGTTCTGCTCGCTGATCCAGACATGGCTATTGTCCTTGGCCAGATCAAAGGTCTCGGTATGCGTGCCGTTGGCAACGGTGAGCTTGAAATCGAACTGATTCAAGGTGTGGTTGCCGCCTCCGAGTGCCGTGTCCGCGCTGAAATCAAAGTTCCAGTTCGCCCTTTCCTGTCCCGGTGTCGAGACTTGAAGACCTGCTGCTTCGGTGTAGGTCGGGTTTCCGTGGTTGTCGAAGGTCGGCGTTTGGTCGACGCCTCCGCGAGGATGAACCTTCAGACCGATTTCAACGTGCTCGTCCGCATTGTCCGCGATGTTGTAACCGGTCGCCAGATTCCCCGTTCCGAAATACATTTGGCCGGGATGCGCAGGATCGATGGCATTGGCGTCGACCGTGCCGAACCGGTGGACGAAAGCGTCATCATCATGGTGGTGGTGGTGGTGATGATGGTGGTGACCATCGTTGTCACGATCCTGGTCCTGGTCTTGGTCCTGATGATCGTCATTGTCGCCATAGTCGGGAACGTTGCCATAGTCGCGAACGATGCCATCGTCGTCGATGTAGCCCCTATGCTTCGCCATTCACAACTCCTCCCTATCGGCAGCCCCACGCTGCACGCATAAAGTGTAGTTGCGTAAAAAGCACGCCACAATCCCAGAGGGACACTTGCCCACAGCAAAGCGCCAATGAAAATATGGGCGCGCCTAGCCGCCCGCCCGCCGCATGCTCGCGGGGATCGGCGGCAGCGAGCCGGTCGGCTCCGGATCGGAGGCGATGGGCCGGGCGCCGGCGTCGGGGAAGCGCGCCTTCATGTCGCGCAGGAAGCCGTCGAGCGTATCGACGCTCGCGGCCATCTTGGCGATCGCGGCGAAATCGCCGCTATTGGCAGCATTGGGCTTGCTCGCGGCGTCGAAGGCAAGCTTGTCGGATTCCCCACTCATCAGCGGCGCATATTTGTCGCGGAACCGCGCCATTCCGATCGCATCATTGGCCAACGCATAGCCGATCACCGCGCGGATAATATCGCTCTTCTCGGCGGAATTGAGCGGTTTGAAATCGCGCCAGCGATCGCCGTAATAGAGCTCGATCTGCTCGGAGGCTTCGCGCCAGCGTCGCGCGGCCCAGTAGATGTCCGAGCGCAGGCGGATCGCCTCGCGGCCGGAGATATTGGAGACGATGTCGAGCGCAAGGTCGTAGCGGCCGATATCGCTCTGCGCGCGCCCCTCCAGCAGGAGCCGCTGCTGGCGCAATTCGCCGGAGAGATCGGCGATACGGGTGGAACGCAGCGCGGTGATGGCGAGATCCGGCTTGCGGTTGGCGAGATAGACCATGGCGAGCTTCGCCGCGACCTGGGCGCGGGCCGAGCCCTCGAGGCGGTGGTCGACCTGGTATTGCAGGAGCTCGGCTGCCTGGTCGAGGAGATCGACCGCGACCAGCCGGTCCGCCAGCCGCCGGATCATCTCGTCGCCGCGGCGGCCGATCGGTGTCAGCTCGCGGAATTCATAGAACATCGCGAGCGCATCGATCGGCGGCAGGTTGTCGCCCTTGTCGCTCAGGAATATCTGCGCGAACAGGGCCTGCGCGCGATCCTGCGCTTCCCGCGACGAGGTAGAGTTGGGCTCGAGCCGGGTCGCGGTGCGTGCCGCCTGGAGCGACTCGGCATAGCGGCCGGTGTCGTTGTAGAGCTGCGACAGTATCTCCAGCGTCTTCACTTCGATCTTGTCGCCGCGCCAGGTCATCGACAGCAGCTCCAGCTCGCGCAGCATGTCGTCCTGCTTGATCTCGTCGCGCTTCTGCTCGAGCGCAATCTCGAGCAGCTTGGCTTCGGCCGCCGCCTTGCGGTCGTCGGAGGCGGCCGCGAGCTTGTATTCGTCGAGTGCGTCGCGCTCATGGCCGAGCGCTTCGTCGACGCGGCCGCGCAGCACCGAAACTGCCGGCAATGTCTCCGGCGGCACGCCGATCACGTCGAGCTCGGCGCGGCGCTTGGCGGCGCCGGCATAATCCTTGACCTCGAGCGAAGCGCGCATGGCGTCCATGGTCACGATGCGTTGCAGGTCGAGCGGCAGCGAAGCAATCGCGAATTCGACATTCTTGAATTTCTCGCGCGCCTCGGCCCATTTCTGCTGCCGCTCCAGCGCCAGCGCCTGCCACATCTGCGAGTCGTAATTGCTGCCGATCGCGGGATTGGCGAGATCCTTCAGCCCCTGCTCCGGCCGGTCGATCAGGATGCTCGCCACCGCGTGCACCATCAGCGTGATCGTCTCGTCTTTTTTCGGATTGGGATCGGAAAGGGCCGCCTCGGTGACGCCCTTGGCT
>Ga0134128_10006591_pt1 | contig 14054 bp, 22 predicted proteins | sample KB31754_FD_96462 | JGI IMG/M metagenome (GOLD analysis project Ga0134128, IMG submission 96462) | Terrestrial soil microbial communities with excess Nitrogen fertilizer from Kellogg Biological Station, Michigan, USA - KB3-175-4 | ecosystem: Environmental > Terrestrial > Soil > Unclassified ... | reverse complement strand
GGCGCCGTTACCAGGATAGTGGTCGCGATCCTGCTCGCCTGCGGTTGCGGCCCGTTCGCTGCCGCAGCCGATAGCCTCTATCGCGCACAGGCGATCGTCACCGGACAGGGCGAGACGAATCGAATCATCGGCTTTGCCGCCAGTCTCGAGGACGTGCTGATCAAGGTCTCGGGCGCGCTGAAGCTCGCCGGCGATGTCAGGCTCGAACCCTACAAGGCGAGGGCAAAAGACTTCGTCAAAGCCTATGACTATCACGACCAGATGTCCGGCACGCCGACGCGCGACGAGCAGGGGACCCGTGACCGGCCCTACGATCTCATTGTCGATTTCGACGAGGCGAAGATCGACGGCCTGCTGGCGACGCTTGGCTTCAAGCCATGGTCTTCGCAGCGGCCGGATCTCGGTGTGTTCGTCGAGATGGAGCAGGGCGCACGGCAATTCATTGTCACGTCGGACGCGAAGCAGTCCGACCTGCAGCGCGATTCGCTTTCTGCCGCATCGGCGAGGCGCGGGATGGCCATCGTCTTGCCGGAGGCCGCGGTGCTGGCGAAGGCAAACGTCAGCGCTGAGGAACTTATGTCGATGCCATCAGCAAAGCTTGCGGGGATTACGGGCGGACGGGGCGGCGAGGTCGCGCTGGTCGGCCACCTCACCTGGAGCGATGACGATCTGGGCTGGATCACCGCTTGGCAGATGGAGTTTCAGGGCCGGCTGCACAAATGGCAGATCCGGGGCGTCACCTTCGATGAAGCCTTCCGGCGCGGGCTTGGCGGCGCGGCGCAGATCCTCTCGGGGAATGGCGATCCGGAATGACGGCCGCTTACGCGTTCGTGATGAGACCGGCGGGTCCGGGCGGGGCGGGCCCGTGGTATAAGGGCTTTCCCTGAGAGGAGCCCGGCCATGAAAAAGCTTGTCGCCGCTACCGCCTTCGCCGCTGTTGCTCTTGCCGCACAATCGGCCGCCGCCTGCGACTGGAACCGCGAGGCCAGCGCCGAGCAGCAGACCGTTGCCACCGCCGCGCCGCCTGCACAGACACCGCCGACCACATCGCAAGCGCAGACCGCCGCATCAGAGGCCACAAAGCCCGTCGAGCCGACGGCGCCGGTTGTTCTGGTCAGCAACGACCGCCACTAGCGCGGTAGCGTTGATCTCGGCAGATTTGGTTGATCTCGAAGGTCCCGTTCGCATCGCGAGCGGGACCTTTTGTTGCCGATAGGTGAGCGAGCCTAATTCTTCGGCCGAATGAAGCCGGCAAGCTTGGTCTTCTGGGTCTCGCACCAGGTTTCCAGGCCAAGACGTTTCTGGTCGAAGTCGGTGGTCTGCGTCGCCAGCGCGACTTCGCCCATCAGCGTGTCGTCGGCGCGTTCGCCCATCTTGCCGCCGGTCAAGAGATAGGCGATGGCCTTGCGCACCGTTTCCGTGGTGCCGTCCGGCTGCTGCATGTCCTGGGCCTTCTGCAGGAGGTCCTGGTAGACGACGTCGGTGTTGGGGCATTCGACCTTGGCGGCAAAGGCCTGCAATACCAGGGTCACATAGGTCGCGCGATTTTCAGCCTGCGCCGGTGCCGCGAGCGCGATCAAGCCCGCTGTCAAACCGATCAAAACGCCCGTCCGCATCGCCAACCTCCCTGAATTTTTTGAGAGGCTAGCGCTGATGGCGCGCTGGTTGCAAGCGCGAACGTTCATCGCCCCGCGTGTGGAACCCCGCCCACAGGCGCTATTTCCGGGCGCGGCGCTCCTGCTCCTTCACGAGACTCTCCAGCTCCTCATTCTGGACCGCGATGCGCTCGGCGGTGCGCTCCTCGTTCGCGGCGCCCGATTGCGCCGCTGCCTGCTCGGTGAGCTGGCGAATATTGTCGCGCAAAATCGCGATGCGGTCGGCGATCTCCGGATTGGACAAGGGACTGAAGTCGGTCACGCTGTATTTCTCCTTCGCGCTGTCGTGCGCGTCTTCAAGATAATGGCCCGCCAGCCTCGACAAGTCTGTTGAGCCAACCCGTCAGCCGCAGGAAAAGGTCCTTTGTGGCACCTGGAAGTGAGCGCGTCTGCTTGCGCCCGTCATCACGAAGTGCGATCGGCGCAGGCTCGAGCGGATAGGCTTGCTGTCGCATTAGGCTTTCTCCAACGACGGTTCTTTTGCGCCATCACGTTGAAACCATCATGTTGAATCCCGGCCCTGCATTCAAGAAACTCTTGCACCCGTCTGCCACCGCGCCACAAGGACTTGCCCTGCGTGCAGCGCAACAGAGTTGATTCAGGTCAAATCATCAGGCGAAAATCGGCGTTGGCTGATCTCAAACAAGCCTGGAGCAGACCAGGCCGAGGGAATGCCAAGGAGACGCCATGAGCGACGTCGCCCAGTTTATCGCCATGCCGATCGACCGCACCGATCAGGGGCTGGTTGCCGGCGAAGCCTTCAAATGCGCCAGCCCGCAGGCCGCGATCGAACGCGCCCGCGGTTACTGGAAGATATTCGGTCACGCCGGCGCCGTGGCCTTCGTGCGCGCGGGTTATCCGGATGCGACCACGACGGTGCTCAGGCGGTTCGGCAGCGTACCGGAGGAATTGGAAATCTGACGCCCGCTTCAGAGGGCCGGGCGGGCGATGTGCCAGTGTTTGGGATTGGACGCGTCGTAGCCATTGGCTTCGCCCGGCGCCTTGTCCTGCGGCGAGGTATAGAGCGGACGGTAGCGATAGGCCCACATCTTGCTGCCGTCGTTGCGGATGATCACGGTGAAATCGCCAAACGCGTCGGCGTCGGCGGGTGCTGCGAGCGGAATCCAGCGCTCGGTGCATTTGCCGTTGCAGGTCGACTTGTTGCCGGAGTCGTCCTTGTCGAAATAATACAGCGTCATGCCCTTGAGATCGGTCAGCACCGGCCCCTTGGGCGTGAAGACCACGTTCGCCGGCGCCGTGGCCGGGCCCTTCTTTGGCGGGGGCGGCGCTTCGTCTCCATGCGCGAGCGCCTGGCTCACTGAGAGCAGCAGCGCTGCGGCAATCATCGCAAAACGCAACATCCCGTCCCCCGGACCTGCAAAAGAGCAAAGTTAATCGCGCGTTAAGCGCCAAATGAGCCATCAGGCTAACGCCCGAAGGTTAGTTCCAGGTTTCAGAGGATCGCGGCAAACCTAAGCAAAAGCGGTGTGCATGGCGGCATGTCGGCCAGCAGATACCGGCGTGGATGCGTCCGATCGCCGCGATGACGCCAGATTTCACGGCGGCTTGAACGGGGCTGCGGAACAGCGCTGGCGCCGCGCCGTTGCCAACTCACATGTCATATGGAGGAGACTGATGACGAAACTGAAGCTGCTGGGGGCTGCCGCGGTGCTTTCGACCGCGCTCGCGACCCCGTTGATGGCCCAGGAAGCGACGCAGGAGCCCGGGGCGCTTGGGTTCAACTATCCCAACTCGCAATATCTCACCGGCGGCTACGGCACGCGTACGCCGTGGAACACGGATCGCTATCCGCGCATGCCGCGTGGCGGCTATGTGGCCTACGAGACCGTGCCGCTGGCGGGCGTCGCTGTCGGCGTCGGACCGGTCGGCGTCACCGTCGGCCCGTCTCCGTACGGCGCGTATGCCTACGATCCGTATTGACACGTCCGGGATCGGTGAACGGAAGAGCGGCCTTGCGGCCGCTTTTTTGTTGGTGGTTCGTTGCCCCCTGTGGACCTTCACCAAATCGCCACTCTGTTGGCGAATTGCGGCCAAAGCCCGCTGGCACGCGAGAGGATGGAACAGGGTAGCGTAAAGTGCGGGGGAGAGGAAATTGGCCTACAAAATGATCGCGGAACGCGAGAACGTGAAAGTCAACTCGGAGCGGGAGAGCCGCCTGCTCATTGTCACCAAGGCGCGGGTGTTTTCGAGCGAAGGCTGGAAGGTCGTGGTGACCGACGGCGAGGGAAAATCATACCAGCCTGAGGAGTTCGAGAAGCTGCTGGCGGCGTGAGCACGCCGGATCGGCAGCCCTCATGAACGTCGAGATTGTCGAGTTTCCAGCAACAATGGTTGCGGCGATCGAGCATCATGGCTCACCTGCGCGCGAACATGACACCGCGCGCAAATTGATCGCATGGAAACTCGAGCTGCGCCTTCTCGATCCCTCGAAACACCGCAGCTACGGCGTCCACTATACCGACCCCCGGACGACGCAGCCTGCCGATCATCGCGTCGATTTCTGTCTTTCGGTCGAGCATGACGTCGCGCCGAATTCCTTCGGGATCGTCACCAAGGTCATCCCGGCCAATCGCTGCGCGCGTGCGCGCGACATCGGCTCCCGTCATGACAACAAGGCCGCCGCGTATCTTTACGGGGAATGGCTGGCGCGGAGCGGCGAGGTGCCGGGCGACTTCCCGATGTTCTTCCATTACGTCAATGTCGGTCCGAACGTCCGGGAAGAGGAAATGATCACGGACGTGTACCTGCCATTGAAATAGTGGCAGCGAACAGGTGCGGGTGTCAGACGGCTTTCAGCCGTCCCAGGCGACGCTGCTTGGCGCGCCATCTGGGGCCGGGCCCTCGCATGTAGTGCAACTCGGGCCGATAGGGATTCCACACGGGACCCATCGGCGTTTGCCATCGTTCGATGATCTGGCTCAATGCCCGGTGCAGCGCCATGGCGTCCTCTCAGTGTGGCTTGCCGAGGACGGATGCAAATGACAGGGCGAAGATTTCGTCGCCGAACTCATCGGTGACGTGAAGGACCCAGCTCCGCCAATCGTCCACGCCTGGCTTCGCGAGAAGCGAGTACACCAGACGCTGCGCGTGGCGATGCGCCTCGGCCAGCCCCATGGCGACGCCGCGTCGATCGATGAGAACGTGCTCGGCATCGTCGGAGCAGTGGAAGAAGACTTCAGTCATGTTCCGCTTCCTGTAGCAAATCACCTTCGCAGCACAGGGGTAGCAGGGTGGGCGCACGCGAGATATCCCGATCGAATCCCCACCGGGAAACTACGGGGCTCCCCGAGGATTCAAATCAACTCCGAAACGCCCGTTGCATCTTCGGCGCGGCCGGATCGGGTCATTGTCCGTCAGGCGGCGCGGACCTCCGAGAGGAAGCGGTTGACCTGGTCGGCGAGGTCGCGCGATTGCGAGGAAAGCTGCTCGGCGGCGCCCAGCACGCGGCTCGAGGCAGCTCCGGTATCGTCGGCGGCGCGCTGGACGCCGGCAATGTTGGAATTGACTTCTTGCGTGCCGCGCGCGGCTTCAGAGACGCTGCGCGAGATTTCCTTGGTGGCCGAACCCTGCTCCTCGATCGCGGCCGCGATCGCGGTTCCAATCTGGTCGATCTCGGTGATGACCTCGACCACGTTGCGGATCGCCGCCACCGTCTCGTCACTGGTGGACTGGATCGCCGCGATCTGCTCGGAAATTTCCGTCGTCGCCTTGGCGGTCTGGCCGGCCAGCGATTTGACTTCGGAGGCGACCACCGCAAAGCCGCGGCCGGCTTCGCCGGCGCGCGCCGCCTCGATGGTGGCGTTCAGCGCGAGCAGATTGGTCTGCTCGGCAATGCTCTGGATCAGCGTTACCACGTCGCCGATCTTCTGCGCGCCTTCGGCCAGCGAACGCGCGGTATCGCCGGTGCGGCGGGCATTCTCGACGGCGCGTCCGGCGATCTCGGTGGATTGCGCGACCTGGCGGCTGATCTCCGAGATCGACGAGGTCAATTCCTCGGTGGCGCTCGCGACCGTCTGCACGTTGCTCGAGGTCTGCGTCGAGGCGCTCGCGACGACCGCGGCCTGGCGGTTGGTCGCGCCCGCGGTCTCGGACATCGACTGCGCGGTCTGCTCCATCACGGAGGAGGCGGACGACAACCCGCTGACCAACTCGCCGACCTTCGTTTCAAAAGCGCGCGTGAGATCGTCGAGCGCGCGGGCGCGGCGCATCTTGACGTCGCTCTCGGCTTCCTTGTCGGCGGCGAGCCGGTCGGCGCTGATCTTGTTGTCCTTGAATACCTGCACGGCGGCTGCCATCGCGCCGATCTCGTCGGCGCGCGCGGCGCCCGGGATTTCCTCGGCGACGTCGCCCGCGGCAAGCCGCGACATGCGCCCCGTCAGCGCGGCGATGGGGGTGAGGATACGGCGATTGACCATGACGATCAGGCTGCAGCTTGCGGCGGCGAGGGCGATCAGGCCGGCGAGCGCGACAAGGAAGGAAAGACGCGCCGACGAATAGGCGGCTTCCAGGCCTTGTTCGGCGTTGTCGTAGAAGGCCTCGCGCACCGCGATGACGGCGGCGAGGCCAACCTGCGATTCCACATAGAAAGTATCGACGTCGTGCTCGTATCTGCCGCTGATGGCGCCTTCCCGGGCGAACTTCAGCTCGCCTCCGAAGCGCTCGACATAATCGGACTGCAGCTTGCCGAGCGCGGCGGTGACGTTGGCGGGCGTCGCCGGATTTTTGCGCAACTCCTGCAGCGTGGAGAGGATCTGTTCGGTGCGGCCGTTGGAGCGGCTCAATTCCAGCTTTTCGGCGTCGGTTGCCGCGCGTTTGGCCGCCACCAGGCTCTTGTGCATGCTGGCGTTGAGGCCGCCGATGTCGCGCAGCATCCAGGCGACGTTGGCGTAGCTTGCCTGCCGGTAGGCCACACCGTCGAGCGCGGCGAGCCGCCGCACCTGCTCGTCGAGCAGGAGGGTGACGCCGGCATTGAATGCGGCGTTGTCGGCGACGATCTTGTTGCCGGCGGCGCGGCGTGTGTCGGCCGGCGCGGTCAACGCCTTTTCGATGGATTCGCGCAGGCCCGCGAATTTCACCTTCAGCGCGTCGATCGCGCCAGCCACCGCCTCGCCGTCGTCGAGCTGGCCGGGGAGCGTGGTGCGGACCTGGTTCACCTTCGCCATGGCGCCGTCGGTCAGCGCGCGCAGCTTGTCGAGCTCGGCCGTCTGCTTCGGATCGATGCTGCCCGAGCCGAACAGGATGTTGGTGGCGAAGCCGCGCTCGGGGTTCATGTAGCGCGGGATGTCGCCGACGGCGCGGACGATCTCGAGCCGCTGCTCGGCCAACGAGACCTTGTCCATGGTCTGGTATTTGGTGACGGCGACATAGGCTGCGAGGCCTCCGCCGACGGTGGCAAGCGAGACGATGGCGGCGGTGAGGAGGGTCGCGATTTTCATGGGATTTTGAGCCGTTTGCGCTGGTCTTGAGGTTGGGGCGCATCGTAGACGCTGGGCATTAATCCAGTGTTTATACGGCGTCGGCACGCGGGAGGGGCTCCACTGCCGGTTGTGATGACGGAAATGGCCGGGCGCCCACGCCCCTTGCCATCGGCGCGGATTTCCGCAAACGGTAGGGTTCCACGACAAAAACCGCTTGGAGGAATGACGCCATGGCCTTTTCGCTCTACGACGCCACCGTTGCAAACTACCTGCAGATCCCCGGCGCCACCGAGGCGCTGATGAGCAAGAGCCTCGAGCATTTCAAGGCGAAGGGCATCGACCCGAGCGAGATCGTCGAGACGCGGCTGTGTTCCGACATGCTGCCGTTCCGCTTCCAGGTCGTGTCGCTTGCGCATCATTCGCGCGGCGCGATGGCGGCGGCGCAAAATGGCGTGTTCGTGCCGCCCTCGGGCAAGCCGGACCTCGATTATGTCGCGCTGCAGGGCCTGGTGACAGAGGCGCGCACCGAGCTCGCCGCCCTCACTCCCGAGACGGTCAACGGATTGCTCGGCCGCGACGTCGTCTTCAAGCTCGGCGAGCGCACGCTGCCGTTCAACGCCGAAGGCTTCCTGATGTCGTTCTCGCTGCCGAATTTCTTCTTCCACGCCACCACGGCCTACGACATCCTGCGCCACAAGGGCGCGCCGATCGGCAAGCGCGACTTCATGGGACGGCTGAAGCTGAAGGCATGAGCGACGAGCGCATCTGGCCTTCACGATGACCGTTGCCGGCCGGGCCGGCCGCGGTCGATGAAAATCCGCTCGTGATCTACCTCACCGTCGTTCGTTGGGATTTTGCTACCTTGCACAAGGAATTTGCAGCGGAACCGGACTCCGGGAGCCGGCAGCAGCAAGAGAAGGCCGGTGGCGTCGCGCCCACCGGCCTTTTCTCTTTTCGGCGTATGTCCTGGACCCGCGCGCTTCAGCGTCCGTGCCGCGCGCGCCACCGCGGTCCCGGTCCGCGCATGTAATGCAGCTCGGGCCGATAGGGATTGAAGACGTTGACGAGGAGCGAGGTCCATCGCGCGATGATCCCTTGCGGGCCACGGCCGAATGTGTAGGGCGATTGCGTGTACCGCATGATGTCTCTCAATGCAGTCTACCGACGACTGACGCAAACGGCACAGTGAATAATTCCTCGCCGAGTTCGTCGGTGGCGTGCAGCACCCAGTTGCGCCAATCCTCCGCGTTGGCCGCCATCACCCAAGAGCGCACGATCCGATGGGCCTGCTCGCAGGCCTCGACCAGGCTGTCGATGGCGATGCCGCGCTTCGCGGCCATCACGTGTTGGTTGTCCGAGCAATGAAAATAGACGTCCGGCATGCTTCGCACTCCTGCGCAAGCGACACTTTCGTCACACAGAAATACCAGCGCGGCCACCTGCGAAATATCCGGGATATTCCGGGGATTGCGGACGATTCGAATCAAATCGGCGAGAGGTCCGCGCCGCTGGAACCCGGCAAGTGCGAAATAGAAGCGCCGCTGATCCGCGTTGCCGCGCAGACATCAGCGCACGCTGCTTTGAATCCTGTCGCGCCACAGCGCTTCGAACGTGCCGGAATCCTCCGGCACGTAGGCCTGTGCATCCATCGGGTTGCCGCGCTTCTCTGTCCGGGCGTTGGCAAGCTCTCGCCTTGAAGGCTGCACCGCTCGCGCAGGCCACTCCAGCAACGATCTCGAAATCATCGGCTTGCCTGCATACCAGCATTTGCGCCCGTCGATCATGCGCCAGGACCAAAAGCCGTGGCGGCCCGCGGTGACACTGCATTGCTGTTTCGCCTGTGCCGTTGCCAGTCCGATGACGGCAAGCGCTGCGATGAAGGCGGTGACGGCAATTAAAGGAACCTGCTTCGTCACATGAAGCCGGCGGTGCGGCGATGCCTGCAATTGGCCCGGAAGAGCCTGGGGTTCATCACGCATTGGTTTCTAACCCATCCAAACACTAACGAACTACCGCGCGCGATTCGTAAAAGAACGGAAATTCAAGACGTTGGTAGGGGCGCTAAATGACTTTCTTGCGATATGAACAGGATGCGTGCAGGTCCGTGCTTCTGCTATCTCGAAATACCCGAGATGTCGCCACAATCAACCGCCTACGGCGACGGCGTCGAACCGGCGCTTGGGGTGGACGAGCAACTCGGCGCTCTCGACGATGCGCATTTCCTCGGTCCCGCGCGCGGCGGTGCGCTCCAGCACGGCGAAGATGGCAGAGGCCGCATGCGCAAGCGCGTCCGGCGTGCCTGATCCCTTGATGCGCGCGGACATGTACAGGGAGGCGAAGAGATCGCCGGTCCCGTTCGGGCTGATCGGCAGTTTCGGCGTGCGCACGCGAAAGGCCTGCGACGCCTCGATCGCAAGGGTCTCGATCTCGCCGCCCGACGTATCCGCGAGTTCGACGGAGGTGACGACGATGGTCGACGGGCCGCGTGTCATGAATGCGCGCGCCGATTCGATGACCTGATCGAGCGTTGCGGCCTTCGCGCCGGCGAGCCATTCGAACTCGAAATGATTGGGCGTGATGATGTCGGCGAGCGGGCAAAGCCGGTCGCGCACCAGCGGCGGGATGGAGGGGCTGACGAACAGGCCGCGGTCGCGATCCCCCAGCACGGGATCGCAGGCATAGCGCAGCGCGGGGTTGCGGGCTTTGGCGCGCGCGACGAAGTCCGCGACCACGGCTCCGATCTCGACCGAACCGAGATAGCCGGACAGGATCATCTTGCAGTGATCGACCGCGCCGCGCTCCTCGATCCCCTGCAGGAGATCGGCGACGAGTTGCGCCTCCAGCACCCGCCCTCGGATGGTGGGATAGCCGGGCCGGTTGCTCAACAGCGTGGTCGGCACCGCGATCACATCGATGCCGTGCATCTGCAGGGGAAAGACGGCCGCGCTGTTGCCGACATGGCCATAGGCGACCTGGGACTGGATTGAAATCACGCTCATGTCGGGCTGAGAAAGATGTCGGGTTCCACCTTGGTGGCTTAACACATTGGTGATTTGTTTGCGGTCATTTTCGCGGCTCCATCAAACAGGGAGGCACCATGTCTGACGTCACCATTCCCGGCGGCCGCATTCGTTCGTTCGTCGAGCGGATCGAGAACCTCGACACCGAACTGCAGGAACTGAACGAGCAGAAGAAGGAAGTGTTTGCGGAAGCCAAGGGCGAAGGCTTCGATGTGAAGATCCTGAAGGAGATCATCAAGCTCCGGAAGCAGGACCAGGAGGAGCGCGACGAGCGCGACAGCCTGCTCGATCTCTACATGCGCGCGATGGAGCAGGCGCCGGCGGAGAAGGTCGCGAAGGCGGCGTAATCCTGCGGCGGGCGGGGCGCTGCGAGTTGATCCGCCGTAGCGCTGCTTATTTCTTCGGCTCCTCCCGTTCGCCGGCATGATCGGCGGTCGGGAAGATGCGTTCGTAATTGGCGCGGGCTTCGCGAATGAGGCGGGCCCGTTCCAGCTCCGATTTCGGGACAAATCGTACGACTTCGCCCATCGGCGTGCTCCAGTGATTCCTGAGAGTACCTTGGTCGTGCGTAGCGAATATCGTGCCAAGGCGCGCCTGATTCGCCAGCCGCAGGAATGCGGCTTTTCGGCATGTGCCCCTTCATGTGCACAACGCCGGGTATCTGGCACCCGTTTTGCAAAGTACATCTCGGTTGATGACGGCTTGTCGAATCGAGTCGCGATGCGAATGCGTGCGCTTGCCTCGATGCGCCCTCATCTCTTGGGCTTCACAACTTCGAGAGGTTTTGACGCGATGACGGCACCACGGGAATCAAGGGCAGGCTGGCGAGACGGAATGATCCTGGTGGCGTTGGGTATTGTGCTTGCAGTGGGCGGCCGCGCCGCGGCGCCCGAGATGGCGGCGGCGCGCGATCTCGATGGCCGCTATGCCAACTCGCCGCTGAAGGGCTGGTTCGAGAGCCTGCAGTCGGGCAAGGGACCTTGCTGCTCGGATGCGGATGGGAGGGCGCTGTCGGACATCGATTGGGAAGCAAGGGACGGCCACTATCGCGTCCGTATCGAGGGCCAGTGGTGGGATGTCCCTGATGAAGCGGTGATCAAGGAGCCGAACCGCGCCGGCCGCACCATGGTGTGGCCGATCTATTATCGCGCGACCAATCCTCCGCTGCGCGTGGAAATTCGTTGCTTCATGCCGGGCACGATGACGTAGCTGACAGCTACGGCGCGCGTGATCGCAAGGCGCTGAAAGCGCGCGAGCGCGGCAGCGTTGATCGATCGGCTGAAAAAGACAGCGCCGGGAAGGCGAGGGGCCATGCCTCACTGATGCGGCCCGCTGAGCCAGTTCCCGGCGTCCCGTTCGTGGTGTTTGGCCGCTATGCGCAGGTCCGAACGTATACCGTCGCAGTCAGCGGCTTGTGTTGCGGAGGCGGAGTCATTGAACCTCCCTTCGCTGTGGATTTTCGCGTGTCGCGAGATGCGACCGCACGGATGCTCCTCCTGTCGTCCCGCGCTGTCAAGCTGGAACCCGGGCGCGAGGGCGTGGACTTCGTCTCGAGCCTTCGCTTGTTCCTGCCAAAGAGCCACGTCACCCCACGCGTTTACGTTTGATTCATTCTGATCCTTAGAACGCGATTCAAAGTTTTCATTCATCGTCGCGGTCCTGAGGTCACCCGTCGCGTTGCGAGGGGTGATTGGCTTTTCTCGCCTTGGGGCTTTGGGGATGTTGATCGCAGGTCCAGCGCATGTTGCTTGCGGCTGTCGCAATCTCGCGACGGCGCGTCGGCCGCGCGCGGCGTCGTTCGCCCTCAGGCTTTCCGGCGTCTCCGTGGTTTTTGCCGCAATCGCGCTCGGGGGCTGCGCGCGCAATCCGATGCCACGCGAGACCCAACCGGTTCAGCAGATGGTCAGGGCGGCTCCCGTCCGTCCGGTCGTGCGCCCGCACAAAGTCTCCGTCCCGGTTCGGTATTCCGAACCTGTTCGATATTCCGAGCCCAGGATTCACCGGCCTGATCCGGATCTGCTGTCGTCCCAGCCCGTGCCCAATTGCGAGTTCAGGCGGCCCGAGCTGACGCCGGTGGATTCGGAGGAATGGGCCCGCCTGAAGCTTGAATATGAGCGCAGTTGTTATCGCGATGCCGAGAAAATTGCGCGCGAGCGGCTGAGTAAGCTCCAGGAAAACGCCGGTTGCGAGGTTGAGCCCGCCCCCGCGCAGAGCTCTTCCGGCAGTAGTCAGCGCAGCGGAGATACGGGTCAGTCTCGGTCGCATTAGCCTCCGCCGGCCGGCGCCTGTGTCCCAATGCCGGCCGATGTGGCCCCAAAATCATCCTCAATTTAGTCCCGTTTCCGCCACGCCGCACGGCAACTATCCCATTGTTAAGATTGTTTATATTGGTGCGGCCCGCACTTCCAGTTGCGCGATTCGAGGTATAGGTTCCAGCGACTGAACTTGCCGGCGCGTAATAGTTGCGTGAGTCGCCATGACAACGCTTTACGATTTGCTTGGTGCGCTTACAGACGACGACGCTGAAGACCTCAGGGTTGCGTTCCGAAAAGCCGCAAAAGCCAATCATCCCGATAACAATCCGGGCGATCCGGATGCTGCACAGAGATTCAGGCAGGTCGTGCGCGCCCATTCCATTCTCAGGGATGATCGGCAGCGCGCGCACTATGACCGGCTGCTCAGGGACGCGCTCCGGCAGCGCCGCAGACTTTTTCTCGGGAACCTCGTCCCTTATGCCGTCGGCTGTGTCACCTTCGCGGTCGTATTGATCGGCGCGCGTCTTCTGTTCGCGCAACTTCTCACCACCGTTCCGATCCAGGGGATCGCGGCGTCCGTACCCGAGCCGGCCCGCGTGCCTGCATCTACGTTGACGGAGCGGTTCACGGCACTCGAACAGGCCGCTCCGCGCCGTGACTCCGGCGATGCTGCGCTCTCCGAGACAACCAAAAAGACCACCGAAGAGACAACTGAAAAGCCCGTCGAAACGGCAGCCGTAGAGCCAGCCGAAAAGCTCGAGAAGCCGGAGCAGGCGACGACGCCAAGCGCGCCTGCATCTGCGGCGAATGCGGACGATGCTTCCACCGGCGCCAGTCCGCCCCGGGAGCGCGACTTCGGCGCCAACGACGCCAGATACTATCGGCAGCGCGGTGTCGAGGCGTATCGCGGCGGCGACATCTACCTCGCGCTGGTCGATTTCGATCTGGCGATCCATCTCGATCCAAGGTTCTCGGACGCCTATGTCGATCGCGGCATCGTTCTCTATCGCATGGGCGACGTTAATCGCGCCCTTGCCGACGTCGCACAGGCCAAGCGCATCGATGACGTGAACCAGAGCCAGGCATTGATGCGCGAGCCGCAATAGACGGCATCTTCATCGTGAAGCAGGAAGATCAGCCCGTGACCTATCGTGCCGGTGAAATCTTCGCGGTGCCCTCAGGGCTCACAGCCACAGCAGCAACAACAGACATGAACGAAACGAGAATTGTGTTACCCATGTCGTCGGTCTGAATGTTACCCATGTCGCCCGTTGCTCACACGGTTTGCGACGGAACGATTCAACGTGCTTTAGCGCCAAGCCATGCACATCCTCAGACCCCAGTTTCGAATGGCGGAGCGGGAGGCGCTGCAATTCGCCGCCGAACGGGGCTTCGGCATCGTCGTCGCGTCAGATGAACGCGGCCCGCGAGCCTCGCATGTGCCCTTTGTCCTGAAGAGGGACGTGAGCGGCGCCGTCGCGCAATTGCACCTGACCGCGAAAAATCCGCTTGTCGCGCTGGCCGACGGCAACAGGCGCTTTCTCCTGATCGTGGCGGGCGCCTACAGCTATGTCTCGAACGACTGGTACGCGTCGGCGGACAATGTCTCGACCTGGCTCTATGAAGCGGTGCATCTGTCGGGGATCGCGCATTCGCGCCCGCTCGGTGCCAACCGCGCCCATGGCG
>Ga0134128_10006590_pt1 | contig 14054 bp, 13 predicted proteins | sample KB31754_FD_96462 | JGI IMG/M metagenome (GOLD analysis project Ga0134128, IMG submission 96462) | Terrestrial soil microbial communities with excess Nitrogen fertilizer from Kellogg Biological Station, Michigan, USA - KB3-175-4 | ecosystem: Environmental > Terrestrial > Soil > Unclassified ... | reverse complement strand
GAACCCTGGCACGGTGACGAAGAAGCCCAGGCCCTGATCGCCGCCGAGCAGTCCGGAGAACCTCGTCGCGAAGAACGGGAGCGCCACCGCCAGCATCAGCGTCGCGCCGGCTAGGTACGGGCCCCGAAGCCGGGCGGCGGCGACGCCGAAGATCGCCCCGACGACGGCGGCGGCCGCGGTGGCGACGATCAGGATGACGATCAACGGCCAGTTCAGGTGCATGAACAGCAACGCGGCGACGTAGCCGCCGACCGCCATGAACGCGCCGTTGCCGATCGAGATCTGGCCGGACAGGCCGATCAGCACGGTGAGGCCGGCCACGGCGACCACCGAGGCGGCCACCTGCGCCATCTGGTAATCGCGGTACTGGTCGAGCACGATCGAGGCGATGACAAGCACGGCGGCGCCGGCCAGCGCCAGCGCGACATGCCGGCGGCCGGTAGTCCTGACTACCCAGGGCGCGAAGCGGCTGGCCGCTCCGATGAAGATCTGATCGGGGGTCGAGTTCATCGCGAGCTACACCCGCCTTGCCGGGGCCGACGAGAACAGTCCGGTGGGTCTGAGCATCAGCACCAGCAGCAAGGCGGCCAGGCCGAACAGATTGACCACCTCGCTGCCGAGGTAGCCGCCGGCATAGCTGAGCACGATGCCGAGAATCAGGCCGCCGACAATCGCGCCGCCCGGGCTCTCCAGCCCGCCGATGACCGCAGCGGTGAATCCGAGCACGAAGATCGTGTCCATGCTGTTCGGGCTGAGCAGCGTCGAAGGGCTGACCAGCATCCCGGCCAGGGCACCGAGCAGGCCGGCCAGTGCCCAGCCGAGGGTCAGCATCCCGCCGACCCTGACCCCGAGCAGCCGGGCGACCGGCGTGTTGAACGCGGTCGCCCGCAACTGCAGGCCGATCGAGGTGTACTGGAACACCACCGCCAGCAGGCCAGCCGCGATCAGCACGGCGACCGCGATGAAGATGTCATTCCTGGTGATGCCGAGCGCGACGCTGCCGATGCTGAGCCCATTCGGTGAGAACGGCGTGGGGAACGACCGGTTGTTGCCGCCGAACAGCACCCCGGCCAGTCCCTCGATGCCGATCAGCAGCCCGATCGTAACGATCACGGCGTTCAGCGGCGGCTTGTTGGTCACCTGCCGGGTGACCAGCCGTTCGGTGACCCCGCCGACGACCAGGCCCGAGAGCAGCGCGCCGACGAAGGCGAACCAGTAGTTGCCGGTCCGGTACTCGATCTCGAGCGCGACGAACGATGTCAGCATCGCCATCGCTCCCTGGGAGTAATTCAGCACCCGGGTGCCACGCCAGATCAGCACCAGGGACAGCGCGATCGCCGCGTAAATCAGCCCGGCGCTGATCCCCTGAAGGGTGAATTCGAGGAACTCGACCATCCGTCGCGCTGTCCTTCCGCCGTTCTTCTGTTAAAAGCCCAGGTAGTGTCGTCGGAGGGCCTCGTCGGCAGCGAGCTGGCCGGCCGGGGCAGTGGCGACGACGCCGCCGAGATTGAGCACGACGCCGAGGTCGGCGATGGCCAGGGCGCTGCGTGCGTTCTGCTCGACCAGGATGATCGTCAGTCCGGTCTCGGCCTTGAGCCGGCCGATCAGGTCGAGCACGTCGAGGACGATCTTGGGGGCCAGGCCCAGCGAAGGCTCGTCGAGCAGCAGCACCCGCGGGTTGGTCGCCAGCGCCCTGGCGATGACCAGCATCTGGCGCTCGCCGCCGGACAGCGTGCCGGCCGCCTTGAACCGGCGGTCGGCGAGCACGCTGAACCGGTTGTAAATGTCGGCGAGCGCCGCGGCCCGCTCGGAGCGGGGCCGCAGCAGCAGCCCGAGCTGCAGGTTCTCTGCCACCGTGAGCTCGGTGATCACGCCCTGGCCCTCGGGCACGTGCGCCACGCCGGCCCGGCTGACATCCTCGGGGCGCCGCCCGGCCAGGTTCGCGCCGTCCAGCCAGATCTGGCCCTGGCTCGGCTTGAGCGAGCCGTCGATCACGCGCAGCAACGTGGTCTTGCCGGCCCCGTTGGCACCGAGCACGGCGGTGATCGTGCCGGCCTGCGCGGTGATCGTCACGCCGCGCAGGACCGGCACCGCGCCGTAACCGGCCGAGACCTCGCGCACCTCAAGCGTCGCCGGGCTGCTCATGCCTCATCCCCATCGTGCGGCGGTGCCAGCCCAGGGGGGCGACCCCCTGGAACCCCCGGCGGTGCTGGCAAAGGCGCCTCGTGAACCGCCCCGAGGTAGGCCTCGGTCACCAGCGGGTCGGCCTGCACCTGCGCCGGGCTGCCCGCAGCGATCAGCACGCCGAAGTCGAGCACGAAGATGTGGTCGCAGACCGACATCATCAGGTCCATCCGGTGCTCGATGACCAGCACGCCCGCGTCCTTGGCCAGTTCGGTGATCAGCTCGCCCAGCTCAGGCAGTTCGTCTTCGGCCAGGCCGCTGGCCGGCTCGTCGAGCAGCAGCATCCTGGGGTGCGCGGCCAGCGCCCGGGCCAGGGCGACGCGCTTGCGCGAGCCGTGCGGCAAGGTGGCCGGCAGTCGCCCGTGCAGCTCCGCGATGCCGACCCGGTCAAGCGCAGCCATCGCCGTTGCGTGCAGCATGCGCTCGTCCTGGTCGGACCTCGGCCAGGCGCTCAGCGCCGACCAGAAACCCGATCGTGACCGCACCCCGGCCCCGACCATGACGTTCTCGGCCACGGTCAGCCCGCTGAAGAGCCCGACCGACTGCAAGGTACGCGCAATTCCATAGCCCGCGAGCTGATCTGGGCGGGCCTTGATCAGGTCTTTGCCTTCGAAAGTGATCGCCCCTGCCTGCGGCTTGACGAACCCGCAGATCGCGTTCAGCAACGTCGTCTTGCCCGCGCCATTGGGGCCGATGATCCCGGTCACCATGCGCGGCCCGGCCGTCAGCGACACGTCATCGAGCGCGGTTAGGCTGCCGAAGCTGACCTTGAGCCCGCTGACGTCCAATGAGTCAAAGCTCACGAAGGACATGCTCCTTGCCAACTGCCTCTGCTAGCAGTCATTGCACTACGAATGCTAAAACTTGAACGACATAACCATTGCGGAGGTAGGCACGCAACCTGAGCGGCCTATTGTGGCTGAACCGTAACCAACCGGAATGACGGCCGCCTCGATCTTCAACTACCACCCATACCGCAAGGACCGGCGAAAGAGTAGTCCAGGGCCGGTGAATTTATTGCGTTTTATGCAGACGCCAGATCATGCAGGGCGCGGGCCGTGGCCAATGATGTGTCCACGGCAAGCAGGCGAGGCTGCTCCTGGCCGGCGATGGCCGCGTTGATGTGCCGCAGCGCGGCGGTGAACGCCGGCTCGTGGACGCTGGCCTGGAATTCGACCGACGTGCCGCCGGTCGGGTGCAGCACCACGTGGTCGGCGGGTCCGGGGTGGTAAAGGTTGCTCAGCTGAATCTGTCCCTTGTCGCCGAGCAGCCGGGAGAAAGTGTCGGCGCCCCGGCGCATGCCGCAGGACAGCAGCAGCCTGCGGCCGCCGCTATACCCGAGCGTGCCCCAGGTCTCGACGTCCACGCCGTCCCCGCCGATTTCCCTGGTGGCCCACGCGGTCTCATGCTCGCCGAAGACTTCCTGGGCGAGCCTGACCGGATAACAGCCGACGTCGCGCAGCGCGCCGCCTTCAAGGCCGGCCGACAGCCTGATGTTGCCCGGCTTGGTGATCAAGAAGTGGAAGTCCGCCTGGACCTCGCGCAGTTCGCCGATCGCGCCATCGGCGAGCAGCGACCTGACCCGGTCCATGTGCTCGTTGAACGGGAAGACGAATGCCTCCCACAGCAGCGTGCCCGTCTCGCGCGCGACCGCGAGCACCCGCTCGGTATCGGCCAGCGTGCCGCACAGCGGCTTCTCGCACAGCATCGGCTTTCCGGCCCGCAGCGCGGCGATCGCCTGATCGGCGTGCATCGAGTTCGGCAGCGGGTTATAGAGCGCGTCGATGTCCGGATCGTCGATCAGGTTCTGGTAGCCGGTGATCGCGCGCTCGACGCCGTGCTCACTCGCCCACTGCTTAGCGCGTTCGCCGTCCCGGCCCGCGACGGCGGCGGCCACCCCGCCCGCGACCCGGAGCGCCGGCAGGAACTGCGCCCTGGCTATGTTGGCGGTGCCGATGATGCCCCAGCGTACGGGTGGAGTGTCAGTCATTGCCCCAACCTATGACAACGGTGTTTCAAGCGGCAGGCTGACCCAGCGGCGCTCGTGGTGGCTGATCTCCACGGCGTTCACCACTTCCTGCACCCACAGCCCGTCGTTGAAGTTGCCTTCGTTGCCCTCGATCTCACCGAGTACCTCGCTGGCAAAATTGGCCACCAGGTTCGCGTAGTACAAGGTGCGCCAGGACTCGCGCGGGCTGCCGCCGGCCGGGTAGTAGCTCTGCGGCACCTCCACCTCCTTGAACTCCACATCGTCGGGCCGGGCGACCTTGAACGTCTCGCAGATGCCGAATTCCTCGACCAGCCGGGCGATGGCCGCGCCCTCGCTGCCGTAAACCCGCACCTCGATGCCCGGGTAGTTGCCGACGGTCACGAAGCTGGTCTGCACCGAGTAGATCGCGCCGCTGGCGAACTCGCCGATGAAGATGTCCCCGTCGTCGATATTGACCCTGGCCATCTGTCCGGTATCGAGGATCATCCGCTCAGGGACGAAGTTCCGCATCACCCCGACGACCGCGGTCAGGTCGCTGCCCATGAACCAGTGCCCGATGTCGATGACCGGGGCGCCGTACCCTTCGAGCGAGGCGACTTGCAACGGCCGGTCGCCGGACCGCTCACCGCTGCGCAGCGGCGATTCCGGCTTCAGCCACTGCGAGTTCTGCTCGTAGGCGTTGTAGATATAAGGAGTACCCAGGCTGCCGCTGTCGATCAGGTGCTTGAAGTACCTGACCGCCGGGCTGTACCTGAACGTGAGGCCGACCTTGGTCTTCAGCCCGCTCGCGGCGGCCAGGTCGGCGGCCCGGCGCACGTCACGGAAGTCGTGCGCGACCGGCTTCTCGCTGAGCACGTGCTTGCCGGCTTGCAGCGCGGCCATGTTGAGCTCGAAATGGTCGGAGTCCCTTGTGACCACATCGATGATGTCGATGTCGTCGCGGGCCAGCAGTTCGCGGTAGTCACCGGTGACGAACTGCGCCCCGAACTCCTGCCCGGCCTTGTTCGCGCGGTCCAGATCCCGGTCGCAGACGGCTACCAGCTGGCAGCGCTCGTCGCGCACCCAGCCGGGCAGGTGCGCCCAGTTCGCCCACCGCCCGGCGCCGATGACCCCTATGCCGAGTCGCTTGCCTGCCATGTAGCCGACCCCCTTACCTCTTGATGCCGCCAGCACCTGACCCGGTGACCTGGACCGTCGGTATCGAGAAGCTCGGTGGCCCAGCTGGAGCACTCATCGGTGGCCAGCGGGCAGCGCGGCGCGAACCGGCATCCGGGCGGCGCGTCGATCAGGCTCGGCGGGGCACCAGGGATGCTGCGCAGCTGACCCCGCTCACCACCTTGCGGAAGCGCCTCGAGCAGTGCCCTGGTGTAGGGATGGCGGGGCTCGGAGATGATCGTCGCGGTGTCGCCTTCCTCGACGATCTGGCCGCCGTACATCACCACGATCCGGTCGCAGACCTCGGTGATCACCGCGAGGTCGTGGCTGACCAGGATCATGCTCATCCCCGTGTCGCGCTGCAGTTCGAGCAGCAGGCTGAGGATCTGGTCCTGGATGATGACGTCCAGCGATGTGGTGGGCTCATCGGCGAGCAGCAGCTTCGGCTCGGAAGCAAGCGCGATCGCGATGAGCGCGCGCTGCAGCATCCCGCCGCTGAACTGGAACGGGTAGTCCTTCATCCGCTGATCAGGGGCGGGGATCCCGACCCTGACCAGCAGGCTGATCGCGCGCCCGTGCGCCTCTTCGCGCGACATCCGCGCGTGCGCGGTCACCGCCTCGATCAGCTGGTCACCGACCGTGCGGACCGGGTTCAGCGCGGTCATCGGATCCTGGAAGATCATCGCGAGCTGGCTGCCGCGCAGCCGCTGCAGCTCCTTCTGCGAGACCGTCAGCAGGTTGGCCTCGCCCCTCGGGTGATAGATCACCTCGCCGCTGCTGTAGGTACCCTTGCGCGGCATCAGGCCCATGATCGTGCGGCAGGTGACGGTCTTGCCGCAGCCGCTCTCCCCCACCACGCCGAGCACCTCGGCCTCGCGCACCTCCAGCGACACCCCGTCCACGGCGCGGACCACCCCGTGCCTGGTCGCCAGGTACGTGCGCAGATCTCGGACACTTAGGAGAGCAGTGTCTCTTTCCCCCGCAGTCACCGGTCACCTGGCCGCAGGATGTCGGCGAGGCCGTCGCCGATGAGGCTGAACGCGACGCCGACGAAGACGATCGCGAGGCCAGGCAGGGTGGCGATCCACCACGACGACAAGATGTAATTCTGGCCGTCGGAGATCATAGTCCCCCACTCCGGGCTCGGCGGCTGAGCGCCCAGGCCGAGGAAGCCGAGCGAGGCGGCCAGGATGATGTTGCCGATCGCATCGACCATCGAGAAGACGATCACCGCCGACACCGTGTTCGGCATGATGTGCCGGAACATGACCCGCATGCGGGAGTACCCGAGCGCCCGGGCGGCCAGCACATACTGCTGTTTCTTGGCGACGATGGTCTGCGCCCGCATGATCCTGGCGTAACTCACCCAGCTGGTGATCCAGATCGCCACGAACATGTTGAAGATGCTCGGGCCGAGCATCGCGATGATCGCGATGATCAGCACCAGGAACGGGAACGCGAAGAACAGGTCGACGATCCGCATCAGCAGGTTGTCGACCCAGCCGCCGAAGTAGCCGGCCACCAGGCCCACGATCGTGCCGAAGACCAGCGTGACGCTGGTCGCGCCGAACGCGATCGCCAGGTCGATTCGGCCGCCGTACAGGATGCGGGCCAGGACGTCGCGGCCGAACTGGTCGGTGCCGAGCAGGTGGCCCCCGGTCCCCGGCGGCGAAAGTGGATGCAGCACGTCGATCTTGATCGGCGAGACGCCGGCGAGCAGCGGCGCCCCGACGATCGCGAGGATCGCGATCCCGAGCATGGCCAGCCCGATGATCAGCACCATCCGGCGGCGCCCGGTGCTACGGCTCCGCTTGGCGGTCCGCTCCGCGACCTTGAGCAGCGCCTCGGACGGATGCAGCGTCCATGATGCCCGGGGGGACGACCCCCCGGAACCCCCCGCGAATCTCTGCGACGTCATTCGCCTATCTCCTGACCGACGCGAGGATCGAGGCTGGCCTGGGTGATGTCGGTCAGCAGGTTGATGAGCACGATCAGCACCGCGAACAGCAGCGCCACCGCCTGCACGACCGGGTAGTCACGGTTGGACACCGAGTTGACCAGCAACTGGCCGAGGCCAGGCAGCGAGAACACGTTCTCGACCAGCACGGTGCCGCTGATCAGGTAGGCGAGGTTCACGCCGTACACGGCGACCACGGCAAGTACCGCGACCCTGAACACGTGCCGCCGCAGCACCGTCGGGTAGGCGATGCCCTTCATCCGGGCGGTGTCGATGAACTCCGCCTGCAGGGTCGAGATAGTGGCGGCCCGCAGGCTCCTGATCAGCACGGTCGAGAACCCGAGCGCGATCGTCAGCGCGGGGAGGAACAGGGAATGGAGGTGGCCGATGATCCCGGCCCCGAAGCCGCTGAGCGGGAAGACGTTCAGGTGCACGCTGAACACCAGCAGCATGATGATGCCGAGCCAGAAGGCCGGCATCGCGAAGCTGATCGTGAAGAACACCCGGGTCGACTGGTCGACGACGCCGCCGCGCCGGACCCCGGAGATGAACCCGAGCGGCAGCGAGATCGCGGCGGCGAGCACCGCGCTGTAGATCACCAGGAATACCGTCGGCGCCAGGTGCTGGCTGATCACCGTGGTCGCCGATTCGCTGTAGAAGTAGGAGTAGCCGAGGTTGCCATGGAACAGGTGGTCCATGAACAGCCCGTACTGAGTCCAGATCGGCTTGTTCAGGCCGAGCGACGCGTCGATCGCGGTCGCCCGCGCGTGGGTGTAGCTGCTGCCGAGAATGGCCAGCGCCGGGTCACCGGGGATCAGCCGGAGCAGGAAGAACGTCACCAGCGTGATCCCGAACAAGATGATGACGAGGTGGATGAGCCGACGCGGCAGCGTTCCGAATCGGCTCACCCGTAACCTCTTCCTTCTCGTATTCCGGTAGCTGGCCTGACCTAGTGCTGGGCGACCGTGAGAGTCTCCAGCGACAGGTCGTAGTTGCCGAGCGGGGTCACGTGGAATCCCTTGACCCAGCTGCCGACGCCATACCGGTACGGGCTGTAGTCGGTCACGATGAACGGCGACTGGCTGTAGATGATCTGCTGGATCTGGCTGTAGAGGTTCTGCCGGGCCGAGTCGTTTAGCTCCGACCTGGCCTCGCCCACCAGCTTGGTGGCCTGCGAGCTGCACCAGTAGCTGTTGAAGGCGTTGGCGCCGCCCTTGCAGTCGGCACCGAAGGTGGCGACCTCGTCGGGGTCGATGATGTCGTTCGTCCAGTAACGCTCGCCGAACTCCGAGTGCCCGCCGTCTTCCTTGTCATAGGCGGTGAGCAACTCATAGGACTGGATCGACAGGTTGATCCCGACCTGGGCCAGCTCGGACTTGACGACCACGGCCTCGGCCTGGCCGGCCACGTCGCCGCTGACGGTGATGATGAAGGCCTTGAAGCCATGCGGGTAACCGGCCTGGGCCAGCAACTTCTTCGCCTTCGCGGGGTCGTACGGGTACGGCTGGATCGAGTTGTCGTAGAACTCCATGTGGTACGGCATGAACGAGGCGCCGGGCACCGCGTCGCCCTGGTAGGCGAGCTTCACGATCGCCTTGCGGTCGATCGCGTAGTTGATCGCCTCGCGGACAAGCTGCTTCTTGAACGGCGCGAAGTGCTCGTCCATCTGGATGAAGTCGACCCTGGTGGACGGGAACAGGTTCACGTGCAGGCCGGGGGTCTTGTCGATCTGGCTGGTGAGGTTGCCGGGCGGGTTCTCGATGATGTCCGCCTTCTTGCTCTCCAGCATCAGCACCCGGGTGTTGTCGTCGGGCACGATCAGGTACTTGACCTTGGCGACTTTCGGCTTGGTGCCGTAGAAGACCGGGTTGGCGGCCAGATCGATTTCGCTGTCTGGCTTATAGGAGGTCACGTGGAACGGACCGCTGCCGACCGGGTGCTGGAAGAAGGCCTTGCCCTGCGAGGTGACCAGCTTCTGCGGCACGATCGAGTACGCGTACATGGCCAGATCAGCCAGGAGCGGCGCGTGCTTTTCCGACAACGTAAAGACCACGGTGTGAGCGTTCGGCGCGGTAATGGTCTTGACCGCGGTCAGCAGGAATCCCCATCCGCCTGAGAACTTGCGCGACCGGTCAATCGAGAACACCACATCATTCGCGGTCACCGGTGAGCCGTCGGAGAACTTGGCGTCGCGCAAGTGGAAGGTGTAGGTGAGCCCGTCGGGCGCGATGGTCCATGAAGTTGCGAGGTCGGGTACCAGAGCGGTCCCGGTCGCATTCGGCTGTAGCAGGCGGCTGTAAAGGTTCTGGTCCATCCAGATGGACTCGTTCACCGAGTTGGCCTCGGGGTCGAGGGTGTCCACCCGGACGGCGTTGGCGATCACCAGGGTGCTGTTACCGGCGGCCGGTCCCGATCCGGAACTCGTGCCCGAACTTCCGCTCGAGCAGCCGACAGCGCTCAGGGTGATGGCGATCAAGCCTAGGCCCAGCGTTCTTAGCCTGTGAGCGCGAAGCATGTTGGCGCACCCCCATTTCGTCGATTGTCGACAGCGTGGTCTAACTGTAGGTAGGTACCGAGGCAAGGTCAATAGACCTTTTGCGCCCCGCCGTCCGTGATCTCCCCGTGGTCTGGCCGAGAATCTCCTTATTTATCAGGCGTTACCGGGCGAGATCCCGCCTTGACTAGACCGGCGCGGCCTGAGATATTCGTTGACTGTCGACAATCGTCCGGAGGGTTGTAGTGCTCAATGTGCTGATCGCTTCGCCGCTTGAGGCTGAGTTCGCGGAGCGGATCGCAGCGGTCGATCCCCGGATCCGGCTGCTCTACGAACCCGAACTGCTGCCGGTCCCCCGCTATCAGTGCGACCATACCGGCATCAAGCGCGACCTGAGCGCCGCCGAACTGGCGCGCTGGTCGCAGCTGCGGGCGGCCGCCGACGTCAGCTTTGACTTCGACTGGCAGGCGGTCGACCAGATCCCGGCGAACAGCCCCAGGCTGCGCTGGATCCAGGGCACCAGCGCCGGCATCGGCGGGCTGCTTGAGCGCACCGGGCTGATCGACGCCCCGATCGAGTTCACCACGGCCGCCGGCGTGCACGGGGTTCCGCTGGCCGAGTTCGCGTTGTTCGGGCTGCTGTACTTCGCCAAGGGCGCTCCCGTGCTGCACGACTGGCAGGCGCGGCGGCACTGGCAGCGGCACACGACCAGGCAGCTGCGCGGCACCCGAGCCGTTCTGGTCGGGCTCGGCGGCGTCGGCCGCCAGGTCGCGTCCCTGCTCGCCGCCGCCGGCATCGAGGTGATCGGGGTCGGCCGCCCGGGACGCAGTTACCAGGTGCCCGGCGTGTCTTCCTATGCCGACGACACCGAGCTGGCGTCTGTGCTTCCCGGCGCCGACGCCCTCGTGCTGGCCTGCCCGCTGACCGAGCGGACGCTCGGGCTGATCGGGCGGGCTGAACTCGAAGCGATGCCGGCCGGCTCGGTGCTGGTGAACCTTTCTCGCGGCCAGGTCGTGGATGAAGCAGCGCTGATCGATCTGCTCACCTGCGGACATATCGGCGGAGCCTGCCTTGACGTGTTCGAGACCGAACCGCTGCCGGAGACCTCGCCGCTGTGGGCGCTGCCCAACGTGCTGGTCTCGCCGCACTCGGCCTCGACCGTCTCGGTCGAGAACGAGCTGATCACCGAGTTGTTCACCGACAACCTCAGGCGCTGGCTAGCTGGTGAGCCGCTGCGCAACACCTTCGACGTGACTGCTGGTTATTGAGAGATAAGGCGAGATCCATGGCATCAGGCAAGCTGGCAGTGGCGGTCGTGGGGACCGGGCGGTGGGCGCGGCACGCTCACATTCCCGGCTGGCTGCGGGACGGGCGGGCCGACGTGATCGCGTTGTGCGATAGCAACGCCGAAGCGCTCGCCGAGGTGGCGGCCGAGTTCGGCGTCACCCGCACCGTGAGCGACTACCGGGAACTGCTCGAGGACCCAGCCATCGACGTCATCGACGTGGTGACCGGGAACCGGCCGCACTACGAGATCAGCCACGCGGCGCTGTCGGCTGGCAAGCACGTGCTGTGCGAGAAGCCGGTACATCCCGACTACGTCAAAACTCGAGAAGCGGCCGAACTGGCGGCGTCGAAGGGCCTGAAGACCAAGGTCGGGTTCACGTTCCGGTACGCGCCGGCGATCCAGTACGCGAAGTCGCTGATCGACTCCGGCTTTGTCGGCGAGCCGTACATCTTCAACGGCTACGAGCAGAACAGCCAGTGGATCGATCCGGCCACCCCCCTGCGGCAGTTCGATCCCGAGGCCGACCCGGACCAGATCGCGGTCTCCTCGATCGAGGGCTACGGTGCGCCGGTCATCGACATCATGCACTGGTGGCTGGACCGGCCGCTGCAGTCCGTCGTCGGCGCCATGCGCAACTTCGTGCCGGTCCGGATGATCAGGGACACCGGCCAGATGTCCCGGGCCAACATCGACGACGGCGACATGTGGATCGCCGAATTCGGCAGTGCTGACCCGGGGGAGCGACCCCCCGCTCCGTCAACCCGGGGGACTACCCCCGGAACCCCCGGCCCCCGCGGGAACACTCTCGCCTCCATTCAGTCTTCCTACGTCACCGTGGGCAACTACCCGGGCATCGAAGCGCGGATCTACGGGTCGCAGGGCGCGATCATCGCCCGGCTGGTCGATGAGTTCGGGATCTGCCAGACGATCAAGACCGCGACCAAGAACTCGGTCGAGTTCGTCGAGCGGGAGATCCCGGCCGAGTTCTTCCCGGCCGGCGGCCATTCGCGCGAGCCGTGGGAGTTCCTGTTCTACTCGTGCCTGATCAGCGATTTCATCTCCGAGATCGCCGGCGACCGGCCGGTCTGCCAGGGTGACTTCGCCCAGGCGGCGCTGGTGCAGGAGACCATCAACGCGTTCGAGGCGTCCTACCGGCAACGGGCCTGGGTCGACTTCCCGCTGGGGGCGACGGGCGGGCCGGGCGGGCAGCTATGAGAGTCGCGACCAACGCGGCCGGCCTGGTCGCCCAGGTGCTGACCGGCGAGGTGTGGCCGCCGCTGGCCGACCGGCACGGCTTCCGGGTCGGGCCCGACGGCCAGCCGTTCGCGCTGCCCGGCATGGGCGGCATGACGCTGGGCGCGGCTTGCGGCGACCCGGCCACCGGCTACGCCAGCGACCATCTCGAGCCTGGCGCCTCGGTCAGGCACCGCGACCCGGGCGCGAACATGGCCGTGCAGTTCCTGACCTGCGTCGGCAACGAGGTCACGATGGCGAGCGGGCCGGCGGCCGGGCAGCGCGGTCACGTGATCGGCCAGCACGCCTACGTCCTGGTCGACTTCCCCGAGCCCGGCGCTCAGCAGATCACCACCGGAGACCAGGTCACGATCCAGGCGGTCGGGCAGGGGCTGCGCCTGACCGACCACGACACCATCGGCGTCAAGAACTGCTCGCCCGGCCTGATCGAACAGATGCCCGGCGGGACCAGGCCGGACGGCAGGCTGGAGGTGCACGTCGCGGCGAGGATTCCGGCCGAGGCGATCGGAGCCGGCGTCGGCATGATCTCCGAATACGCCAACACCGACCTGATGGGCGCCTACGCCGGGCTCGGCGAGGACCTGTCGCTCGGCCTTGAGGGGCTGCGCATCGGCGACATTGTCGCGCTCGCCGACCAAGACCATCGGTTCGGGCGGGGTTACCGGGCCGGGTACCTGACCATCGGGGTGATCTCGACGGGGCAGTGCATGATGTTCGGCCACGGACCGGGACCCAGCTCTCTGCTCAGCGGCCCGGCCGAGGCGTTCGCGCTGGTCGATGACCCCGATGCCAACCTGGCGACCTGGTACCACGACACCACCGGAGCGCAGTAATGACCGATCAGCCCGTCAGCCTGGCCCCGGTAGCCGTCAACTTGCTCGGCCAGGTCGAGCATCCGGTCTTCGGCGACAGCCCGTACCGGATCGACGCCGACGGTGCCCCCTACGTGCCGGTCGGCGATGGCGGGCTGGTGCTCGGCGTCCGGCTCGGCGACTCGGTGTTCGACACCAGCGGTGATCACGTCGCACCCGGTGCCTGCCTGGTGCACCCAGACGCCGCGGCTCAGCACGCACTGCTGCTCTACGCCTGCATCGGCAACCGCGCCGAGGTCAGGACCGGGGCGTCCGCCGGGGCCGTCGGCGCGGTGCTCGGCAAGCGCGGCGAGACCGGCCGCGTGATCGCCGGCTTCGACGCCGACGAGCTGGCCGCGATGCGACCCGGCGACCAGGTGAGCGTGCGGGCCATCGGGCAAGGCGCCAGGCCGGACTGGCTGCCGGCCGACGTCACGCTGATGAACCTGGACCCGGCCCTGCTGCCCAAGCTCCCGGTGACCGCCGGCACCGCCAGCACCGCCGGCGTCGAGGTCAGCGTGGCGGCGGTAGTCCAGGCGAAGAAGGCCGGCAACGGGCTCGGGCGACCGGCCCCCGCCTGGTGCCTGGACCTTCAGCTCACCGCCGCCGATGGTATCGGCCTGCGATTCGGCGACCTGGTCGCGATTAGCGACATCGACGCCCGCTACAACATGGGCTACCGGCGCGGCTGGATGACGATCGGCGTGCTCGGGCACGGGGCAAGCCCGCTACCTGGGCACGGACCGGGAATGACGGTAATTGCGACGGGCCCGGCCCGGTCATTGCGCCCCCGGGACGACGGCGCTGGTCACACCGGTTTGACCGCCTCTATGCTGATGCTACCGTGACGGGGCTGGCAGAATCGGGGCTGGCAGAATCGG
>Ga0134128_10006589_pt1 | contig 14055 bp, 15 predicted proteins | sample KB31754_FD_96462 | JGI IMG/M metagenome (GOLD analysis project Ga0134128, IMG submission 96462) | Terrestrial soil microbial communities with excess Nitrogen fertilizer from Kellogg Biological Station, Michigan, USA - KB3-175-4 | ecosystem: Environmental > Terrestrial > Soil > Unclassified ... | reverse complement strand
TATTTTGACCCACTCAATACAAAAGATATTGCTCGGGTGTTACAAAAAGCATTTGATCACACCATAGAAGATGTTCGGGTGAAAAAAGAGCAAGGGCAAAAGCAATCTGGTCGGTTCTCTTGGCGGGTTATGGCCAAAGAGACTCTTTCTGTGTATGAAAGTTGCATTAGTCTACGACAGGGTAAATAAGTGGGGAGGGGCAGAAAGAGTGCTTTTGGCACTCCATGCTATGTTTCCTCATGCCCCGCTTTTTACATCAGTTTATAATCCGAAAACTGCCTCATGGGCAAAGGTTTTTGCTGTCAAAACTTCATTTCTCCAGCATATTCCCTTTGTGCGGTCTCATCACCAGCTTTTTCCCTTTCTGATGCCCCTTGCTTTTGAAAGTTTTTCATTTGACGATTTTGATTTGGTTATTTCTGTAACGAGTGAGGCAGCAAAAGGCATTATTACCAAGCCACACACTCGTCACATCTGTCTATGCCTCACGCCAACTCGGTATCTATGGAGTGGATATGCTCATTATTTTAACAATGCATTTTTTAGATTCCTTGCCACCCCAGTTATTCAGTATCTGAGGACATGGGACAGCATTGCTTCCCAAAGGCCAGATACAATGGTTGCCATTTCTGAGGAAGTAAGAAAAAGGATCAAGAAGTATTATCAAAGGGAGTCCATTGTTATCTACCCGCCGTATATGCTTACCGAGACTTCTGTTGAATCCCAAAAAGGAGAGTATTTTCTCGTTGTTTCCCGACTTTCCAGGTTCACTTCTTATAAACGGGTTGATATAGCGGTGCAAGCTGCAACAAAGCTAAATATTCCTTTAAAAATTATCGGGGAAGGAGATATTGAGTATTATAAAAAAATTGCTGGCCCAACAGTAGAATTTTTAGGCAAAGTGTCAGACACGGATCTTCTCTCTTACTATGCTGGGTGCTGTGGGCTTATTTTCCCAGGAATTGAAGATTTTGGACTTGTCATGGTTGAGGCGCAAGCAATGGGAAAACCCGTTATAGCATTGAGAGGTGGAGGAGCATTAGAGATTGTCAAAGAAGGAGAAACCGGCGAGTTCTTTGACAGGCAAACTGTGGAGAGTCTGAGTCAGGTCTTGAAAAGCTTCGATGGTAGCCGCTATAATAAGGAGACTTGCAAGCAGAATGCCAAACGGTTTAGTCTAGAAGCATTTCAAAAAAAGGTGCAAGCAGTTACATCCTAATATATGAAAATAGTTATTTTTGCTGGTGGTGTAGGAAGTAGGCTTTGGCCTCTTTCTCGAAAAAATACTCCAAAACAATTTGAGAAGATTGTTGGAGACAAATCAACCCTTCAGTTGGCTGCACATCGTCTTCAACCGGATTTTGCTTGGGACAATCTTTATGTTGCAACAGGGAAAGTCTTTGCGCAAACAGTTCGTGAACAACTTCCCGAAATGCCAAAAGATCATGTTGTGGGGGAGCCAGTGATGCGTGATGTCGGTCCTGCAGTAGCACTCATGACTGCCATCTTGGCAAAAGAGTCTCCTGATGAACCTATGGCAATTCTTTGGAGTGATCATTTGGTTAGACAAGAAAGCCTTTTTAGAAAAATTCTTTTAACAGCTGGGGAATTTATTAAAGAAGACCCCAATAAAATTATTTTTGTTGCGCAAAAGCCGCGTTTTGCTAGTGAGAATTTGGGATGGATTGATTATGGGGATAAAGTCTTTGAGAAGGAAAATATCCCTTTTTACTCTTTCGAAGCATTTAAATATCGTCCAGATAGCCAAACAGCAGAAAAGTATTTTAAAAGTGGCCACCACGGTTGGAATTTAGGTTATTTTGTGACGACTCCACAATTTCTATGGAAACAATTTGAAAAACATGCTCCCCAAACAGCGGAAAAAATTTCAGAAATTGTAGCTCTTTGGGGCACAGATGCATTCACGCCCAAGCTCGAAGAAGTATATCCAACGCTTGAAAAAATTCACTTTGATAATGTTATTTTAGAAAAACTAAACCCCAGTGATGCATTTGTTACCTGCGAAAATATTGAATGGAGTGATATTGGGGCCTGGGAAGCGCTGAAAGAAGCATTGGCAGTCTCCAAGGATGAAAATGTGACAAAAGGAAGTGTCCTCTTGGAAGATTCACGAGATTCTCTTATTTTTAACTTTAAGAATCAGATGGTTGTTGGTATCGATTTGGATGATTTGGTGGTTGTTAACACAGAGGATGTTTTACTTGTCTGCCCGAAGACATCGGTTCCCAAAATTAAAAAATTTGTGGAAAAGCTGGATGGGACGGAGCATGAACATCTGGCTTAACTATGCCGTACACTGAAGTAAAAAAGAGTCAACTCTACGAAATTGCCAAGAGGTGTTTGGATATTCTTTTTGCACTTATTCTCCTTGTCATTTTTTCTCCTGTTATCCTTCTGGTCATTGTTGCGATTAAAATAAGCTCTCGAGGGCCTATTTTAGCAGATACCCCTGAAAGAGTTGGGAAGAATGGAGAACTGTTTAAAATGTATAAATTTCGCTCCATGGTTGAAAATGCGCATGAAATTCTTCGTAAAAATCCAGAATTTGCCCAACTGCTCGAGTTATACAAAAAAGGAAGTTATAAGCTCAAAAATGATCCAAGGGTAACACCTGTGGGAAGATTTATCAGAAAATATTCTTTGGATGAAATTCCCCAATTGGTAAATATTCTGAGTGGGGATATGAGTTTGGTCGGCCCGCGTGCTTACTATCCTGATGAGCTCCGCGAGCAACAGAAAAAGTATCCAACAACTACCGATGCAGTCAAATTTGTGTTATCAGTACGACCTGGTTTGACAGGCTTTTGGCAGGTCTCAGGACGGTCTCAGATTAATTTTGATAAGCGAATTGCTATGGATGCTGATTATGTCCACAAAAGATCACTTCTTTATGATTTATGGATCATAGCTCGTACCCCGTGGGCAATGGTTTCTGGCAAAGGTGCCCTCTAGCGTGGTTTTTCTGTGATTTTCTTTATTGACAGACAAGTGCTTGGTTCATTAGTATCGTCTTATGGACGGTTTTTCAAAAATTGATTTGGATGCTCCTACACCATCACATTCGCAGCAACCGACAGACCAAATAAACAGAACAGTGTCTATGAAAAAAAGAAAAAAAATCAATTTAGGCAGAGCAGGTATTATTATTGCAGGTGTTGTCGTCTTCCTCCTTCTTTTTAGTATCTTTGGCATTGTCCTCCCAGCGCAAAAAGTATACAAGGATGCAAAAACAACCTATGCAACAGCCAAACTTGCTCTGGCAACCTTAAAACAGGAAGATATTGCTGCGTCTTCAGATCAATTGAATGCTGCCAAACCGCAGCTCCTTCAAACTCAAAAGGATTTGCAGGGAATGTGGTATCTTCATTTCATTCCACTTGCAAATTGGTACTATGATGATGCAACTCATTTAACGCAAGCTGGCGTGTACGGATTGAATGCAGGACAAATTATGGTTGATGCTATTAAGCCATATGCTGATGTGTTGGGTCTTCATGGAGCAGGGAGCTTCACCGGAGGAACGGCGCAAGATAGAATTCAAACTGCTGTGACAACAATGAGTAAAATCACTCCACAAATTGATGCAATTGGAGCACAGCTTGCTTTAGTACAGAAGGAAATGGATCAAGTAGACCCAAATCATTACCCAGCACTTTTAGGAGGTAAGAATATCCAAGATCAGCTCAAAGCAGTACGACTTGGAGTTGATGAGGCAGCAACATTTGTTTCTCAGGCTAAGCCTCTTATTAAAGTGCTTCCTTCACTTCTTGGAGAGCCAACAGAGCAAAAGTATCTTGTCTTGTTCCAAAATGATAAGGAACTTCGTCCAACAGGCGGCTTTATGACGCAATATGCAATTTTTAGTGTTACTCATGGAGTTATCCATGTTGACTCGTCCAGTGATATCTACAATTTGGATAATACTATTGCAAACCACCCTGTGGCACCTCGTCCGATATTGGAATATTTACCCCAAGTGAATACTTGGAACCTGCGAGATACGAATTTGTCTCCGGATTTCTTGGTCTCTATGCAGAATTTTAATAACTTATACAAACAAGCAGGAGGATATGTCCCAGTGTCTGGCATCATCGGAGTTGACACAAACGCATTGGTAGGAGCCATGAATGTCTTAGGAGACATCACGGTGGACGGAACAACTTTCTCAACACAAATTGTTCCCCAGTGTAATTGTGCTCAGGTTATTTATGCCCTCGAACAACAAGTTGATACGCCAGTTAATTATGTAAAGACAAATAGGAAAGCAGTTGTGACAGACCTAATGTATGCTATTATGCAAAAAGCTTTTGCCTCATCTCCAAAGAAATATTGGGGTCCACTGTTCCAAGTTATGATTAATGAGGTTGCTCAAAAGCACATACTCTTTGATATCTATAACCAGGATGCTCAAAGTGGTCTGAAAGCTCTGAATGCGACCGGACAAATTCTTCCTTTCACTGGTGACTATCTCCACGTCAATGACACCAATTTTGGCGGAGCAAAGTCCAATTTATTCCTCCAGGAAGCAGTAACACAAGATTATAGTGTGAAATCAGATGGAACAGTTCAAAAAACGGTGACTATTAATTATAAAAATCCGTTCCCTCCATCTGATTGTAACTTGGAGCATGGAGGCCTTTGCTTAAACGCAGTGCAAAGAGATTGGTTAAGGGTGTATGTTCCTCAAGGGAGTAAACTCGTCTCATCAACTGGTTCTCAAGTCAAAGTCATATCCTACAATGAATTAGGAAAGACCGTGTTTGAAGGATTCCTTACGATTAGACCTTTAGGTGCTGCAACCTACAGCCTGACCTATGATTTACCATTCAAGCTTGCAAATGGCTCAGTCCTTCCTCTCATGGTTCAAAAACAGCCAGGGACAGATAATCAGCAATATACCCTTACTGAAGGATCTCGACAGCTCGATTCTTTTATCCTCCAAACAGACAAAACAGAAAATCTGAAGCTGTAGCTCCTATGCGAACGATTCAAGTTGAAGGGATTATCTTAAAGCGCCGCAATTACGGGGAAGCAGATAGAATTATTACCGTATTTACCCGCGAGTTTGGGAAAATGCAAATCAAGGCAAAAGGAGTAAGAAAAATTGCCAGTAAACGGTCTTCTCATATAGAGCCACTCAATAGATCATCGTTGTCTTTGTATAAAGGTCATATGCTCCCAATTCTGACTGAGGCGACAACTATTGAGAGCTATGCTGATATAAAAAGTGATTTAGGGAGAATTGGCTTTGCTTACCATTTGTGCGAATTGGTCGATGGATTATGTCCGGAAAATCAAGAAATGGGAGAAATATTTACCCTTTTACAAAACGTATTGGTACAACTTTCTTTTTCAACAGATATTCCTGTTATTATTCATGAGTTTGAAGTAGCTCTCCTTACCGTTTTGGGGTATTGGTCACGACAAGAAGAATTACAAAATAATAACATAAATTATCTCATAGAAGGAATACTGGAAAGGAAACTTAAAAGCAGGCAAATTCTTCAGAAGCTTCTATGATACTTCGTTAAAATATATTGTCAAAAAATAACCTGAATATAGGTCTTATTTTTGTTATGAATTTCACAATAAGCATATCTGATGAACAACATAAAAATTGATACCTTATAGGTTAATAAATGAGGTTTATTGACTTAAAATTAGGATAAGGTAATATAGATATATATGATGTCAGCACCACAACCATAAAAGTTCTTCTATAAAGAGAACGAAGAGAACCTCTGAACAACAGGGGTTCTCTATTTTTTTACGCAAACAAAGAAGTATCTGACTGATTGAGGAAATCTCTTCTCCTGTTTTACTGATATAACTTTTTTAATAACAAAATTTTTCCTGAGCATGGCCTTTATTGTCGGCAAAGGAAAGCTTATTTCAGGAATAGTTCTTTCATGAAGTGTATAGAAATTTCCAAATAGCTTCATAAAAAAAGAGAAATGAAATTCCAATTTATTTTTCGTTTTCTTATAGTCTAAAGATGCTACATGTGGTCCAACAGCACGAGTAAAAATAGGAAGTGCTTTGAGTATTTCAAATCTCTCCAGAGAATTACTATCGAAAATAAATACGCCTTTTGCTTCTAAATGCTGAGCAACATGTTTGAAGGTCTGTTCCCAGTCATTTGCGGAGTCAAGGTGATTAATTGCGTCAAACATGCAAAGGATAAGATCAAAAGTCTCGGCTATATGAAAATTAGTCATATTACCTTCAACAAATATGGCATGAGGAATTTTATTTTTTTCAATCGCAAGCATTTCTTTGGAAATATCAAGTCCATAGACTTTCTTCGCTTTTGGAAATAATGTAAGGATATTTCCTGTACCACAGCCTAATTCTAAAACCTTTTGTGGACGAGGAGAATATTTTTTGAGAAGCTCTGCTAGTGGATTTACCAAATGGGAATAATCTCCCATGAGAGTATCATAGAGCTTCGGGAAAATTTTTCCATATCTTGCCATATGCATATTACTATATCTTTCCATGCATCCTTGTCAAGATATGAATTAAGAAAATTTGACAGTATTTTCGGTTGTTGCTATAATCTTTATGGTAGCGTTGAATGGCTTGGCAACCGGGAGCTGCAAAAAATTAAGAAGCAACAAGGGTGGAACCACGACATAGCTCGTCCCTTCAGAAGGACGGGTTTTTTTGTGGAAAAGTTCTTTCAGGTTTGATAGGATAGAGATATGACCAATACACAAACAATGGACAAAATAGTAGCACTCGCCAAACGCCGTGGGTTTTTTTATCCAGGGTCTGATTTGTATGGTGGTTTGGCAAATACGTATGATTATGGTCCAATGGGCACAGAGCTTCTTCGCAATATTAAAAATCTATGGTGGGATAGTTTTGTGACCAAACGTGCTGATATGGTGGGATTGGACGCAAGTATTGTGTCTCATCATCGGATTTGGGAAGCGTCAGGTCATGTGGCAACCTTTGCTGATGCTATGGTTGACTGTAAAAACTGTCGAACAAGACTCCGGGCAGATCATTTAATTGAAGATGCTACAGGAAAGAATGTTGAAGGTTTACCACTAGAAGAGTTAGATATGATTATTGAAGAAAACAATATCAAATGCCCGAATTGTGGGAAGCATGAGTGGACAAAAGTGAGAAAGTTTAACCTGTTGTTTCCAATCCAACTCGGTTTGGTTGAAGGTGAAGGTGGCTCTGCCTATCTTCGGGGAGAAACAGCACAAGGTATGTTTATCAATTTCCAGAATGTTCTCAATTCTACTCGCGTAAAACTTCCTTTTGGTATCGGGCAAATTGGGAAATCTTTCAGAAATGAAATAACGCCCGGTAACTCTATTTTCAGAACCATTGAATTTGAACAGGGAGAGATAGAATACTTTTTTGACGAGAAAAAAACAGATTGGGAGGCACTATTTAATTCTTGGAAAGAATCGATGTGGGAATTTGTTACTAAAAAGCTTGGTGTTCGGGCAGAAAATCTTCGCTGGCGAGCACATACTGATGAAGAAAGATCCTTCTACAGCAAAAAAACTGAAGATTTGGAATATCAATTTCCTTTTGGTTTTAAAGAATTGTGGGGATTAGCTTACCGAACAAATTATGATCTTTCCCAACATCAGGAATTTTCTAAAAAGGATTTAACCGTTACCGATCCTCAGACTGGTGAGAAAACATTACCTCACGTGATAGAACCAGCCGTAGGTATTAATCGGCTTATGCTGACGGTTTTGGCAGACGCTTATACAGAAGAAGAAAATAGGACAGTTCTCAAGCTCTCTCCACGTCTTTCTCCGGTGAAGGCAGCTGTTTTCCCACTTTTGGCAAACAAGCCAGAGTTAACTGATAAAGCACGAGAAGTATTTAAAATGGTTCAAAACAATATTTCGGGCAAAGTCCAGTGGGATGACAGGGGAAATATCGGTAAGCGCTATTTGGCTCAGGATGAAATTGGTACACCTTACAGCATCACTATTGATTTCCAGACATTGGAGGACAATGCAGTGACTGTGCGGGATCGTGACAGTGCACAACAGGAAAGAGTATCGATTACTGATCTTGTATCATATCTTCATCAAAAGCTTGTCTAAAACTCTTGTTGACAAGACTCTCCCCATTTTGCACAATACTTGTATGCAAGGGAAAAAACTGTATCTCATTATCCTAGCGGTTGTTATTGTTCTTTTGGGTGCAGCAGGCGGTTATTATCTCATGGCTCAAAAACAAGTTCAACAGCCAGTTGCCCAGGACCAAAGTGCTCAGGTCTTAACGCTATCTCCGGATGCCATTGGGCTTCAAATTGCCTTCCGGTCTGACAATAAAGCATTAAAGTTCTCAATAAATAAAACGCAGGGAATAACAGATGTTGAATATACTATCTCCTACACTGCCGATCAAAAGGGCCAGCAAGTACAGCAGGGCTTAATCGGTCAAATCACTCCAGATAGCACACAATCTGTTTGGACAACAAATTATCGTGAATTTGGAACTTGTTCATCTGGTGTTTGTCGCTATGACAGTGTCGTCTCTCCAATAACCTTAACGCTTAAGATAACCAAGACAGATGGAAAAGTCTATCAAGTAGTCAAAACAGTGAGTATCCCTCAGTAGGTAAGCTTCCTTTCCACGCAACATTTTCTTGATTCTTCCTAGGGTTATGTTCTTGACAAAGAGATCTCTTAAGAGATATACCTATAGGTAATGACTACACCCGATCGTCCTAAAGGTAAACCAGGCCCAAAAAGAGTGTTGACCCCTGGGGAGCAAAGTTTAGCTGGTATTTTCCTCGCTAGGATATCACAATTAAGCTGCCAACAGGAAGAACTAGAAGGGAGTGAAGAGGCTAGGAGAAAGCATGCTCCTTGGGCAATGCAAGAAATAGGAGAGAAGTTGAATGGTGTAAGAGGGGAGCTCAGTAGGTGGGCAAGAGGATTAAATGATCCAAACCATTCGCAAAAGCCTTGACTATCTCATTGGGTACTTCATAAAAACTTTGCCAGATCATTTTAGAGTATAAGTGTCCAGCTTACTTATTGTTGGACCACTTTTTGAAGGATTTTCTGGCCAGAGAAGTACTGCTCCCATAACTCCAATTGCGAAAGGTATACCAATAACAAGTATCTGTTCTGCTCCATGAGTAGCTTGAGCAAGTTTAGAAACATTCTGCCCCAGCATTGTGAGTTGCGAGAGATATTCAGCAAATCTTATACCAAAGTATGTTCCCAACGTAGGTCCACCAAAACCAATACTAATGGCAGCAAGCCTCCGTGCAGTTCTTCCGGCAATTGCTAGAGGAGTCTTCCTCCATTCCCGAGATTTTTGTGGACATTCTCCGATTTCTACCATAGAAAGCTTATAATGGTTATTGTTCTCCCTGTCAAGCTTCATACTATATTCCCCAAAAACATACTGGTAGTGCTCTTCTGAAAATTAAGCAACTAAACTAGCAATTTCTTGCCTGTTTTCCTCTTGACAAGGATATATCTGTTGAGTGATGATATATAAGTAGTCTAAAGTAGGAAAAAGTATATGTTAATAGGGCAGTTTGATAGTAAAGTAAGCGTAAAACACCAAGTAGCTTTTCCAAAAAAGTTTCGGGAAGTTTTGGGCGATAAGCTTATTATCACAAAAGGGTTTGAAACATCACTGCTTGTTATAGCAGAGTCACAATGGGCAACAGTGCTGGAAGATATCGAAAAGAGTTCAGTAACTCGCGCAAGCGCTCGTGAGACAAAGCGATTTCTACTTGGAGGAGCAGCATTCGTCGACTTAGACGACAAAGGAAGATTTATTGTTCCTGATTATTTGCGAGAGTTTGCATCGCTTGAGGAAGAAATCGTTTTTATTGGACAAGACACGTATGCTGAAATTTGGGATAAAAAACATTGGAATGATTACAATCAGGAATTGGCAAAAAATATTAGTGAAATAGCTGAGAAAGTAACTGTCCGGAAAGAAGTAATTGGCAATGAGTAGCTATCATACAAGTGTTCTTTTACAAGAAGCAGTAAATGCTTTACAGATACAAAAAGACGAAAAATACATAGACACCACGCTCGGTGCTGGTGGCCATACCAAAGAAATTGTGCATCGGGGTGGCATTGTTTTGGGTATCGACCAAGACGAGGAAGCTCGGGAAGAAGCCAAGAGAAATCTTACTAACCTTCCTGTTACCGTAGTCTACGGGAATTTTTCCAATCTTTTAACAATTGCGAGAGAGAATGGATTTGATACAGTAAGTGGCGTTTTGTTTGACATCGGTGTATCAAGCCATCAATTCGACGAAGGAGGACGAGGTTTTTCATTCCAATTTGACACACCACTCGATATGCGGATGGATAAAAATCTGGGTGTCACAGCAGCGGATTTAATAAACGGTTTAACAAAAGGAGAATTAGTTGAACTCTTTATTAAGTACGGTGAAGAAAAGTTTGCTCATCGGATTGCAAATAACATTATTCGCATTCGTGAGGAGCATCCAATTGTCACAACAGGAGAGCTGTCAGATGTCGTTGTGAGGAGTTATCCCGTAAAAGGGAAAATACATCCAGCAACAAAAGTCTTTCAAGCCTTAAGAATTGCAGTCAATGACGAGCTGAATGCTCTCAGAGAAGCACTGCCACAGGCAGTAGAACTCTTAAAAAGTGGGGGAAGAGTGGCGGTTATCACCTTTCACTCTTTGGAAGACAGAATTGTGAAGGAATCGTTCCTCCGGTTTGGAGAAGAAGGACTGGGTACAGTGATTACCCGTAAACCTATCCAGCCAACAGAGGAGGAAATACAGAAAAACAAAAGGGCAAGAAGCGCAAAACTTCGAGTCTTTGAAAAAAAATAAGTATATGAAAAGAGCAAAATTATTTTTAACAGTATTAGTAGGCATAACATTGGTACTTTCTTTGGCTCAGATTGCCGTTTCTAATGCCTTCTCAACAAGCGGCATTGCATTAGGGGCTATGCAGAATCAGATTGCCCAACTTCAGAATGAGAATATGGTACTTCGTACACAGGTGTTCACACTCTCATCCTACACACATATTGCTTCCAGTGCCTCAGAGATGGGATTTGTTCCAAGCAAGAGCCAAATTGTTTTAGGAACCTCAAAACCATTGGCTATACGACAATGAGATGGCGCTACATAACAATACTCATTATTTTCCTTTTTGCCTTCGCGACCATTATCGGTAAGCTTTTCTATTGGCAGGTTGTTCAGGCTGATATGCTTTCTCAATTAGGTAAATCCCAATATGGGCAGGTGGTAAATCTACAACCCAAACGCGGAGATATTGAGACGTCAGATGGTTTTCCCTTAGCAACAACAGCACTTTCCTACTTAGTGTTTGCGAATCCAAAAGAAATAACGAATGTTGATGCCGTTGCGACTCAGTTAGCTCCTCTTCTTTCCATAGATAGCGCAACAATCAGTGCCAAATTGCAGACAAATTCCTATTGGGTTTCTCTCAAAGATTTTGTCCCTTCCCAAACAAAAGACGAGGTCGAGAAGCTCAATATTCCAGGCGTTGGATTTCAAGAAGATTACTCCAGATTATATCCTGAGGCTTCTATGGCAGCACAGCTGTTGGGATTTGTGGGAAAAGATGCGAATGGGGATGATAAAGGATATTTTGGGCTTGAAGGATACTATGATAGACAGCTTATGGGGAGGGCGGGGCAAGCAGTTCAGATTCATGATGCTCTGGGCAGACCAATTTTGTCTCAGCTCTCTGGTGTCCAGCAGACACAAGATGGAAGGACACTTGTGCTGCATGTAGATCGGGCAGTGCAATATCTTGTAGAGAATATTCTGAAAGAGAATGTTGATAAATTTGAAGCGACAAGCGGGATGGTCGGCATTATGGACCCAAAGACTGGGGCAATTATTGCCATGGCTTCATACCCATCATTTAGTGAAAGTGATTATTGGGATTATGATCAATCATTGTATAAAAACCCATTTATTACTGATTTGTATGAACCAGGCTCAACCATGAAACCGTTAGTAATGGCAGGAGCAATTAATGATGGTCTCGTTACTCCCTATACCCAGTGTCCAATATGCTCGGGACCTGTACAGGTGGGGGATTATGCAATTCACACGTGGGATGATCACTATTTTCCAAATACAACAATGATGGATGTTCTGAAGCATTCAGATAATACAGGAATGGTATACGTCTCAGAAAAAATGGGACTGGATAGGATGCTTTCTAACTTTTCTAAATTTGGGGTTTCAGATACCACCAATATTGATCTGCAAGGAGAGGTAGCCTCAACCATCAGGGACAGGCAAACATGGTATCCGGTGGATGTGGCAACGAGTGCTTTTGGGCAGGGAATTGCGGTAACGCCTATGGAGCTTTTAGATGGGTTTGCTGCAATTGCAAACAACGGAACACGAATGGAGCCCCATGTTGTGGACCATGTTATAACCAGTGATGGACAAACACTGACTATTCCGCCAAAGGTTGTTGATCAGCCAATTACCCCAACGACTGCCAAAATCGTTACAGAAATGCTTGTGTATACGGTTAATAAGGGAGAGGCAGCGTTTGCCAGACTTCCAGGATATCGAATTGCCGGAAAAACAGGTACAGCATCTATTCCTGTTTCGGGACATTATGACCCGACTAAGACAATTGCTTCGTTTATTGGTTTTGCACCTGCAGATAATCCAAAGTTTGCTATGCTGGTTATTATGAATGATCCGAAAGCGTCTCCTTGGGGGTCAGAAACTGCAGCACCTGTCTTTTTTGAAATTGCTAAAAATTTGCTTGCTTATTACGGTGTTCCCCCCACTCCTGGAGAATAATAGTAGTTCTGCTATAACAGTTTTGAATTTTTTTGCAGTAAAGTATCTTTATTGAAAAATAAGTTTTATTCTTTCTTTTAGTTCCAATTTTTCTTTTTGTATTGTTCCCTCAGGCAGTTCTAAAACATTTTTATAGATAGGGTTCCAAAAAAAGAAATGGTTGGCTTTTAGGTTTTGTTTAACTTTATATACAGTATAGTCATCTGTTAGTATGACTACATCAATGGGAAATCTCATCCCAAATGTATGGATTCCCCATCTGGTCTGAAAAAATAAAGGATAGGATTCTTTCTCACCTAAAAGTCCTTTTGATTTCTCAAGAAATGTTCGTGCCTGTTTGGCCTTGAGTATTTTCATATAAAAAGTATAAGCATAGTGGAGTTACCATGCAAGAAACAGTATAATAAGACTATTATGTGGCAGAAGGCTAAAAATATCTATCACTTGTTCGTTGCCATCTTTGCAAACGTTCTGTACGGCTTCCCCGCTCAAAAGTTGACTGTCATTGGGGTAACCGGGACAGATGGAAAGACTACAACCACGAGTCTTATCTATCATATTCTGAAAGAAAATGGCTATCCTGCCTCTCTTATTTCAACTGTGGGAGCAGTCATTCATGGAAAGACCTCTGATATTGGTTTTCATGTCACCAATCCTTCCTCTTTGCCTTTGCAACGATTCTTATCTCACGTAGTAAAGCAAAAAGACAGATATTTGGTCTTAGAGGTGACTTCTCACGGGTTAGATCAGAATAGAGTGTGGGGAATTCCTTTTGCAATTGGCGTGTTAACAAATATTACTCATGAGCATTTGGATTATCACAAGACATATGATAATTATGTACGGACCAAGACTAAGCTATTAAATATGGCAGATATTGCTATTCTTAATAAAGATGACAATTCGTTTTCTTACGTGCAGAAATACCTCAAAAAGGATAAAAAAGTCCTGACATATGCACTCAGTCAAAAAGGAGATATTTCGCAAGGAAGCATACAAATTCCGAAGCATTTTTTAGGTAAGCACAATACCTACAATGCGCTTGCTGCAATTGGCGTTGCAAAACAACTTGGAATTAATGAAAACCTTATTCAAAAAGCACTTACCTCATTTGTTTTTCCATCAGGGAGGGGAGAAATAGTCTATAGCAATAGTTTTACTGTCATGATAGATTTTGCTCACACACCTAATGCGTTTGAGCAGCTTCTCTCATCACTTCGCAACCAAACAAAAGG
>Ga0134128_10006588_pt1 | contig 14056 bp, 11 predicted proteins | sample KB31754_FD_96462 | JGI IMG/M metagenome (GOLD analysis project Ga0134128, IMG submission 96462) | Terrestrial soil microbial communities with excess Nitrogen fertilizer from Kellogg Biological Station, Michigan, USA - KB3-175-4 | ecosystem: Environmental > Terrestrial > Soil > Unclassified ... | reverse complement strand
GATTTTCATGAACGTCTTCGACTGTCACGTCAACCGCTATCCAACCGACGGCACGATTGCATACCGCCACTACAACCACGGCCGGTTCATTCATGCGGCGGACGAGAAGGCCAGCCTCGACAACGAGCAGGCCTCGATCGGGATCACCACGTCGCACGGGAAAGTCCTGGTCCGTCAGATCGCGGGGTTGGTGGCCCGCCGGATCGTCACCGATCACAGCGTGGGGGCTGCAGTGCAACAAGGGCAGCGGCTGGGCATGATCCGCTTCGGCTCGCGTGTGGACCTCTTTTTGCCGCGCGGGACTCGCGTTCTCGTGCGCGAGGGTGACAAGACCCGCGTCGGCCTTACCCTGGTGGCTCAATGGAGCTGATTCCCCGTCGTCCCCATCTGCGCCGGCCCAACATGCGGCGTGTGGTCGTGGTGATGCCGAGCGCATTCACGCTCGGGAACCTTTTCTTCGGGTTCTGGTCGATCGTCTCGGCCTTCAACGGCAATTTCCGTTGGGCGGGATGGTTCATCGTCTTCGCGGCCATCCTGGACATGCTGGACGGCCGGGTGGCCCGCCTCTCCAAGACCAACAGCCGGTTCGGCGCCGAGCTCGACTCGCTGGTGGACGTGATCTCCTTCGGCGTCGCGCCGGCCCTGCTCATGTATTTCCTCGACTTCGCGGCGGGCGGGCGCTTCGCGTGGGTCCTTTGCTACATCTATGTAGTCGCGGTCGCGCTCCGGCTCGCGCGCTACAACGTACTGGCCGACAGCAAGCCGACGCCGGGATGGTTCACCGGCATGCCATCGCCCGCAGCCGGCTGCACGCTCGCGGTGTATTACCCCTTCAGCCAGACCGAATGGTATCGGGCGTCCCTCGCCTACCTCGACCTGCAGCATCAGGGTCTTGTGGTTCTGATCCTGCTGCTGTCGGTGCTGATGGTGAGCAACGTCAAGTATCCCCGCTTCCCACCCATCGGGCTCAGATCCGGGCGGGGCATCTTCGGCCTGGTGGTGCATCTCGGGATCCTTCTCGGCGGCGTGCTCGCTCCCGAGCATTTCCTCTTCCCGCTGGGGCTGGTCTACATGGTCTTTGGCGCCACTCGAGCCTTGGTGCTCGGCCTGATGGAGCGCGCCGAGACAGAGGTGCCTGGGCCGCTGCCGGAAAGCGTCGAGAGCGATGACGCGGATCTGGCGGAGCGCCGGCGGCCCTGGGGCGAACGGCGGCAGGGGCCGACACCATGAGCTTCCGCATCCACGTTCGGGTGATGCCGCGGGTGGGGTTGTTGGACCCGCAGGGACAGGCCGTCGAGCACGCGCTGTGTGCCCTGGGCTTTTCCGGCGCCGGCGCCGTGCGAGTCGGACGGGCCATCGAGTTGACGGTCTCCGCGGCCTCGCGGGACGAAGCGGAGGCGCGAGCCCGCCAAATGTGCGATCGACTGCTGGCGAATCCGGTTACCGAGGACTACTCCGTGGAGATTGAAGACTGATGCAGCGGGTGGCGGTCGTGCGATTCCCTGGAAGCAACCGCGATCTCGACGCCGTGCTGGCCGCCGAGCGGGTGGGGAGCGAGGCGTACTACGTCTGGCACCGCGACACCGACCTCCAGCAGGCCGACGTGGTCATCCTGCCCGGTGGCTTCAGCTACGGCGACTACCTGCGCTCCGGCGCCATTGCCCGATTCAGCCCGGTCATGGGTGCGATCCAGCGACACGCGGCCGACGGCGGCGCGGTGATCGGGATCTGCAATGGATTTCAGATCCTTTGCGAGGCGGGCCTGCTTCCGGGCGCGCTGGTGCGCAACGCCAGGCTGTCGTTCGTGGCCAAACCGGTGGACCTGCGGATCGAGCGCACCAGCACGGTGTTCACCAACGCGTTCAGCAAGGGCGCCAAAGTGCGGGTCCCCGTCGCGCACGGGGATGGGCGCTTCGTCGCCGACGCGGCGACCCTCGACCGCATCGAGGCCGAGGATTGTGTCCTGGTTCGCTATCTGCCTGCGGGGACCGGGATCGAACCCAACCCGAACGGCTCGGACCGGGACATTGGCGGTGTCTGCAACCCCGCCGGAAACGTCGTCGGGTTGATGCCGCATCCCGAAAACGCGGTGGACGCGCTGCAGGATTCGCAAACCGGGCGCGGCTTCTTCGACTCGATGGCGGCATGGCAACCACTGGTGGCGAGGGGCTGATATGCGGCGTGTCGTCCTCCTCGCCGATCGGACTCAAGACGACACTCCGCCTGGCAATGCTGCCGGGAGGGCTCTATGACGATCAACAGGCTCAGCAAGAACGAAGGCGAACACTTCACCATGCACGATCAAGAGCTGCTGAAGAAGCAGCGAGAGTTGGCCGAAGCGGCTCAGGCGGCGGCTGAACGCCGCTTGCATTTGATGAAGTGTCCCAAGGACGGCTACGACCTCGAGAGCCGCCATTACCACGGCGTAGAGGTCGAGCAATGTACCAACTGCGGCGGCGTCTGGCTGGACCGCGGGGACCTCGAGATCATTCGATCGCGCAAGGACCACACTGGTATGGTTGACCGCATCGTGAACGACGTACTGGTGTCGCTGGGCGGGGATCGAAGAAAGACCAAGCGTGGCTGAGCCGCGAGTCGCTGAGGTACCACGTCGGAAGCCGGCGGGGCTCACTGCCGAGTCGTTTCCCGGAGAGCGGTCGGTCACGCCACAGGTCGTGCGCGAGCACAACCTCAATGATCTCGAGTACGACCGGATCGTGAAGCTGCTGGGCCGCACGCCAACCCTGACCGAGCTGGGCATCTTCTCGGCGCTCTGGTCCGAACACTGCTCGTACAAACACTCCAAGTCCATCCTTCGCCTCTTCCCCACCGAAGGGCCCCGCGTGCTGCAGGGGCCGGGCGAGAATGCCGGCGTGCTGCGACTCCCCGATGGATGGGCAGTCGCATTCAAGATCGAATCCCATAACCATCCCTCGGCGGTCGAGCCCTATCAGGGCGCGGCCACCGGCGTCGGTGGGATTCTACGGGACGTGTTCACGATGGGGGCCAGGCCAGTCGCCGTGCTCAACAGCCTCAGGTTCGGCTCACTCGACTTGCCGCGCAATCGTTACCTCTTCGCGGGCGTGGTGCGCGGCGTCGGCGACTACGGTAACTGCGTCGGTGTCCCGACTCTCGGCGGCGAAGTGAGCTTCGCGCCAGGGTACACCGGGAACCCCCTGGTGAACGCGATGTGTGTCGGGCTCCTGCGGGAACAGGACCTGATGCGCGCGCGGGCACACGGCGTGGGCAACGTCCTTCTGGTCGTTGGGTCTCGCACCGGGCGCGACGGCATTCACGGCGCCAGCTTCGCCTCGGAGGAGCTGTCGGAGAAGAGCGAGGCCCGCCGGCCCCAGGTGCAGGTGGGCGATCCCTTCACGGAAAAGCTCCTGCTCGAGGCCACCCTCGAGCTGATCACGTCGGATCTCATCGTCGCGGTGCAGGACATGGGCGCTGCCGGGCTCACCAGCTCGTCGGCCGAGATGGCCGCGCGAGGCGGCGTGGGCGTCGAGATCGATACCGGCCTGGTCCCGACCCGGGAAGAAGGAATGACGCCGTACGAGATCCTGCTCTCCGAATCGCAGGAACGAATGCTGGTGGTGGCCGAGCCGCACCGGGTGCCGGCAGTCCAGGCCGTGTGCGACAAGTGGGAGCTCACTGCGACTTCAATCGGCCGGGTGACGGACGATGGCGTCTTCCGGGTGCGGCACCATGAGCGGGTGGTTGCCGCGATCCCCGGTCAGCCGCTGGTGGACGACTGCCCCATCTACCACCCCGAGGCGCGCGAGGGAGACGAAGCCCGGGCCCGCCGCGCTGCCCGTCCACCGACGCAAACTCGGCTGCCGGATCCGGAGCGCGCCCTCGAGACGCTGCTCGACGCTCCCAGCCTCGCCAGTAAACGGTGGGTCTACGAGCAGTACGACTCCACCGTTCAATCGGCTACGGTGATCGGCCCCGGAAGCGATGCCGGCGTTCTACAGATCCCCGGGACCGAATTCGGGCTTGCCGTGACCACCGATTGCAACGCGCGGCTGGTAGCCCTCGATCCGTACGAGGGTGGCAAGGCCGCGGTCGCCGAGGCCGCCCGCAACATCGCCTGCGCCGGCGCGCTGCCTATCGGGATCACGGATTGCCTGAACTTCGGGAACCCGGAGAAGCCCGAGGTGTTTTTTCAGTTCCGCGAGGCGTGTCGCGGTGTGGCCGACGCCTGCCGAGCCTTCGAAACGCCCGTGACCGGCGGCAATGTCTCGTTCTACAACGAGAGCCCGACCGGTGCCGTGGATCCAACGCCGGTCGTCGGTATGGTCGGCCTGCTCGAGCCGGTGTCCGCGCGGGTCGGAAGCCATTGGGTAGAGCCGGGCGACGCCATCGTTATCCTGGGCGCGACCCGAGGAGAGCTGGGTGGTTCGGCGTACTGTGCAGAGCTGCTCGACTTCGTGGGCGGTCAACCGCCTGCCGTCGATCTCGCGGCCGAGCGTGGCCTTCAACGCCTCTTGGTTGCGGCCGCGAAGGCAGGCCTGATCCGCTCGGCGCACGATTGCGCCGAAGGCGGCCTGGCGGTCGCGCTGGCGGAGGCTGCGATCGGGGGCCCGTATGCGACGCGCAGCCTGGGTGCCGCTCTGGATCTTCGAGGCTACGCGGAGGCGGTGGCGTTGGAGCAACTTCTTTATGGCGAGGATGGCGCGCGAGCCGTGGTCTCCTGTGCCCCTGAGTCGGTGAAGGCCCTTACCAGGCTCGCCGCGGAACACGGCGTGCCGGTCTTCGCCGCCGGCACGGTTGGCGCGCCGAACGGACGGCTGGAACTCGAGGTTCCGGGCCCGAGGTTGTCGTGGGACACGATCGCGCTCCGGCGCATCTACTACGATGCGATTCCCCGGCGCATGGCGCACGCGGAGCAGGATCGCTAGGAGACCCTATTTCATGTGCGGGATCATCGGAGTCTCGGGGCTGAACGACGCGGCCAAACTCGCTTATCTCGGCCTGTACGCGTTGCAGCATCGCGGACAGGAGAGTGCCGGCATCGTCGCCATCGACGCCGAGGGCCGGCCTCGGTCCTCCCGGGGCATGGGCCTGGTGTCGGAGACCTTCGACGAAAGCATCCTGGCCAACCTCCCGGGCGATGTCGCCGTCGGCCACACCCGGTATTCCACTACCGGCAGCACGGTGCTCGCAAACGCACAGCCCGCCAGCGTGAGCACCCGTTCGGGCCCCCTGGTCATCGCACACAACGGCAATCTGACCAACGCAGCCGCGCTCAAGCGGGAGCTGGTGGAGCGAGGCGCGATCTTCACCACCTCCACCGACACCGAGGTGCTGGTGCACCTGATCGCCCGCTCCGAGGCCAAGAGCGTGGACGACCGCATTCGCGATGCGCTGGAGCAGGTGGACGGCGCCTACAGCCTGGTGCTCACCGTCGGGCGCACCATGTACGCCGTGATCGACAGCCGTGGCTTCCGGCCGCTCGTCCTCGGTCGATTGAATGGGGGCATCATCGCGGCGTCGGAAACCTGCGCGCTCGATCTGGTCGGGGCCACTCTGGTCCGAGAGCTCAAGCCGGGCGATTTCCTGAAGATCGAAGACGGCGAGGTGGTGGAGCTCCCTCGTCTCTCCCCCCGTCCAGTCAGCCGGTGCGTTTTCGAGCTGATCTATTTTGCGCGCCCCGATAGCCGGGTCTTCGGTGAGTCGGTGGACCGGGTTCGCCGCGAGCTGGGCCGTCAGATTGCCCGCGAGCATCCGGCGCCCGGCTCCGATGTGGTCTTCAGCGTGCCCGACAGCTCCAATGCAATGGCGCTTGGCTTTGCCGAAGAATCGGGCATCAAGCTCGAGAACGGACTCATCCGCAACCATTACGTGGGTCGGACCTTCATCAATCCGAGCCAGGCGCTTCGAGTCGCCAAGGTGCGGATCAAGTTCAACCCAGTCCGTGACGTGATTGCCGGGAAGTCCGTCGTCGTGGTGGACGACAGCCTGGTGCGAGGCAATACCAGCAAGGGACTGGTTCAGATGATCCGCGGGGCCGGAGCCCGCGAGGTACATCTGCGCCTCGGCTCGCCGCCGATCACCGGACGGTGTCACTACGGGATTGATACCCCAACGCGTGAGGAGCTGATCGCGGCGACCCACTCGGTCGAGGAGATCCGCCAGTTCCTGGGCGTTGATTCACTGGGTTATCTGTCGTTGGACGGCATGCTGCGCGCGGCCGGTGGTCCGAGCAACTTCTGCCATGCGTGCTTCTCGGGGCAGTACCCCACCGCGGTGCCTGACGATCTCGTCCACCTGCGCCACGCCTCACCGCTCGTGGCCACGCCCGCATGAGCGGGTCGTTCACCCAGCCGCAGGTCTACTTCTTCGGGCAGGGCCGCGCCGACGGAACAGCGGCCATGAAGGATGTGCTGGGTGGGAAGGGTGCCGGTCTCGCCGAGATGACGACTCTCGGCATACCCGTCCCGCCCGGATTCACGATCGCCACCAGCGTCTGCCACAGCTACCTCGAGAGCCGCCAGTTCTCTCCCCGCCTCCGCAGTCAGGTCGAGCACAGCCTCCAACGACTCGAAGCCGTCACCGACCGCCAGTTCGGTGGGGCGGAGCATCCCCTGCTGGTGTCGGTCCGTTCGGGCGCGCCCGTATCCATGCCGGGAATGATGGAGACGATTCTCAACCTGGGGCTCAACGACACTACCGTCGAAGGCCTCGCGGCACAGGCCGGGAATCCGGCGTTCGCCTGGGACTCGTACCGCCGGTTCGTACAGATGTACGGCGCCGTCGTGTTCGAGCTCTCCAAGCAGCCCTTCGAGCATCGCCTCGACGCGCGCAAGCGGGAGTGTGGCGTCGCCCGGGAGATCGACCTGCCGGTTCCCGTCATCCAGGCCCTGGTGCGTGAGTTCAAGGAGCTGGTGAGGCAGCACACCGGCAAGCCCTTTCCCGACGACCCGGTGGCGCAGCTCTGGGGCGCCATCGCCGCCGTCTTCTCGAGCTGGAACACCCGGCGTGCCATGGATTATCGGAAGCTCCACAGCGTGCCCGACACGATGGGAACGGCGGTCAACGTGGTTGCCATGGTGTTCGGCAATGTGGGCGAAGACTCGGGAACCGGCGTCGCCTTTACCCGCGACCCATCTACCGGCGAAACCGGCCTCTACGGGGAGTATCTGCTGAACGCGCAAGGCGAGGACGTCGTCTCCGGCACCCGCACGCCGGAGCCGATCGCGACCCTCGCGGGTCGTATGCCCCACGCCTATCAGGAGCTCGAGCGGACCGCCCGCGTTCTGGAGCGCCACTTCCGCGACGTTCAGGACCTCGAGTTCACCATCGAGCGGGGTCGGCTGTACATGCTGCAAACCCGCCGAGCTCAGCGGTCGGGACCTGCCGCGGTTCGGATCGCGTGCGACATGGTGGATGAGCGGCTCATCAGCCAGGACGAGGCCGTCGCCCGAATTCCACCGAAAGATCTCGATCAGCTGCTCCATCCGACCATCGATCAGGCCAGCCGGCTCGACCTGCTGGCCATCGGGCTGCCGGCCTCGCCGGGCGCCGCATGCGGCACCGTGGTTTTCGACGCCGATCGCGCGGAGAGGCTCGGTCGCGGCGGTCAGCCGGTGATCCTGGTCCGGCGCGAGACCTCGCCGGAAGACTTTCACGGAATGGTGGTGGCGAAGGCGGTGCTCACAGCACGCGGAGGGATGACCTCGCACGCAGCCGTGGTCGCGCGCGGCATGGGCAAGCCATGCGTGGTGGGAGCAGCGAGCATCGATGTGGACGAGCCCAACCACCGGTTCTCCGTCGATGGCCGCGTGGTCCAGGAAGGGGAGTGGATCAGCCTCGACGGAGGAAACGGCAAGGTTTTCGCCGGACAGGCGCGCCTCATCGAGCCGACGCTGGGCGAGCATTTCAAGCAGCTCATGGGGTGGGCCGACAGCGTTCGCCAGCTCCGCGTACGGGTGAACGCCGATACCCCTGCCGACGCACACCGGGGCCGCGATTTCGGGGCGGAGGGGATCGGGCTCTGCCGCACCGAGCACATGTTCTTCGAAGGTGACCGCCTCGTCGTCATGCGGGAGATGATCCTGGCGCAAGACGAGGCCGGGCGGCGCAGCGCGCTGGACAAACTGCTGCCGATGCAACGGGGTGACTTCGAGGCCATCTTCCGCGCAATGGAGGGGTTCCCAGTCACTATTCGGCTGCTCGACCCACCGCTCCACGAGTTCCTGCCCAAGGAAGACGCCGAGATCGAGACGCTGGCTCGCCAACTGGGCCGCCCATTTGACGAGATCCGCCGAGCCGTTCAGGGGCTGCAAGAGGTCAATCCGATGCTGGGCCTTCGCGGGTGTCGCCTCGGCATCGTGCACCCTGAGATCACCCAGATGCAGGCCCGAGCGATTTTCGAAGCGGCCTGCGCCATCGCAGCTCGGCGCGGGCTGGTCCTGCCCGAGATCATGATTCCGCTCACTGCGACGGTGGTCGAGTTCCGAAAGCAGGCGCTGGTGGTACGCCGCGTGGCGGAGGATGTCTTCAACGAGCGCCAGATGACGGTGCCGTATCTCCTCGGGACCATGATCGAGCTGCCACGGGCGGCAGTGACGGCAGATGAGCTTGCGCTCGAAGCCCAGTTCTTTTCGTTCGGCACCAACGACCTGACCCAGACGACCTGGGGACTCTCCCGCGACGACGCCGGGCGCTTTCTTCCCCAGTACATCGAGCAGGGCGTGGTGGCGAGCGACCCGTTTCAGGAACTGGACCTCCCCGGCGTGGGCAAGCTGATTCAGATGGCCTGCGAGCTGGGAAGGAAGACCCGAGCCGACCTCAAGCTCGGCATCTGCGGCGAGCACGGCGGAGAGCCCAACGCGGTGGCGTTCTGCCACCGGCTGGGCGTGAACTACGTTTCGTGCTCACCGTTTCGGGTTCCGATCGCGAGGCTGGCCGCGGCGCAGGCAGCGTTGGCCGAGCGGGGGACGATGGACCGCACGAGGGCGACGGTCTAGCGCGCGAAGCAGCTACGCGCTATCCGCTTTCCGTCTGGATCGGAAGCATCGCTTCTTCGAGCAATGCGGATAGCGAATAGCGAACAGGAGTCCCAATGCCCCAGCCACTCGTCGGAATCATCATGGGCAGCGATTCGGACTGGCCCGTCATGCAGCACGCCGCCAAGCGGCTCAAGGATTTCGACGTGCCCTGGGAGGCTCGGGTCCTCTCGGCCCATCGCACCCCCGACCTCGCTGTCGCGTACGCCGAGCAAGCCAGCAAGCGCGGGATTCGCTGCCTGATCGCAGGAGCCGGCGGAGCCGCCCACCTGGCCGGTGTTCTCGCCGCCAAGACGACTCTTCCGGTGCTCGGCGTGCCCATGCCCAGCAAGCATTTGCAGGGACTCGACTCGCTGCTCTCCACCGTCCAGATGCCGGGAGGCATCCCCGTCGCCACCTTCGCCATCGGCGAGGCGGGTGCAGCGAACGCTGCCCTCTTCGCGGTGGCGATGTTGGCGGGCACGGATGAGACGCTGGCCCGCCGCCTGGCGGACTTCCGGAAAACCCAAGCAGACAAAATTCAGAAAATCACACTCCCCGACCCGACCTGATTTCGAATCAAGGACATTCAACCCATGTTGATCTTGTTGACGCTCTCGCTGGTGTCGAGCGCTGGGTTCCCCGCCCCGGCGCGGGTCCCCGCTGCCGACCCCGCGTGCATTACCATGAACACGAAGAACCTTCCGCTCGCCACCAGGAAAAGCCCGCTCGACTCGGTCGCTTTCACCGCCGCCGGCAGCCGGGTCAAGGTGTGCTACGGACGCCCGTCGCTCAAAGGCAGGCACATGCTCGGCGGCGACGCCGTGCCCTACGGAAAGATCTGGCGCACCGGGGCCAATGAGCCGACCATGATCCACACAACCGGGCCGATTTCCATCGCCGGTATCAAGGTGGCCGCGGGCAGCTACTCGCTGTACACGGTTCCCGGCCCTAACCAGTGGGAGGTGATCGTAAATCGCTCGATCACCCAGTGGGGCGAGGAGTCCAATTACACGGATGCCGTGAAGGCACAGGAAGTGGGGCGGGCCAAGGTGCCCGCCGAGGGACTGCAGCAACCGGTGGAGACGTTCACGATCAAGCCTGATCCCGCAGCCGGTGATGCAAAGGCACTGGTGCTCGAGTGGGAGAAGACGAGGGTGAGCATCCCACTGGGTACGTAGCGTCGCCCGTCCGCGCGGTCCGGTCAGCCGGCGGCCAAACCGCCGGCTGCGGCAAGCCGGACGCAGCCCACCAGTCGGTCCACCTCCGCCGCCGTGGTGTAACAGGCGCACCCCGCTCTTACGAGGCCGTCACGGGCATAGCCCAGCCGCTCGACCGCTGTCGTCGCATAGAAATCTCCGCTCGACACGAACACACCCCGCGCTGCGCAGGCCCGCGCCACCTGGTCCGCCGTTCGCCCCTCGACGACAAACGACATGGTCGGTGTGCGGGGCAGCCCGGGCGTCGGCCCGAATCGGCGTACCCCGGGGACCCCCCCCAAGCCTTCCCACATTCGGCGCAGCAGCACCTCTCCTCGCCGGTGCAGGGTATCGAACGTGACCGCGAGACGCTCGCGGCGGGTGCCGTCGGCCGGCGCCAGCGCGGCGAGAAAATCGAGCGCGGCTTTCAGCCCGACGATTCCCTCGTGGTTCTGAGTCCCCGTCTCGAGCTTTTCGGGCGCCACGGAGGGGGCTGGATCGAGCTTTGGGATATCGAGCTCGTCGAGCAGCCCACGCCTTCCCCAGAGAACGCCGAGATGCGGGCCGTACACCTTGTACGCGGACCACACCAGGAAATCGGCGCCCGATGCTTTCACATCGGGGAGCACGTGCGGGGCGTAATGGACCGCGTCCACGAAGGTGAGCGCCCCGGCATTCCGGGCTAGTGCGGCAGCAGACGCGATGTCGTTGACGGTACCTAGCGCGTTCGACGCCCCCCCAATCGCAAGAAGCCTGGTACGCGGGCCGATGGCACGCTCGAGCGCCGGCCAGTCGAGCTGGCCGGTTTCCGTTCGCAGCGGCACCGACCGGACGGTGATCCCGCGCTCCTGCTCGAGCCGGCGCCACGGAGCGACGTTAGCGTGGTGGTCCAGCTCCGTCACAATGACCTCGTCGCCCGATCCCCAGTGGCGCCCCAGTCCGCGGGCCAGATGAAACGCCAGCGTCGTCATGTTCGCGCCGAACGCGATCTCGTCGGGAGCGCCATTGAGGAAGTCGGCCCCTGCCGCCCGAGCCTCTTCGATGAGCTGATCGGTCTCTTGGCTGGTCGGATACTGCCAATGCGTGTTGGCGTTGTGATGCAGGAGGTAATCGGTCATCGCGTCGGCGACCTCGCGCGGGACCTGAGTGCCGCCGGGGCCGTCGAAGTAGGCCACGAGGTGACCGCCATGAATTCGCTCGAGGGCGGGGAAGTGGGCGCGGATGGCTTCGACTGAAGCGACCTGCGGAGTGCCCTGGAGCGCGGTCATGGAGCCCTCAGATTTGTTGATAATGGGCTGATAAGTAAGGTCATTACGTATGTGGTAACACGCTATGTGCCATGTCATTATTACGCTACGGCATGGTCCGAAGGTCAGTTAAGAAAAACGGGACGTCCAGCCGGACGTCCCGCCGAAACCTTGATGGAGGCGCAGGGAATCGAACCCTGGTCCGAGTGAGGCTCCAGAACCGCTTCTACGTGCATAGGCTCGATTTCACGCCTGTCTCGCTCGACCGGCATCGGGCCGGCCTGCCGAGCGATCACCCTCGCTGGCTCTCGCTCGAAGCGGTGAGGGGCCGCCTCTCGCCAGTCCGGCTTTGCGATTCGACGGCAGCGCCCCGGACGGGCTCCGACGCCGAAGGTGCGTTAGCGAGCTGAGCTCAGCTTACGCAGCCAGTGCCAGTTCAGTGTTGGCAGTTGATACATTCCAGACGGTTTTTCCAGGAATCTGGACCTGGGCACGCTACGATTCCTTCATCGCACCCGTCGAAGCCAGTCGCCCCCGGGTTTTCCAATATAACCAGCCGGGGAAGGAGACCCGCCGAGAGGCCGTCAGAGCGTTGGAGCCCCTGCCCCAGCCGCCTCCACCCGATTTCGGCCATTCGTCTTTGCGACATAAAGTGCCGCGTCAGCCTGGCCGGCCAGGTTCTCGATGTTGCGGTTTGTCTCCGGACACGCCGCTACGCCGAACGAGGCGCTGAGGGGCCATGGTCGCCCGTTCCAATCCCACGGCGTGGTGCTGACCTTGATCCGGATCCGTTCCGCGATCCGCATCCCGAGGCCCAGCTGGGCCTGCGGAAGCCAGACCGCGAACTCCTCCCCGCCTATTCGAGCCGCCGTGTCGCCGGCGCGCACCTGTTCCCGGATGATTCGGGCGACATGAGCCAGAGCGGCGTCTCCGGCTCCATGGCCCAGCGAGTCGTTTAGCTGCTTGAATCGGTCCAGGTCAGCGTAAATCAGGGCGCCTTCGCGGATGGTGAGATGCCGCATGGCCTCGTCCAGGCCCCTTCGGTTCGCGAGGCCGGTGAGGGTATCGGTCCTGGCCTGGCGGCTGGCGCGTTCTCCGATGAGTGCACGGGCGAGTCGCGGACCAGCGTTTGCCAGGGCCTCCACCAGCTCGGCACGGGCCGGGCCGGCCGGCTCCGCCGCAGCGGGCAGATAGATGGCCACGGCTCCCGTGGGGCTGGGATCGCTCCCTACCAGGATGGGTATCAAGAGACAGGCGCCCTGTCGCTGCCGCCGGTCGGCCACGGCGCCCCCGAGAGGGTCTCCACCGGTGAGCGTCTGACCTAATTCCCCCAGTGCCACCCGGGCCAGATCACTGAACGGTGCCAGCACCGAGTCGAGCAGCCGACGGTCGGCCCTCCCGGAGACACCGACGATCCGAACCACCCGCTCCTCGACGGCAGCCACGACGACTTCCGCGTCGAGCGCGCGCTCCAACTGGTAGGCGAGCCGCAGGCCCACGCTGCCGACCGATTCGACCGAGGCTTCCTGCGTCTGCGCCTGGGCGAGCGCCACGATCTGGGGCCGCCGCTGCACCGCATCCAGTAACCGGTCGAGATCGTGCTCTGCCTCGGTGAGGGCAATTGCCGGGCGGCCCTCCGGCAGCAGCATCCCGACCGCCGCCCCCGCGGCCGCACGAAAAATCAGCGTCCCGGTCTCGAGGCGCTCCGCCCCGCCCTGCCCCTGATCCCGTGCACGCTCGAGCCGCCGGTCCACGGCGGCGATCTGGCTCACTGAGAGGCGCTCGGAATCGACCAACCGTTCGGCTCGGGGGCCTTCCTCGTCGGGAGCGATCTCGTTGATCCAGATCCCTAACGCACCGTTGGCTCTGAGCAGCCAGCCGAGGGCCGGCTCGGGAAGGACGTGCGGCCCGAGTTCCCGGCTTCGCCGGACGCCGCCCGTCTGGGCGCTTTCCGCGATGAGACGCGAACTGGCCCAAGCGCCCAGCGCGCCCAGCGCGGCACCAGCGGCGAACTCGATCACGCCGCGAGAATCCGGCTCGCGGCAGCGGCCGCGCCAAACCCGTTGTCGATGTTCACCACGGTCACGCCGGCTGCGCAGGAGTTCAGCATCGCGAGCAGCGCCGCCAGCCCTCCGAACGAGGCGCCGTACCCCACGCTGGTTGGCACGGCGATCACCGGAACCCGTACCAGGCCGCCGACTACGCTGGGAAGAGCGCCCTCCATGCCCGCGACCACGATTGCGACGTCGGCCGCCTGCAATCGGTCGGTGGCCGAGAGCAACCGATGGATGCCCGCGACACCAACGTCGCAGAGTCGCGCGGCGGTGTGGCCGAACGCTTCGAGGGTCACCGCCGCTTCTTCAGCTACGGGCAGATCGCTGGTGCCAGCGGATATGACCAGGACCGTTCCGACGGCCGGCGGACGTGTGGCCGGAGGCAGGTAGACGGTGCGTCCCAGCGGATTCCACTGTACCCGCTCGAAGACGCCGCCCAGCGACTCGGCCATCTCTTCCGTGGCCCGCGTCCCCAGAAAGGCGCCGTCCGCGGCAGCAAGCCGCTCGGCGATCGCCACGACCTGGGCGACGGTCTTGCCGGCGCAGTAGATCACCTCCGGATG
>Ga0134128_10006585_pt1 | contig 14060 bp, 11 predicted proteins | sample KB31754_FD_96462 | JGI IMG/M metagenome (GOLD analysis project Ga0134128, IMG submission 96462) | Terrestrial soil microbial communities with excess Nitrogen fertilizer from Kellogg Biological Station, Michigan, USA - KB3-175-4 | ecosystem: Environmental > Terrestrial > Soil > Unclassified ... | reverse complement strand
TTCGTTCCCGAAGTGCTGCTCGCGGCCAACTCGATGAAGGGTGGAATGGAGATCCTGCGCCCGCTGCTCGCGGAGACCGGCGCCGAGCCGATCGGCAAGGTGGTCATCGGCACGGTCAAGGGCGACATCCACGACATCGGCAAGAACCTCGTGTCGATGATGCTCGAGGGTGCGGGCTTCGAGGTGATCGACCTCGGCATCAACAACTCGGTGGAGAAATACCTCGAGGCGCTCGAGAAGCACAAGCCGGACATTCTCGGCATGTCGGCGCTGCTCACGACCACCATGCCCTACATGAAGGTCGTGATCGACAAGCTGCGCGAGGAGAACCTCCGCGACAAGTACATCGTGCTGGTCGGCGGCGCGCCACTCAACGAGGAGTTCGGCAAGGCCGTGGGGGCCGACGCCTACTGTCGCGATGCGGCGATTGCGGTCGAGACGGCGAAGAGCCTCATCGCCACGCGCCGCTCCATGCGTGCCGCCTGAGGCCACCCGAGGGCAACGGAGCGGATGCTTGGATACGGCACGCGGCACGCTGATCATCGCCTGCGGGGCGCTCGCGCGCGAGATTGCCGCCCTGCGCCGGGCGAACGACTGGACGGCAGTCGATGTCTGCTGCCTGCCACCCGAGCTGCACAACCGTCCCGAGCGCATCCCCGCGGCGGTGCGGGACAAGATCCAGGCGCATCGCGCCGAGTACCGCAGCATCTTCGTCGCCTACGGTGATTGCGGCACCGGCGGACGGCTGGATGCGGTGCTCCGGGAAGAAGGCGTCGAGCGGCTGCCGGGCTCTCACTGTTATGAGTTTTTCGCCGGCGCGCGCTCCTTCGCCGAGCTGGCGGAGGCCGAGCCGGGGACCTTCTACCTGACGGACTTTCTCACGCGCCACTTCGAGCGGCTCGTGGTGCGCGGGCTCGGCATCGATCGCCACCCGGAGCTCGCGCAGGAATACTTCCGTAACTACCGCAAGGTGGTCTACCTCGCGCAGATTCGCTCGGCCGCCCTCCTCGAGCAGGCGCGGCGCATCGCAGCGGATCTGAGCCTCGCCTTCGAGCACCGGCACACCGGTTACGGGGAGCTGGGCGTCCACCTCGCGGCCCTCGTGGCCGCCGACCGCACACCGCCATGGCAACCCTGATCATCATCTCCTGGCGCGACATCCCGGCGCAGGTCGTCGGCCGCAAAGGACGCGAGACCGCCAAGGCGCCATTGACGGCGAGATTCCAGGAGGCGGTGGACCGCGCAGCGATGCGCGCCGGCCGCGGGACCTCGAACGCCTACCTCGCGGACTGGAAGCGTAGCCCTCCTCGGCCGTGCGGCGAGGACATCACGGCGGAGGTGGCCGCGGAAGCCGCGCGGATCGAAGCGCGATATACCGACGAGTACCTCGAGCAGCTGATCAAATCGAATGGCATCGATCCGGATGCCGCGGCCGACCGCGCGGCATCGCCGGTGCCGGCCGGTGATTGATGTACAGCGTACGCCTGTGGTCGGTACGTCATGCCCGCGGTCTCAACAGCTTCTACCGCGGCTTTGAGCGCGCTCTGACGGCGCTGCACCCGCTCTTCAAGAGCATCGGCTACCAGCGTCTCGAGCGTCCCGTGGCGGCGTTGGAGCGCTCAGTCAAGGGTGTGCTCTTCGACTGCCGCATGTGCGGGCAGTGCGTCCTGAGCTCCACGGGCATGTCCTGTCCCATGAATTGTCCGAAGAGCCTGCGTAACGGCCCCTGCGGCGGCGTGCGCGCCAACGGCAACTGCGAGGTGCGGCCCGACATGAAGTGCGTCTGGTATCTCGCCGTTGCGGGCAGCACCCGCATTCCCGGCGGTGCCGAGGCGCTCAGCCACGTGCAACCGCCGGTCGACCGGCGCCTCACTGGAAAATCCTCCTGGCTGCGCGTCGCGCGGGAGCGCGCGGGAGAGAGCGCGTGATCTTCGAGGACGAGCCGGTACCGGGGTATCCGCTGCCCATTCTTCCCGGTCACACCTCCCCCGGCCGCCTCGAGCGGGTCCTGCGCGCCGGCAAGTTTGCCGTGACCACGGAGATGGCACCGCCCGACTCCGCCGACCCCGAGGAGGTCTACCGGCGCGCGCACATCTTCAACGGTCATGTCGATGCCATCAACGCCACTGACGGCAGCGGCGCCAACTGCCACATGTCGAGCGTTGCCGTCTGCGCTCTGCTCACGCGAGTCGGCTACGCCCCGGTCATGCAGATCTCCTGCCGTGACAAGAACCGCATCGCGATCCAGGGAGACATCCTGGGTGGCGCCGCGATGGGCGTGTGCAACATCCTGTGCCTGACGGGGGACGGCGTGCAGGCCGGCGATCATCCGCAGGCGCTGCCGGTGTTCGACCTCGACGCCCTGACACTGCTCGAGACCGCCCGCACCATGCGCGACGAGCACCGCTTCCTCAGCGGGCGCAAGCTGACGCATGCGCCGCGAGTGCTGCTCGGCGCCGGCGCGAATCCCTTCGCGCTGCCGCTCGAGTGGCGCGCACAGCGGCTCGCGAAGAAGATCGCCGCGGGCGCTCAATTCATTCAGACCCAATATTGCTACGACGTGCCGCTGCTCAAGGCCTTCATGCGCCGGATCGAGGATCTCGGCCTGCTCGCCAAGGTCTTCATCCTGGTCGGCGTGGGTCCGCTGCGCTCCGCCAAGGCGGCGGAATGGATGCGCACGCACGTCCCCGGCCTGCACATTCCCGATGCGGTCATCGCGCGCCTGGCAGGCGCCGCCGATGCCGCGCGCGAGGGACGCAACCTCTGCATCGAGCTCATCCAGGAGATCCGCACTGTGCCCGGCGTCAGCGGTGTCCACGTGATGGCCTATCGGCAGGAAGAGAGCGTACCTGAAATCATCGACCGTTCCGGAGTGCTCGGCGGGCGCATCCCGTGGTATCCCGGCCGCGACCCGCAACCCAACTCCAACAGGCTAGCCTCATGACCGACACCATCATCAGCTCCGCCACCCGCGAAGTCGTCATCGGCTTCGATCGGCCGTTCGTCATGATCGGCGAGCGCATCAATCCGACCGGACGCAAGATTCTCGCGGCGGAGATGGGCAGCGGCGACTTCACCCGGGTCGAGGCCGATGCGCGGGCGCAGGTCGCCGCCGGCGCCCACATGCTCGATGTCAACGCCGGCATCCCGCTCGCCGACGAGCCGGCGATCCTGGCGAAAGCCGTGCAGCTCGTGCAGTCGGTGACGGACGTGCCGCTCTCCATCGACTCCTCCATCGTCGCCGCTCTGGCGGCGGGCCTCGCCGTGTACAAGGGCAAGCCGCTCGTCAATTCGGTCACGGGTGAGGAAGAGCGTCTCGAGGCGGTCCTGCCGCTGGTGAAGAAGTACGGTGCGGCGGTGGTGGCCATCTCCAATGACGAGACCGGCATCTCCGAGGACCCGGACGTGCGCTTCGAGGTGGCGAAGAGGATCGTGCACCGCGCGGCCGATCACGGCATCCCGGTTGCCGACGTCGTGGTGGATCCGCTCGTGATGCCGATCGGCGCCATCAACAAGGCGTGTGTGCAGGTGATGCATCTGCTGCGACGCCTGCGCACGGAGCTCAAGGTAAACACGACCTGCGGCGCCTCCAACATCAGCTTCGGGCTGCCGGCGCGCGAGGGCATCACCTCCGCGTTCCTGATCTCGGCGATGGGTGCCGGCATGACCTCGGCGATCATGAACCCGCTGCACACCGAGATCGTACGGGCCATCATGGGGGCGGACGTCATGATGGGGCACGATCCGGACTGCATGCGCTGGATCCGCAGGTTCCGCGAGGCTCCCCCGGCATCGGGGGCCGCCGGCCCCACCGGAGCCACGCCCGGCGAGGGCGCTGCGCGCGGCCGGCGCGAGGGAGGTCATCGTCGCCGTGTCAGCTGAGCCGGACGCGCTCGTCGTCTTCACGCCCTCGGGCAAGCGCGGACGCTTCCCGCTCGGCACACCGCTTTTGCAAGCCGCGCGCTCGTTGGGAGTGGACATCGACTCGGTATGCGGCGGCCGCGGCATCTGCGGACGCTGTGAAGTGCTGATCATGCAGGGCGAGTTCGCCAAGCACGGCGTCCTCTCCCGGCCGGAGAACCTCTCGGCGCCCACCGCGGCCGAGGAAAATCCCGCCGGCCGCCGGCCGCTGCCGGCCGGCCACCGCCTCTCCTGTCAGGCGCGCATCCAGGGCGACCTGGTCGTGGACGTGCCGCCGACCAGCCAGGTGCACCGGCAGGTCATCCGCAAGGAGGCCGAGGCGCGCGCCATCACACTGGATCCGGTGGCGCGCCTGCACTACGTGGAGGTCCGAGAGCCCGACATGCACGATCCCGCGGGCGACCTGCAGCGACTGCAGGAAGCCCTGCAGCGCGAGTGGCAGCTCACGGGCCTCAGCTGCGACCTGCACATGCTGCAGCACCTGCAGCCGGCGCTGCGCAAGGGAGACTGGAAGGTGACGGTCGCCGTGCACGGCGGTGAGCGGATCATCGGCGTCTGGCCGGGCTTTCACGAGCTGGCCCTGGGGCTCGCCGTGGACATCGGCTCCACCACGATCGCCGCGCATCTCTGCAATCTCGAGTCCGGCGAGGTGCTCGCCTCGAGCGGGGTCATGAACCCGCAGATCCGCTTCGGCGAGGATCTGATGAGCCGCGTCTCCTACTCCATGATGCACCCCGGCGGGGCGCAGCAGATGACCGCCGCGGTGCGTGAGGCGCTGAATCGGCTCGCAGCCGACGTCGCGCGCCAGGCGAAGGCGCACACCGACAACATTCTCGAGCTGACGCTGGTCGGTAACCCGATCATGCATCACCTGCTGCTCGGCATCGACCCGGTGGAGCTTGGAGGCGCGCCATTCGCGCTTGCGACCGACGAGGCCCTGGAGTTCTGGGCCACGGAGATCGGCCTGCACCTGCATCGCGGCGCGCGGGCGTATGCCCTGCCCTGTGTCGCCGGCCATGTCGGGGCGGACACGGCGGGAATGGTCCTGGCCGAGCGGCCCGACCTCGGCGAAGCCGTGACGCTGCTCGTCGATGTCGGCACCAACGCCGAGATCGTATTGGGCAACCGGGAGCGTCTGCTCGCCTGCTCCAGTCCCACCGGCCCCGCCTTCGAAGGCGCGCAGATCAGCTGCGGCCAGCGGGCCGCGCCCGGAGCGATCGAGCGGGTGCGGATCGACCCGGCGACCCTCGAGCCGAAATTCAAGGTCATCGGCTCGGACCTGTGGTCGGACCAGCCGGGGTTCGAGGAGTCGGTGAAAGATACCGGCGTCACCGGCATCTGCGGCTCGGGCATCATCGAGGTCATCGCCGAGATGTACCTGACGGGCATCATCAGTCAGGACGGCGTGGTCGATGGGGAGCTCGCGGCGCGCAGCCCGCGGGTCGTGCCCCAGGGCCGGACGTTCGGTTATGTCGTCTACCAGGGTGCGCAGACGCTCACCGTCACCCAGAACGACGTCCGCGCAATCCAACTCGCGAAGGCCGCGCTGTACGCCGGCATTCGGCTGCTGATGGACCATTTCGGCACCGACCAGGTGGACCGCATCCGCCTGGCGGGGGCATTCGGCTCGCACATCGACGTCAAATACGCGATGGTGCTCGGGATGATTCCCGACTGCGACCTGTCGCAGGTCTCCTCCGCCGGCAACGCCGCGGGCACCGGCGCGCGCATCGCGCTGCTCGATTTCGGCTCGCGCAAGACGATCGAGACGCTGGTGCACCAGGTACAGAAGGTCGAGACCGCCATCGAGCCCCGGTTCCAGAGCCACTTCGTCGAGGCCATGGGCATTCCCCACTCGACGGCGCAATACCTGCACCTTCGCCAGGCGGTCACCTTGCCGGAGCCGAAGGCGCCGACTCCCCGCGCCGGCGCCCGCGGCGCCCGGCGCCGGCCCGCAGCCACAGGCCCGTCTGCACCCGCGCCCGCAAAGGACTCCTAGTCGCGGGACGTCCTCGAATCCGGCTAATATTCCGGCATGACTCCGGACGGGGATCTCTCGCCACTGACCCTCGAGCAGTTCCGCCGTGGGGCCGCGAGCCCCCATCCGATGCCGGCGGGCGTCGCCATTGCCGCGGTCTCGGCCAGCTTTGCGCTTGGTCTGGTCGCGAAAGTGCTCGCCGTCAGTGCTCGCCGCAACACGCTCCCGCAGAATACCGCCGGGCTCGAGCCGGTGACTGCCGCAGCGCAGGCGGCATCGCAACGCATGTTGCAACTGGCAGGCGCCGACACGGCAGCATTCGAGGCGTACCTGACTGCCAAACGACTGCCGCGCGCGACCGAGACCGAGCGCCGCGCGCGGCAGGAGGCGATCGACGTCGCCGTCCGCCACGCAATCGACCTGCCGCTCGCGGCCGCTCAGGAAGCCGCGGCCGGCCTGCAGCTTTGCAGCGACGGCTGCAGGTTCGTGCCTCCTGCGCTGGCCGCCGACGTCGGCGTTGCCGCCACTCTCCTGGCAAGCGCGTTGCGCAGCTTTCTGCTCTGCGCGCAATCCAATGTCCGACAGTTGGCGCCGGATGCAGCCTCATACCGCGAGCGGCTCGCAATCGAAACGAAGCGGCATGAGCAGGCGCTTCGTCAGGCGGAGGCGGTGTTAGGTCATGCGCGGACAGTGGTGGCAGAGGCCCCGATGGCGGGCGTCCAGCCCTGAATCCGGCTCACGAGAGGCCGATCACCCGCCCCGTTTCCGGGTCGAGGTCGATGTCGTAGTAGGCCGGGCGTGTCGGTAAGCCCGGCATGGTGCTCATGGTCCCCAACAGCGGATAGAGAAAGCCCGCCCCGACGCTCGCGCGCACGTCCCGCACCGGAACGGTGAACCCGGCCGGCGCGCCCTTGAGGCTCGGATCGTGGCTGACGCTCAAGTGGGTCTTGGCCATGCAGATCGGCAGCTTGTCGAATCCCAACCGCGTGTAGCGCTCGATCTTCTTCTCCGCTTCCGGCAGGTACTCGACCCCGCTGCCGCCATAGACGTTGCGTACGATCGTCTCGATCTTCGACTTGATGCCGGTCTCGAGCGGATACAGGAACCGGAAGCTCCCCGGCAGCTCGCACGCGGCGATCACCGCCCTGCCGAGGTCCACCGCACCCGCGCCACCTTGGGCCCAATGATTCGTCGCGACGGCAGCGAGGGCGCCGGCCGCCACCGCGATTTTCCGCACGAGCTCGATCTCCGCCGGGGTGTCGTGGGCGAAGCGATTGAGCGCAACGACCACCGGGATGCCGAACAAGCGCGCGCTCTGGATCATTCTGACGAGGTTGGCGCAGCCCTTCTCGAGGAGCCCCAGGTGCTCCACGGTGTAGTCCGGATGAAGCGGCTGCCCGGCCGTGACCTTCGGACCGCCGCCGTGCATCTTCAGCGCGCGGATCGTGGCGACCAGGACCACGCACTGCGGTACCAGACCGCTGTAGCGGCATTTGATGTCGAAGAATTTCTCCATCCCCATGTCGGCGCCGAATCCCGACTCGGTCAGCACGTAGCCCTCCGGCCCGACGAGCTTCAGCGCGAGTTGATCCGCGATGATCGACGAATTCCCATGCGCGATGTTGCCGAACGGCCCCGCATGCACGAAAGCGGGCGTTCCCTCCAGCGTCTGCAGCAGATTCGGCATGAGGGTGTCCTTCATGAGCACCGCCAGCGCCCCGCCCACGCCGAGGTCGTCCGCGCTCACCGCATCGCCCGCGCGGCTCGCCCCGATCACGATGCGGCCCAATCGCTCGCGCAGGTCGGCGAGACCCGTCGTCAGCGCCAGGATCGCCATGATCTCGCTCGCAGCCGTGATGTCGAAGCCGGTGACCCGCGTGAATCCCTTCTCCTCCGGTCCCTGCCCGACCGTGATCTGGCGCAGCACGCGGTCGCTGACGTCGATCACCCGCCGCCACGTGACGGTGCCCGGATCGATGTCGAGGCGCACGAAGCGGCTGCGCTCCTCGCAGGTCAGTAAGTCGGGGTCCGTCTCCTGGATGCCGAGCTTGCGCAGCCGCCGCAACATGACCGCCGAGAACCGCCGGCTCCCGTCCGCCGCCGGCGGGCACAGCCGCTCGAAGAGAGAGGCGTCCGTTTGCAGGGATTCGTGCAACATGCGCGCATCGATCGCGGCCGCCAGCAGATTGTTGGCCGCCGTGATGGCATGGATGTCGCCGGTGAGATGGAGATTCAGCTCCTCCATCGGAATGATCTGGCTGTAGCCGCCACCGGCCGCTCCGCCCTTGATGCCGAACGTCGGCCCCTGGCTCGGTTGGCGGATGCAGGTGAACACCTTCTTGCCGAGATGCGCGCCGATCGCCTGGCTCAGGCCGACCGTCGTCGTCGTCTTTCCCTCGCCGAGCGGTGTCGGGGTGATCGCCGTGACGACGATGTATTTTCCGTTCGGCGCGTCCCGCAACCGCTCGCGCACCGCCAGGCTCACTTTCGCCTTGTATCGCCCGTAAGACTCGATCTCCTCGGGCAGGATGCCAGCCTTTGCCGCCAGCTCTCCGATGGGCAGCGGTGAGGCGCACTGCGCGATTTCGATGTCGCGCGGCACGTGTGCAGAGGATCCCCCAGGCCCAACGCCGGTCGTAGGCATCGCGGAGCTCCAGCAGCGGGAGGCAATGCTGCTAGTTTGCTGGGCGCGGCGGCCCCCGCGCAACTCGCTGCCGGGGATCCCCTTCAGGCCACCTCGGGGGCCCGGGCTCCCGTCGCGGGACGGCCGGTCGCGCGGGCACGGACCGTGGCCTCCGCAAGGTAGGTGTCGCCGGAGCTGGACGAAGCGCGGCGCTCGATGATGGAGATCTCCACATGGGGGTCGATTGCGCCAGCTCGCCGTGCGGCCGCGAGCGCCAGCTCGCGCGAAACCTGCTTCGCGGCTGCGATCGCCTCCTCCGCCTCGGCGAAATCCCGGATACCCGCCGGGTCGTGCACCCGAAACACCTTGAACTGCGGTTGATTGACGAGGATATCCACCGTCTCCGACACCACGCCGACGACCGCACCCACCGCGTTGCACACGGCTGCATGCTCGGGAACGAGCAGACGGGCGCCCAGGCGGCGCGCGACCTCCGGGTAAAACGCCGCGGCGGGAGCGCCGATGGCCACCAGCGGGTGCACCAGGCGCGGCTGCGCATCGAGGAGTCTCGAGGCCGGCCGGCCCTCCACCACCCGATCGATCAGGATGCCGAGCGGTCCCCAGCGCCCGTTGTGCGGCTCGACTCCCGGATCCTGGGCCAGCGCGCTTTCCAACACCACGCGCACCGCTTGCCGTATGACGAGCTCGTGGATGCGCTCCGCCATCGACTCGGGACTGTCCTTGCCCTTGCGCGCGGTCACGTTCCGCTCCTCGGTGGCGAGGATGGCGGCGCCGAGCCGGGCGGCATCGCGGCTCCAGCCGCCCTGGCGGCCGAGCACGTGCAGCGCATCGCTCGGCGTGAATCCCGCGAGCGTCGCCAGGCCGCGGTCCACCAGCCGCCGCAGCGCCTCGGCGCCTTGCGTGGTGCGGGCCACCTGGTCGAGCCGGCGCGGCGTCGTGGCCATGGCTTCCCACACGCGCAGCTCCAGGCGATCGAGATCCGGCCCCGCCTCGCGCCCGGGGTTGCGATGGCCGAACTGCCCCGCGAACGGCGGCAGCCGCTCGGCGCCGGCGAGCAGCGTGAGCTCCGCCAGCACCTCGGGGAATTGATGCGCCAGCAGGCTGAGCGGCCGTACTCTGCGGGGGCCGACTCTCAGCCGCGCTTCCCGATCGAAATGCACCTCGCTATCGCCGCCGAGCCCGCTCGTGTGAACGTCGATGGCCTGGACCATCGTCCGCCAGCCGCCGATCACGGCGCCGTCGACACGCACTACCGGATGCCCGTCGATGATGATCGCCACGTCCGTGGTCGTCCCACCCATGTCGGCTACCGCGAAATCATTGAGACCGGTAAGGAAGGCCGCGCCGACGACACTCGCTGCCGGCCCGGAGAGCACCGTCTCGATGGGGTAATCGATGGCCACGCTCGCGCGCATCAGGGTTCCATCCCCTTTCACGACCATCAGGGGAGCCCTGACCGTCTCGCGCTCGAGCGTCTGACCGACTGCATCGAGCAGATGCCGGATGTGCGGCACCAGTCGCGCGTTGAGCGCGGCGGTCAGTGCCCGCTTGGGCGCGTTCAACTGCGCGCTCAGCTCATGACTGCAGGTGACCGGCTTGCCGCACAAAGCTCGAATGCGCTCCCGTATCCGCAGCTCGTGCTCGGGATTGCGGACTGAGAACTGCGCCGCGACCGCGAACGCCTCGACCCGAGGTCCGAACTCCCTTACCGCCGCCTCGATGTCCGCCTCATCGAGCGCCTGCTCTTCCGTCCCGGTCGGGTCATGTCCGCCGCGCACGCGCACGACGACACCGCCGAGTTGCTTCTCGATGCCGGTCTCCGCGGCCATGCGGTCGTTGAAACCCACCAGGATCGCGCAGATCGGGCTGAAGCGGTTCTCGACGACCGCGTTGGTTGCGAGCGTCGTCGAAACGGAAACGAGGGAGATGCGCTGCTGCGCGCCTTGCGGCAGCTCACTCAGTACCGACCGCAGGGCCGCGCCGAGTCCCACCGAAAGGTCCCAGTGCGTGGTGAGGGCCTTGGCGCTGGCGATGACCCGCTGCCCACCGTCCAACGCCACGGCATCGGTGTACGTGCCGCCCGTGTCGAGCCCGATCCAGAGCTCGCCTTCGCTGGCCGGCATCGCCCTCACCCGCGTTGCGACTCCGCTCTTCGGGACGCGGCCTCCACAGCGTTCGACAGCAGCATGGCGATCGTCATGGGCCCCAGACCTCCCGGCACTGGTGTGATCCAGCCTGCCCGTTGGGCGGCCCGCTCATATTCGACATCGCCCACCATCCTGCCGGCGGCGTCGCGATTGATGCCGACGTCGAAAACCGCGGCGCCCGGCCTGATCCAGTCACCGGGGATGAAGTGTGGCTTGCCCACGGCCGCGACCACGAGCTCCGCGCGCGCAACCTCGGCCTCGACGTCGCGGGTGCCTGTGTGACAGACCGTCACGGTCGCTCCGGCCAGCAGCAGCTCGAGCGCCATCGGGCGGCCGACGATATTGGAGGCACCGACCACGGTGGCTCTCAGGCCTCGCAGCGCGATCCCATACTCCCGGGCGAGGCGAATCACGCCGTGCGGCGTGCAGGGCCGGAGCGCCGGGCGCTTCTGTGCCAGCAGTCCCGTGTTGACTGCGTGAAAGCCGTCCACGTCCTTGCCCGGATCGATCGCATCCATGACACGGGTGGCATCGAGACCGTTGGGCAGCGGCAACTGCACGAGAATCGCGTCTACCCGCGGGTCGCGGTTGAGGCGCTCGATGAGCGCGAGCAGCTCCGGGCCGCTCGTCGTGGCCGGCAGATCATGGGCGAAGGACGCGATACCGGCCTCGGCGGCGGCCTGGCGCTTGTTGCGCACGTAGATGCTGGAAGCGGGATCCTCTCCCACCTGCACCACGGCGAGCCCGGGCGGCCGGCCCAGCCTGCGCGTCAGATCCGCGGCGCGCACCGCCACCTCGGCGCGCACCTTGCGGGCAACGGCCTTGCCGTCGAGGAGGATCGTCACTGCCGTCGCATCTTCGGCGCGCACCTGCGGCCGCTACACATTGGAATCCGGGAATGAGGCCTTGCGCCGGCTCATGTAGTCGAGCAGCGCCTCATCGACCGCGGGATCGAGCGGCGGCGCCTCGTACTCCGCGAGCTGCTTCTTCCACAGCACACTGGCGCGCTGCGCCATGTCGCTCGCGCCTTCCGCCTCCCATTGCTCGTAGCTGTTGTTGTCGGCGAGGGGCGAGCGGTAGAACGCCGTCTCGAAGTTGGCCTGCGTGTGGGCACAGCCGAGGAAATGCTTGCCCGGGCCGACCTCGCGGATCGCATCCATCGCCTGACCGTTATCGCTGAGATCGACGCCCTGCAGCAGGGTATGCGCCATGCCCGCCTGGTCGGCGTCCATGACGAACTTCTCATAGCCCATGGTGAGCCCGCCCTCGAGCCAGCCGGCGGTGTGCAACACGAAGTTGACTCCGGCGAGACAGGTCGGCGCCAGCGTGTTGGCCGACTCGAAAGCGGCCTGAGCGTCGGGGACCTTCGAGGCGCAGAGCGCGCCCCCGGAGCGAAACGGCACACCGAGCCGGCGCGCGAGGGCCGCCATCACGTAGAGGACCAGAGCCGGCTCGGGAGTGCCGAAGGTGGGCGCTCCCGATTGCATCGACAGGGAGGATGCGAAGCTGCCGAGCACCACTGGTGCGCCGGGGTTGATGAGCTGGGCGACCGTCATGCCGGCAAGTGCCTCGGCGAGCGTCTGCGCGACGGTGCCGGCAACCGTCACCGGCGACATTGCGCCGGCGAGGATGAACGGCGTGACGATGGTCGCCTGGTTCGCGCGCGCATAAGTCTTCAACGCCCCGAGCATCGTCGCATCCCAGGTCATGGGCGAGTTGGCGTTGATCAGGCTCATGACGCAGGTCTTCGGCCTGCCGGTCGCCGGATCCAGGTATTGATCCCCGAACAGGATCCGCGTCATCTCGACGGTATCGGCCGCCCGCTCCGCCTGGGTCACCGAGCCCATGTACGGCTTGTCGCTGTACTTCATGTGGCTGTAGACCATGTCGAAGTGCCGCTTGTTGACCGGCAGGTCGACCGGCTCGCAGATCGTGCCGCCGGAATGGTGCAGCGATGTGGCCGAGTACGTGAGCTTGACGAAATTGCGGAAGTCCTCGATGCGCGCGTAACGCCGGCCTTCATCGAGATTGCGGATGAAGGGCGATCCATAGGCCGGAGCGAATACCGTCCTCCCGCCACCGATCACCACGCTGCGCGCCGGGTTGCGCGCGTGCTGGATGAACTCCCTGGGCGCCGAGCGGGTCACGAGGCTGCGGCACATGCCGCGGGGGAAACGCGCGCGCTCTCCCCGTACGTCGGCACCCGCGTCACGCAGGAGCTTCAGCGTCTCCGGGTCATCGCGGAAATCGATGCCGATCTCTTCCAGGATCGTATCGGCATTGTGCTCGAGCAGCTCGAGACCCTCCGTGCCGAGCACCTCGTAATAGGGGATATTGCGTGTAATGTAAGGGACGGACGAGTGACTGCGCGCGGTGCGCGCGGCTCGCTTGGCCTCCCGTCCGCTGGGACGGCGGGAGCGAAGGGTCGGGGCAGGCTGCTCGTCCATGGGAACTCCGGGTGTTGCCGTGGCGGCGCCTGGCCTGCAGGCACAGGGACGTGCCCCGCCGCCGCAGGTGGCGGAGCTTTGGGCAAAAACCACGCTTTTTGCCCAAAGCAGCGCTGGGCCGGGCAGGAGCCCGGATCCAGCGCTTCATACAAGTATGGCCGCCGGCATTGCGCGGGACCTATCGAATTGCGCCATCCACTTGCCGAGATGCGTCCAGCGCGCCACTTGTCGCCTTCGGACACGGCCATGTCGAAAATTCACCGACCGCAGCCCCCGGGCACCACTACCATGGCTGCGCACGCGGTCACGAGCGAGCCCCTATGCCCACTGCTCTCGATGAATTGACGGCCACCCCCGCCCGCCAGGCCGCCACCCCCGTGCAGCGGAGCACCGGCACTCCTCCCCTCTACATCGTCACGACCCGATGTCCGGACACGACGGGGATCGTCGCCGGAATCGCGGGATTCCTGGCCGCGCACAACGGCACCATTGCCGAGGCGCAGCATTACGACGACCCGTACAGCGGCACGTCCTTCATGCGCACGGTGTTCCACGACAACGGTCAGGGAATGCCCTCCCTCGAAGAGCTCGACCGCAAGTTCGCGGAAGCCGTCGGTCGGCGCTTCCGCATGGAGTGGCAGTTCAATGAGGTGCGTCGCTGCCGGGCGCTGATCGCCGTCTCGCGCCAGGGCCACTGCCTCAACAGCATCCTGCATCGCTGGAGCACCGGTACCTTGCCCATCGAGACGGTGGGGGTGGTATCGAATCACCAGGACATGCGCAGCCTCGCCGAGTGGCACGGCGTGCCCTATCACTACCTGCCGATCATCGATGGCCGCAAGCAGGAGCAGGAGCGGCGGCTCATGGAGCTGTTCGAGCGCGCAGAAGCCGAGATCCTCGTCCTCGCCCTCTACATGCAGGTT